>Ga0326512_10000377_pt1 | contig 38703 bp, 35 predicted proteins | sample 1_2617_0518_D_FD_203652 | JGI IMG/M metagenome (GOLD analysis project Ga0326512, IMG submission 203652) | Bovine rumen microbial communities from UC Davis, California, United States - 1_2617_0518 | ecosystem: Host-associated > Mammals > Digestive system > Stomach > Rumen | place: USA... | reverse complement strand
TATCACAGGAATGTGGCAGGTAAGTGGTAGAAGTAATATTACAGACTTCGAAGAAGTTGTAAGACTTGATACCGAATATATCGCTAACTGGAGCTTAGGACTTGATTTGAAGATCCTATTCAAAACAGTTGGTGTTTTGTTTACTCATAAAGGTGCTATGTAAATTAGTATTTAGGTGGCTTATTTTTTATGCAGAATAGTGTTTCAAATATACAACATGTTTTCATAATTGGTTCAAAATCTATTGGTCAATATGGTGGATATGAAACTTTCGTTGACAGATTAATTGGAGAACATGAAAACGAGAGTTCAATCAAATACCATATTGCTTGTAAAGCTAATGGCGATGGTTATATGGATGAATCTAAACTGACGGACATTACTATTACGAATAAATTTGATGATGGATCTGTATTTGAGTTTACATATAAAAATGCGCATGTATTCAAAATCAAATGTCCTAAGATAGGTCCTGCAGTTGCTATCTACTATGATAGAGCTGCTTTGAAGTATTCTATTAAATATTGCATTGAAAATGGAATTGAAAACCCAATCTTTTATGTTTTGACTTGTAGAATTGGTTTGTTTATAAGTGGTCTAGTTAAGAGAATTAAGAAAATCGGCGGAAGATATTTCTTAAATCCTGATGGACATGAATGGAAACGTGCGAAGTGGTCTGGACCGGTCAGACGTTATTGGAAATGGTCTGAAAAGAAAATGGTAGGTCTTGCTGATTTGGTTATTTGCGACTCTATTAATATTGAAAAATATATAAAAGAAGAATATGGTCATCAGAATACTACTTATATTGCTTACGGGGCTGATGTCGAGAAGTCTACTATGAAGGATGATGATCCGAGATTTACTGAATGGCTTAATAATCATGGATTAACTATTAATGGTTACTATCTTGTTGTTGGACGATTTGTTCCTGAAAATAATTATGAGACTATGATTAGAGAGTTTATGAAAAGCAACAGTAAGAGAGATTTTGCAATTATTACAAATATGAATGATGTGCTTAAGGATTATTTGGAGTCAACACTTCATTTTTCTTCTGATCCAAGAATCAAGTTTGTTGGTACGGTATATAACAAAGATTTGCTTAAAAAGATTCGTGAGAACGCATATGGTTATTTTCATGGTCATGAAGTTGGCGGAACTAATCCAAGCCTTTTAGAAGCATTAGGTAGTACTGAACTCAATCTGCTATTAGATGTCGGATTTAATAGAGAAGTTGGAGAAGATGCAGCACTATATTGGACAAAGGAAGAAGACAACTTAAGCAAATTGATTGATAAAGTTGACTGTTTAGATAGTGGTATACGAAGTTCTTATGGTAAAAGAGCAAAAGAAAGAATTAGGAATTCTTACAGTTGGCAATTTATTGGTGAAGAATATAAGAGGTTGTGGGTAGTGTGAAAATCTTTCATTATTCATTAGGTTTTCCACCATATCGTAGCGGTGGACTTACAAAGTTTTCATTTGATCTTATGAAGAAACAGGTTAGTGCAGGTGATGATGTTGCTCTTCTTTGGCCTGGAGAAATAGAACTATTCAATCATTCTGTTCGCATAAAGCCAAGAAAAATAAGAGAAGGAATTAGGAGTTTTGAAATTATTAATCCTTTGCCTGTATCATATGATGAAGGTATTAAAGATTCTGCATATTTCACTGCTTACGGTGATGAAGAAGTTTTTTCCCGTTTTTGGGATGAACAGAAACCTGATGTTATACATGTTCATACTCTTATGGGACTTCATAAAAATCTTTTAGTTTCTGCAAAGAAAAAAAATATAAGAATAGTTTTTACAACACATGATTTCTTTCCTATATGTCCTAAAGTTACCATGTTTAGACATGGTAAAGTGTGTGAAGAAGCAGAAACTTGTGTAGAATGTGGTGTTTGCAATAATATGGCATTAAGTAGAATAAATATAATGATGTTGCAGTCACCTTTATATAGACTTTTCAAAGACACTTCTCTTTTAAAAATTTTGAGAAAGCATCACAGGGATAGTTTTCTTAGTGGTGAGAATGAATATAATTCTAATTGTGTTGATGCTGTTGAGAGTTATAAAAAACTTCGTAATCATTATTATTCCATGCTTCAGCTTATGGACATGATTCATTATAACAGTAATGTTACGAAGAACGTTTATGAACGATTCTTTACATTGCCGTATAATAAAGTAATAAGCATTACACATTCTGACATTGCGGATCACCGTAAAAGCAGAAATTTTGATTCGCATTTTTTTAGAATCAGATACCTTGGTGCTCAAAGTGCTGCAAAGGGCTTTTATATTTTAAAAGATGCTCTTGATGAACTCTGGAAAGAACAACAGAATTTTAGATTAGATATTCATTTTTCGCCAACTGCTATTTCTGACTATATGAAAGTTCATGACAGATATAATTATGAAGATTTAGAATCAATCTTCGATGATACTGATGTATTGATAGTGCCTAGTCTATGGTATGAAACTTTCGGATTTACTGTTATAGAAGCACTTAGTTATGGAGTTCCCGTAATTATTAGTGATAGAGTTGGAGCAAAAGATATTCTGACTGACGGTGCCGGAATCGTTATAAAAAATATATCTTCAAAAGGTATAAACGAGACTATTAAAGATCTTACCTCTATGAAATTAAAAGAAATGAATGAAATTATCATGAGGAATCAACACATTATGACTATTGAAGAAATGATAATGTGCATTTCTGAGAACTGTTATATGGAGAGTTGATATGTCGTTGAGGAAAAAAATACTCAAGATAGCAGGAAAAGAAAATTTTGAAATAGACGTAAGGATAAGCAACGGATATATTTTCTTGCTCTGTTTAAAATATAGCTTTATGTTGTTAAGAGGAAAATTCTTTGCTTTAGGTTATTCCGATATTGACCATTCTGTATTCATTGGAAATAAAGTAAAAGTTAAAGAAAAGCGTTTTATGAAAATCGGTTCGAAAACCAAAATCCATGATCAAGTCTATATAGATGCTTTATCTACTGATGGCGTTGTAATTGGTGACCATGTTGTTATCGGTCGCAATTCTCGCATAGAATGTACGGGTAGCATAGAGAATGTAGGCAAAGGCGTAAATATAGGGAATAGAACGACTTTCGGCGATAACTGTTTTTTCGGTGCAGCTGGAGGAATTACAATAGGTGATGATGTCATAGCGGGTCAATATATAAGATTTCATTCTGAGAATCACAATTTTTCTGATAGAGATAAGTTGATCCGTGAACAGGGTGTAACTCATAAGGGCATTTTGATTGGTAATAACTGTTGGATTGGTTCTGGAGTTGTTTTTTTAGACGGAGCTAAGATTGGTGACGGTTGTGTTGTTGCTGCCAACGCGGTCGTTACTGGCTGTTTTTCTGACAACTCTGTTATTGGCGGTGTTCCGGCTAAGCTTATTAAGGAGAGATAATTTTGGTGGCAAATTGTTTGATTACAGTTTTAGTTCCTGTTTATAAGGTCGAAGATTATCTGGATAGATGCGTTCAGAGTATCGTTGATCAGACATATAAAAATCTTGAAATTATCCTGATTGATGATGGTTCACCAGACAACTGTCCACAGATGTGTGATAAGTGGGCAGTAAAGGATGACCGCATATTAGTTATTCATCGTATGAACGGTGGTTTATCAGCTGCGAGAAATGAAGGTATCCGTTCTGCTCATGGTGAATATATGCTTTTAGTTGATTCAGATGATTATCTAGAACCTGATGCCTGTGAACGGCTTGTTGATTATGCTAATGGTGTTGATGTGGTTGTCGGTGAAGCTACCATAGTTGAAAATGGCAAACCTTGGGACAGAGTACATACTAATCTTCAAGAAAATCATATTTATTCCGGTGCAGAGTATTCGATCGCTGCTATCAAAAAGGATGAATGGTTTGCTGCAGCTTGTTACAATATGTACCGTGTTGATTTTATTAGAAATAAAGAGTTGTATTTCCTCGAAGGTGTTCTGCACGAGGATATTGATTATTTACCTAGACTCTTTTTGGCTGCTGAAAAAGTAAAGTATATGCATTTTAAGTTTTATAACTACATCATTCGCGGTGATTCCATTACTGGACATTTAAGCAAAAAGAACTTCGATGATCTGATGCTCATTTATCACAGATGGTTTTTACTTAATGAAACAATTACTGATAAAAAATTAAAAAGAGCATATTGTGGTGCGTTGTCAAAATTTTTTATGGCAACATGTCGTGAACATAAAATCTCTGAGGCTGTTTATCCTAAAGGATTAAGTGCAGAATATCTTATAAAGCATGCGAAAAATCCAAAGGAATGGATCAAAGCTTTTGTTTTTTCTTTGAACAGAAAACTATATATGAAATTATAAGTTGAATTATGCAGATCGGTTTTAGACATTATAAAACTATAAGCAAAAATGATGTGTTGTATTGCATTGTTTTATTTGTGCTTGTTTTGATTAGTGTTTTGCAGAATAATGTACTCATAATAAACGCGGATTTTATACTTAAGGCATTCAATTATATTGAGTTGGTAATTTATGCAGTCTTGGTGTTTCTGATAGTTCAAAAAGATTATTCAGTTAAACATTTACTGTGCGCTTTTTTGTTAGGCGTAATTTTATTAGTCGGATATTATAAAAGTGGCATGGCTATTTTCGTAAGAGCTTTATTGTTGATTCTTGCGGCTAGGAATGTAAAATTTAACTCTATCCAGAATACAATAATGAACTCAATGACGGCCGGTATCTTAATTTCATTCATGCTGTATTTGATACAAGTTATAAGAGGTGATATGCCTATTTTTTTACCCGAAGGTCACACTCTGGGTTTTGTCGCAAAGAATACTTCCGGCGAATTATTGTGTTTGTTAGGTATGATGGCTATGTATACAAGGATCAAACAATCTGAAAAGATCCATTATCTTTTCATTCTTACGATTGGTTTTGTTCTCTACACAGTTACTAAGTCCAAAACAGCCGTAATGATCTTTTGGATTACGCCATTTGTTATGAAACTATCTATAATGATATTCAAACACCGTAACTCACGCATCCTGAAATTTTTGTTTTATGCGATTAATCCCGCACTATTTTTGTTTTCTTATGTTACTGCCCGACTATATCCAGAAAATGCTTTTGTCCAAAAGCTTGATAATATTGTTACCAACAGAATTTTTTTGAATTCTTATGTATTGAATAAATACGGTACTACCTTATTTGGACAGCATGTAAATCTTCATGATACAGGTATATATAATCCGGTAACGGGTATAGGAAATATAACAATAACTGTTGATAATGCATATATCGTATCTTTAGTTTCTCTGGGTCTTATTCCGACGCTCATTTTTATTACCGCATATTTCCTGGTGTTAAGAAAAGCGTTTAAAGACCAGAATTACGCTTTGGTTGGAATAGCGGTTCTTCTTTGTTTATATGGTTTTACTGAAGTTGTTACTCTTGAGATCTATGTTAACTTTGTTTTCTTCTCGTTGTTGGCCGACACCAAAGTTCTCTTACTGCCTCGATATATGGTAAGTGGTTTGTATAGTTATAAGGAGACTTCATATGAGTTTTGATTTGAAAAGACTTCATGATGTTGAAATAGAGATACTGGATTTCTTTGTCGATTATTGCGAAAAGAATAATCTTCAGTATTTTCTGGTTTATGGAACGGCTCTTGGTGCTTATCGTCATGGCGGCTTTATTCCGTGGGATGACGATCTAGATGTGGCAATGCCTAGAGAAGATTATGATAAGCTTCTTAATTCTTTTAACGATGACAATGCTTCGAGTAAGTATTCTTTAGAAAATGAGACCACTGATCCGAATTGGTTTTTATGTTTTTCAAAGATCAGAAAGAAGGGCACAATATTTATAGAGAGTTATACCCAGAATATTTATAAATCAAACGGAATCTATATTGATGTATTTCCGTTGAATTATCTGAGTAGCCCAAAGAAATCGTTTGTAAAACAGAGATATTATAGGCATTGTCTTAAGTTCTTTTCGGCAAAGCCTTTGTATAAGAGAAGAGGTTCTGTTAGGTATCTATTGGAACATATTATCTGCGCACCCGCATATATTCTGGGGAAGAAGAGACTTCTTAAGGCTTTCAATAAGAGTTGTATTGGAAAGTGCGATAAAGCAGATGCAAAATACTTGATTGAATATGATGATGACAGGATTATCCAGGCTGGTTACGATATATATTTTCCACCCAGGAAGATAAGTTTTGAAGGGAAAGAATACTATTGTCCAAATAATATTGTAGAATACCTAAAGAATGTTTATGGTGAGACTTATATGGAGCTTCCACCTGAAAGAGAACGGACAACACACGAACCGGTTAAGATCGAGTTCTGATTTTGAAAAAAATAAAGAAGTCATGGGAAAATACAAGTATCTGTTAAAAAATATAGGATTGTTAACTCTTGGGCAGTTTGGAACCAAATTGCTTAGCTTTTTCTTGGTTCCTTTATACACAAATATATTGAGTACCGGTGAATATGGTACTTATGATCTGTTCTCGACCACAACAAGTTTGCTTATTCCAGTTCTTACACTGAATGCTGGTGAAGCTATCGCGGTATTTGCGCTTGACAAGAATTATAAAAACAAGGGTAGCATCTTAAGCGTAGGACTTAAATTCTCGATCATTGGTTCGATCCTGGTAACTGTTTTAACTGCGATATTTGTCCTAATAAATGATGTTTTTGATTTAGTCCAACTTTTTAATGAATTTTGGTTTTTTCTTCCATTAATGTTTTTTTTGAGTGTATTATCATCAGTTATGACAAACTTCGCTAGAGGTATTGAAAAGGTTAAGGAGATTGCTGTAGGCGGCGTATTGTGTACCTTAGCAATGATTTCATTTAATATACTTTTCTTGGTTGTAATCGAATGGGGCCTTCTTGGATATTTCTTAGCTTTTAATATCGGATTGTTTGTTCAAATCATTTACATGGGAGTTTCCTGTAAGATATGGAATTTTATTAAATTCTCTAAAGATGTTAAGTTGGAAAGAGAAATGCTTTCGTATTCCAAACCGTTGATTGCCAATAGTATATGCTGGTGGGTCAACAATTCGTCAGATAAGTATGTTGTTACAGCAATGCAGGGCATTACAGAGAATGGTATCTATTCAGTAGGTTATAAGATACCTTCCATTTTGAATATAGTTCAAAGCATTTTCGCACAGGCTTGGTCTATATCAGCAATTAAAGAATTCGATCCTGAAGACAGTAACGGTTTTTTTTCAACCATGTATACGATGTATAACTACGTACTAACCGCATCTTGTTCAGCGATCATCGTATTAGGTAAGCTGATGGCTTTTTTCCTTTATGCTAAAGATTTTTATTCTGCGTGGAAATATGTTCCTTTTCTTACAATTTCGATTATATTCGGCGCGCTTGCTGGTTTTCTTGGGGGGTTCTTTGCTGCTGTAAAGGATTCTAAGACATTCGCTAAGTCGACAATAATAAGTGCTGTAGTGAACACTGTATTAAATTTTGTCTTTATATATTTCATCGGAACGATTGGTGCAGCAATAGCTACAGTTATTTGTTACTTTCTAGTTTGGATAATCAGATATGTTGAAGTAAAGAAATATATTAAACTGAAGATCAATATATTCCGAGATGCAATCTGTTATTTTATCTTGGTCTTACAATCGTTGGTAATGCTGTTTATTGAAACACCGGCAATTCTGTATCCGATAGAGAGTCTATGCTTTTTACTAATTATATTTATGTTCAGAGGCGAGAATAAAATGCTTATCGTAAAAACATGTGAGGCTTTATATAAGAGGAAAAAGTTAGATGTCAAAGAATAAAACTATTGATTTCCTCATATTTTATGAAGTAAAGAACAGAGAGTTCGAAAGTATTGTTATGCTTAAGAACGAACTCTGTAAGAGAGGATATAAAGTCAAATATTATTCTTTCTATGATCTGGATAATAAGAGAAAGATTCAAACGCTCAGGAATAGAGTCAAAGTAGCTGTAATGCCGTCTTTATATCACGATCAGGAGATATTAAACATTACATATTCTGTTGCCGGAATAACAGACAAGATCGTAAATCTCAGATGGGAGCAGGTTTACAGGAATAGGGTCGAGACTGAGTTTGACAGTTATATGTATCCTAAGGAAACGGCTATGAAAGCCTATCATTGTTGTTGGGGAAGCCGACCTCTTGAACTTTATAAACAGGCTGGAATCTGTGATAACAGATTAAAGATTGTCGGACCTATGCAGATGGATCTGCTTCTGCCACAGTACCAGAGATATTATTTGTCTAGAGAACAGCTGTTTGATGAATATGATATCCCGAAAAACAAACCTGTTATATTGTTTATTTCGTCGTTTACGATTGGTACATTTGATGATGCTGATGCTGATAATTATCTTATGCAGTTTAATGAAGTTGAGCGCGCATGCTTAAAGAGATTTTATAAATGCGAAAAAAAATCCAGAATAAAGATATGTGAGTGGTTAACAAGATTAGCTTCGGAAAAGGATTGTACGATAATCTACAGGCCTCATCCAGTAGAAGAGTCAACTAAGGAGATAAAGGAATTGCAAGCTGTGCCAAATATCAGGATTATTTCCGAGCTTAATATTAAGCAGTGGATTCTTTCCTGTGATCAGGTATATTCCTGGTACAGCACATCTTTTGCAGAAGCTTATGAAGCTAAAGTTCCATGTTATGTTCTCAGGCCAGAAATTATCGAGATTGGTGAAGACTTGCCTATCTACAGCGGATTGAGCTTTATTGATGAATATTCGGAGTTTTCATCTACATTTGATGCTTGTATGCTTAAAGAAAAGACAGATATCGTGAATTATCCTGTCATTGACACTTACTATAGTATTGATCCGGAGTATCCGTCATATAGGCGTGTTGCTGATTATCTTGAAGATATCCTGAGGAACGGTGACATTTTCTGTTGGAATGACATCGACACTTTAAAGCGTATAAAAAGTCGCTTAAATAATAAGAAAAGATTTTTTAAAAATTCTTTATATGGATGTAACAGCAAGATCATCAGAAGAATATTTGGTAATCGGATCGCTGAATATGAAAAGCAAATGGAAAGTAACAGAACTAAGATAATAACTGATGAACAGTTTATACAAATGGAAGCAATAATGAAGTCATTAACTGACGATAACTGATTGGAGAGAATATGTTTAATTTGGAGAGTTTTATATCTGAGCATGTGACAAAACGTCCGTCATCAATGTTTTTATCTGATCTTGAGGCGAACAGGTCAGAACTGATAAAGAAAATCGAGAATAAGACAGTTCTAGTTATCGGCGGGGCAGGTTCTATCGGTTCTTCTTTTATAAAAGCAATACTTCCGTTTAAACCATCAGCTTTGATAGTTGTTGATACGAATGAGAATGCTTTGGCTGAACTGACACGTGATCTAAGATCGACAAAAAGTATGTATATGCCAGAAGATTACATTCCATATCCAATGGATTTTGCTTCTCCTATCTTTGAGAAGATGTTCAGAAGTCGTCAAGGATTTGATATCATAGGCAATTTTAGTGCACATAAACATGTGAGATCTGAGAAAGATATCTATAGTATAGAAGCCCTTCTTCAAAATAACTTACTTCACGCCAAGCAACTTTTAGATCTCTTAGTTGAATTCCCGCCGGAAGAATACTTCTGCGTATCTACAGATAAAGCTGCCAACCCGGTAAATATCATGGGTGCAAGTAAGAGGATTATGGAAGACCTGATTTTTTCGTATTCGGATAGATTTCCTGTTAAGACCGCACGTTTTGCCAACGTTGCTTTCTCGAATGGTTCTCTTCCTGCAGGTTTCATCGCAAGGATTCAGAAGCTTCAACCGCTTTCAGCTCCCAGTGACGTAAGAAGGTATTTTGTAAGTCCTGAAGAATCCGGACAGATATGCCTGCTGTCATGCATTCTCGGAGAAAACAGGGCTATTTTCTTCCCGAAGCTTGAAGAAGCTCAGATGATGACATTTGACGGAATCGGCACAGAATTATTAATAGCTCACGGGTATAAGGTCTTGAAATGCAAATCTGATCTTGAAGCTATTGAAAAGGCAGAAGAGTTAAAGAAGGGTAGTAATCTTTATCCGGTTCATTATTCAAAATCTGATACTTCAGGCGAGAAACCGTATGAAGAGTTTGTTACTGATATGGAAACTACCGATATGGATAGATTTGCTTCACTTGGTGTTATCACCGGTAAACAGATACCTGATAAAAGAAGAATTGAAAAGTTTTTAATTGATCTTAATAAGGCTTTCAAGTCAGAAACAAGCAAAGAAAACATTGTAAAGATAATGAAAGAGTATCTGCCGAATTTCGAGCATATCGAAACAGGCAAATCACTTGATAATAAGATGTAAGGATAAATAGACATGAGTAAATTCATTCCACTTTCTATTCCGAATTTTGAAGGGAACGAGAGAAAATACGTTGACGATGCAATAGATCAGGGTTGGGTATCGACCGGTGGAGCCTATATTACTAAACTGGAAGAGGAACTTGCATCGTTTTTGCATACACATAATATAGCTGCTTGCCAGAGTGGTACTTCAGCTCTCCATTTGAGCCTTGTTGAAGCCGGAGTAAAACCTGGTGACACGGTGCTTGTACCGCCGCTTACTTTTATCGCAGCAGTTAATCCGGTAAAATATCAATTTGCAAATCCAGTTTTTATCGACTGCGATGATAGTTTCTGTATGGATCCGATGAAGCTCAGTTCTTTCTGTGAAGAGGAATGCTCTTGGGATGGCTGTTCTTTGAAATATAATGGCAGCATTGTTAAAGCAATAGTTGTAGTTCACGTTTTCGGAAATATGGCAGATATGGTATCCATCATGTATATCGCTGAGAAGTATAACCTAAAAGTAATTGAAGATGCTACTGAAGCACTCGGCACAAAATACATTGAAGGCAAATATGCTGGTAAGTATGCAGGAACGATAGGTCATTTCGGCGCATTCAGTTTTAACGGCAATAAGATAATCACAACCGGAGGCGGCGGTGCGGTTACGGCTAACAAAGCGGAAGTTGTAGATCATATACGTTTCCTTTCAACTCAAGCAAAAACGGATCCTCATTATTATCTTCATGATGAGATTGGTTATAACTATCGTATGACTAATCTTCAAGCAGCATTAGGTGTGGCACAGATGGAAGAACTTCCTGAATTTATCAGGAGGAAGCAGGCTAACTATGATATTTATGCCAAGCTGTTTGAAGGTTATGAGTATGGTGAGTTAATGACTTTCAGAGAAGGAACTGAATCAAATAAATGGTTTTACAGCATTAACATTGACCGTAACAGGATTAAGGCTTCGATGCGCGAGATAATTACCGCACTTGGTGATAAAGGTATCCAAACCAGAGCTATCTGGGGACTAATTAATGAGCAGAAGCCATATTTGGGCGAAAAAACTTATAAACTGGAGAAGGCACCTTATTATGCCGAAAGAATATTAAACATTCCTTCAAGCACTCAGATTACCGAAGAAGAAATCATATATGTTGCTAAAGAAGTAAAGAATCTGTTAAAGGAGCTTGCCAATGGATAATATTCAGGATTTTATTGGAAGAGATACTTTAAGTGTTTCTGAAGCAATGCAGAAGATTGATAAGAACACCTTTGGTATTCTTTTCATCACTGATGCTGATGGTGTCCTTTCAGGGTGTGTAACTGATGGTGATATCAGACGATTCCTTCTTTCTGGTGGACAGATGACGGGCTCTGTTTTAAAAGCCGCAAACATGAATCCAAAAGTCGCTAGATCTGATGATGAAGCAAGAACGTTGTATGATAAGAAGAGCTACTATATTATCCCGGTCATTGATGATAACAGAAGGATCGTGTCATTATTTATCGGTGATGGACAACGTATAAGAAAAAAGATATCTCTTCATGTGCCTGTTGTTATTAATGCTGGTGGAAAAGGAAAAAGACTTGAACCTTATACTAAGGTCCTTCCTAAGCCTCTTATTCCTGTAGGTGATCTGCCGATAATTGAGCATATCATCAGGGAGTATCAGTCTTATGAATGCAATCATTTTCATATCATTGTCAATTACAAGAAAGAACTTATGAAAGCATATTTTAAGGACAATGAAAATAATTACGATATAACCTGGTATGACGAAGAAAAACCGTTGGGAACCGGTGGCGGTCTTTCATTGCTTAAGGGAAAAATACATGAGACGTTTTTCTTTGCAAATTGCGATGCACTTTTAGTTGCAAATTATGAGAGCATAATGAAATTCCATAAAAATCAGGGGAATGTTATTACAATGATCTGCGCATACAAGAATATCAATATTCCTTATGGCGTTGTTGAGATTGGTGAGAGTGGCATTATAAAGAGCATGAAGGAAAAACCTCTCATGTCTTTTCTGACTAATACTGGTATCTATATTGTTGAACCTGAAGTAATAGATGAAATGGAAGATGATGTTAGCATCAGTTTTCCTGAAATCGTCGAACAGCAAAAACAGAAAGGAAGACGTGTTGCAGTTTTTCCAGTCAGTGAGAATGATTGGATGGATATGGGACAGCTTCCTGAACTTGAGAAGATGAGAATAAAACTATACGGAGAGTGATCTCTATGGGAAATAAATTGCTTTTGATAGGTGGCGGTGGACATTGTCATTCGGTTCTTGATAGTATTCTTTCTGCTGGCAATTATGATGAGATTGGTATCATTGATAGCGTTGAATGCTTATATATGGGCGTTAAAAATATCGGCATTGATGATGATCTTCCTAAGCTATTTGCTGACGGTTGGATAGATGCATTCATCTCTGTGGGAAGCGTCGGCAAAAACGATATAAGGCATCGTCTTTATGAGAATGTAAAAGGTATTGGTTTTGATATCCCTTCGATAATTGATCCTTCAGCCATTGTAGCAAAAGATGCAAAAATCGGAGATGGAGTTTATGTGGGGAAGAGGGCAGTTGTCAATGCAGGATCTATAATTGGTGACTGCGCAATAATTAACACAGGTTCGATTGTTGAACATGATTGCAAGACCGGAGCTTTTTCTCATATAAGTACAGGCGCTGTCTTATGTGGTCAGGTAACCGTCGGAAATGATACGCATATCGGTGCTGGTTCTGTTATTAGACAACAGATTACTGTCGGAGATCGATGCCTGATCGGTATCGGAAGTGTAGTGGTAAAAGATATTGGCTCTGATTCCAAAGCCTATGGTAATCCTTGTAAGGTGGTGAGTTAATGGGCATTTATATTATTGCAGAGGCAGGAGTTAATCATAACGGAAGCTTTGATCTGGCATGCAGATTGGTTGATTCGGCTAAAGCTGCAGGTGTTGATTGCATAAAGTTTCAGACTTTCAATTCTGAGAAGCTCGTTTCTCATTCTGCTCAGAAAGCTGAGTACCAGAAGAATTCGACCGGTGAAGGTTCACAGGCTGAAATGCTTAAGAAACTTGAGTTATCCTATGATGAGTTTCTGAAACTGAAGGAATACTGCGATAAAGTCGGTGTTTGCTTTTTATCCACACCTTTCGATATTGACAGTATTGCTTTCTTGAATACAATTAATATGCCTTTCTGGAAGATTCCTTCAGGTGAGGTTACCAATTATCCTTATCTTTTAGAAATTGCTAAAACAGGTAAACCTGTAGTTATGTCTACTGGCATGTGTGAGATAAGCGAAATCGAAGATGCTATAAAAGTTTTAAAGAATAACGGCACGACGGTTATTAAACTCCTTCATTGCAATACTGAATATCCTACTCCTTTTGAAGATGTTAATCTTAAGGCGATGCTGACTTTGAATGAACATTTTGGATTGGATATCGGATACTCAGATCATACAAAAGGTATCGAAGTACCGATTGCTGCTGCTGCACTTGGAGCAACTATTATTGAGAAGCACTTTACTCTTGACCGTAAAATGGAAGGACCTGATCATATGGCGAGTTTGGAGCCTAATGAGCTGGCTCAGATGGTTCAGAGTATAAGGAATATAGAAAAAGCCCTTGGTAATGGAAAAAAGACTCCTTCGCCTTCAGAAAAAAAGAATATTACAATAGCGCGTAAAAGCATTGTTGCTAAGAGATTTATTAAAACCGGCGAGATACTTTGTGAAGAGAATTTAACTGTCAAGCGTCCGGGTAACGGGATCAGTCCCATGCTTTGGAAAAGTATAATCGGAACAAAGGCTGTTCGTGATTTTGATGAGGATGAACTTATTGAATTATGAAAAAGATAGCTGTAGTTACTGCTACCAGAGCAGAATATGGTCTTCTTTCTCCAGTGATCAAAGAATTGCGGGAAAAGGAGTCTGATGAGTTTAAGCTATGCCTTATTGTCACTGGTACGCATTTATCTGAACAATACGGAATGACGGTAGATGAGATTGATGATCGAATTGACCATAGGATCGAAATTCCAGTTAATTCTGATTCTGAAAGAGATATATCCGTAAATCAGGCTATTACTTTGGTTAAGTTTACTGAAATTTTCTTGTCCGAAAAGTTTGAAGCGATAATAATTCTTGGAGACCGATATGAGTCACTTGCTATTGCTATAGCTGCGGGAAATACAAGAACTCCAATTTTCCATATGTGTGGAGGCGATACAACAGAAGGTGCTATAGACGAGTGGATTAGGCATTCTATTACCAAGATGAGTTATCTGCATTTTGTGACAAATGAAATAAGCAGAAACAGAGTTATTCAGCTTGGAGAGGATCCTTCACGCGTTTTTAATTACGGATCGACCAGCATTGACAATGTTCTTGCTATTGCTGATATGGAAAGGGAAGAAGCGCTGATGAGCATCGGTTTATCAGATTGTAAGTATGCACTCTGTACATACCATCCTGTTACGTTGGATAGCGGAAGTGTAGATCAAAAAGTTTCTGATTTTATATCATCAATCGAAGCTTTCCCTGACATTCAGTTTATAGTAACTAAATCCAATGCTGACCAGGGCGGATCAAGGATAAATGAACTGTTGGAAGAAGCAAAAAAAGAAGTGCCTAATCTGCATGTTTTTACTTCGCTTGGAACAAAAAGATATCTTTCTCTTATGAAGCATGCAGAGTTTGTTCTTGGCAACTCTTCGAGTGGCATCATTGAAACACCGGCATTCAGAATTCCGACCGTAAATATCGGAGACCGTCAGAGAGGCCGTCTTCATGCTAAAAACGTAATTGACTGTGATGATAGGTCGGAAAGCATTATAAGTGCTATCAATGTAGCTTTATCAGATGAATACATAAAAATATGCTCTACTGTTGTCAGTCCTTATGGTAGCGGTGATGCAGGGAAAAAAATAGCTTCAAAAGCTTATGAGATTGTTATGTCAGGAAATATTGAACTTAAGAAGAAGTTCTATGATTTGAAAGGTTAATCTATGAATATTGCAGTAATCGGTCTTGGTTCTATGGGTAAGAGAAGGATTCGTCTGATCAAAGAGATGTATCCTGAATATTTGGTAATTGGTATTGATGGGCGAGAAGACCGCTGTAAAGAATCTGAAGAACTTTTCCATATCAGGACTTTCACTTCTCTAGGGACAGTTGATTTGAATGTTGATTGTGCATTCGTATGCACTTCGCCGCTTTCACATGCTGCGATAATTAAAGAATGTCTTTGCAGACAGTGGAATGTTTTCACTGAGATCAATCTTGTAGATGATAGTTATGAGGAGAATATTAGACTAGCTGAGGATAGTAAATTGACGTTGTTTCTCTCGTCAACTTTTTTCTATCGTGAAGAGATAAAGTATATCCGCTCGAAGATAGCCAATAACCAAAAGTGGAATTATGTCTATCATATCGGTCAATATCTTCCTGAGTGGCATCCGTGGGAGAATTATAAAGATTTTTTTGTAAGCGACAAACGCACAAACGGATGCCGCGAGATACTTGCTATAGAGCTTCCGTGGATTACTGGAACATTTGGTAATGTCTTGGCTCATAGCGTGATTTCCGATAAAATGACGGGCCTTAATATCAGATATGATGATAATTTCATGATCATGTTAACTCACGAAAATGGCTGCAAAGGAATTCTTATAGTTGATGTTGTTTCTCCTATAGCTGTTCGAAAACTGGAAGTTTATACAGAGAACAGTTATCTTTCGTGGAACGGAACACCTGAGAGCCTTAGTGAATTTGATCAGTTTACCCAAAAGCTAAAGTGTGTTTTTCTTACTGAGCAGACTGAGCATATAGAAGGCTATAGTTCATTTATTGTTGAGAATGCTTATAAGAATGAGATTAAAGAATTTTTTGATGTGGTTATCAATGGAAAAACTCCGTTGTACGGATTTAGACAGGATCTTAAAGTATTGAAACTAATTGACGCTTTAGGAGCATAAATATGAATTGTTTTAAAGCGCTGTTTGTAGGTATCGGATCAATTGCGAAAAGGCATATTCGCAATCTTCATTCTATACTTGAAGAAAGGAATATTGATTGTCATATTGATGCCTTTAGAAGTTCTTCTGACGATGTTCCTGAAGGTGTTGAAAATGTTTTCACCGACATTGCAAAAGTACCTGATGATTATGATGCGGTATTTATTACTAATCCTACAGAGAAACATTTGGGTACATTGAAACTATTCCATAACAAGGGAAAGGATTTCTTTATTGAGAAACCTGTGGTTTCGCTTCATCAGATCGATGAAGCATCTGAATTCGTTTTAAAGAAAGATGTTGTGTATTATGTAGCTTGCCCTTTGAGATACAACGCTGTGATTCAATATATCAAGGAAAATATTGATCCCGCTGATGTTATTTCAGTTCGTTCTATCTCATCGAGCTATCTGCCTGATTGGCGTACTGGTCAGGATTACAGACAAACATATAGCGCTCATAAGGAACTTGGCGGCGGAGTAAGTATAGATCTTATACATGAATGGGATTATCTTACTTATCTCTTCGGCTGGCCTGAAAATGTCAAGTGCTTTATAGGTAAGATATCCCATCTGGAGATCAACAGTGATGATTATGCGATATATATAGCTTCTTATTCTGATAAGATTGCTGAATTGCATTTGGACTATTTCGGAAGAAAGACCATCCGCGAGATAGAACTGCTCACTGCTGAAGATACGATAGTAGGTGATTTAGTAAATAACAGAATCACCTTCTTAAGCACAGATAAAGTTATTGATTTCAATGAGCTAAGAGATGATTACCAAAAACGCGAAATAAGTGGTTTTTTGGATATGGTAATAGGTAAAATACCAGTTGAAAATGGATTTGACCACGGGCTTCGTGTTCTGAAATTAACACAAGGAAGGTGTTGAAACTTATGAATATTCTGTTTACGATATGCGGCCGTGCTGGTTCTAAGGGCTTTAAGAATAAGAATTTGAAAGAGTTAAGAAATGTGCCGCTTGCTTATTATTCTTTAGCTGGTATTAAATTATATAAGGACATTCATCAGGAAGATAGTGTTGTTGTTGCCTTGAATACTGACAGCGATCCTCTCGTCGATCTTGTGCTTAAACAATCAGCTTTGCCCGTTATCTTGGTTGATCGCAAACCTGAATTGGCAGGAGATTTTGTTGCTAAAGTAGATGTCATTAAGGATACCATGTATTCTTGTAATCAATTTGAACCTGATGTAGTTATCGATCTTGATATTACTTCTCCGATGAGAAGGGTAATCGATATCGAGAATATAATCAGTGAATATGATAAATGTATATATGACATAGTTTTTAGTGTGGTGGAAGCTCGAAGAAGTCCATATTTTAATATGGTTGAGGTCAAACCGGACGGATTTTATAGGAAAATATGCCAATCTTCATTTACAGCCCGTCAGCAGGCACCCAAATCATACGAAATGAATGCCAGTATTTATGCATATTCTCCGAATTTCTTAAGAGGTGAGATTACAAAAACGATTATTGATTACAATTGTGGAATATCTGTCATGCCTGATTATCTAGTTTTGGATATAGATTCTGAAGATGATTTCTCAATGATGCAATATCTGCATGATTATTATTGTTCGTGTGATGCTGATCTTGCCTTAATATATAATGAGGCTCTTCGCATGTGTGGTTTTGGAGGGTGAAGTCTTGATACCGCATATAATTCATTATTGCTGGTTTGGTAATAATCCTTTTTCTGAAAAAGAGATTAAGTGTCTTGAATCCTGGAAGAAGTTTTGTCCTGACTATGAGATAAAACTTTGGAATGAAGATAATTTTGATCTTGACTGCTGTGATTATGTAAGAGAAGCTTATGCTGCAAAGAAATGGGCGTTTGTTAGTGACTATGCTCGTTTTTGGATCTTATATAATTACGGGGGGGTGTATTTTGATACCGATGTCGAAATAATCAAATCTATAGATCAGATTGTAGAACGTGGTGCGTTTATGGGAACCGAGCCAGGAGGCGGTATTGCTCCAGGGCTAGGAATAGGTGCTGAAAGGGGCATGAATTTATACAGGGATATTTTAGATTTTTATGCAACCATACATTTTTTACTTCCAGATGGATCGCTTAATGAACAAACAGTTGTAAAATATACAACCGAAGTTTTCAAATCTCGTGGATGGTCTTTCAGTTCAGAACTTAAGAAGGTTGACGGTATCTGGATATATCCGTCAGATGTATTCTGTCCCATAGATAATAGAACAGGAAAGACTAATTTTACTGAGAATACTGTTTCCATTCACAATTATTCAGCATCATGGCATACTAAACTTGATGACATTGTTTATAAGATTGAACGGTGCGGTGAATCCAGTGGCTTTGAATACCGTTTTAAAAGGGTGTTATCATTTCCTTTTAGAGTGATAAATAAATATAAAAAGCTTGGTTTCAAGAATACAATGAATTTTATTCGAATGAAACTTTCAAATAAGATGTAGTTTATTGAAATACTGACATTAAAAATATTATGTTTGCAGTCGGAATATAGAAGATTGTATATTGAAATTTGTACAACAAGTTTTGTAGGAATAGATCAAAACAGTCGTGTATAAGAACTACTATGAAAAGATATACTTAAGCAAATAATGGAGATTTCATATGAATATATTTGTTACAGGTGTTTGCGGCCAATTAGGTCATGACGTAGTTAATAATGCGATTGGTAGAGGATATGAGGCAGTCGGATCTGATATTCAATCTGTTTATTCTGGTGTTGCTGATGGCAGTGCTGTGACATCTGCTCCTTATGTTCAGCTTGATATAACTGATAGAGATGCTGTTTTTGCAGTTATTAATGAAATTAAACCGGATGTAATCATTCATTGTGCTGCATGGACAGCAGTAGATGCAGCTGAAGATGATGAGAATAAAGTTAAGGTTCATTCTATCAATGCTTTAGGTACTCAGTATATTTCTGAGGCTGCTAAATCTGTTGATGCAAAGATGCTTTATCTTTCAACTGATTATGTATTTGATGGTAAAGGTGACAGACCATGGGAACCTGATGATAAATGCTATGCTCCGTTAAATGTTTACGGACAGAGTAAACTTGATGGTGAGCTTGCTGTATCATCCTTATTAGAGAAATACTTTATAGTTCGTATAGCATGGGTATTTGGACTTAATGGTAAGAATTTTATTAAGACAATGATAAATGTTGGTAAGACTCATGATACAGTTCGTGTAGTAAACGATCAGATTGGCACGCCGACATATACATTGGATTTATCACGTCTTTTAGTTGATATGGTTGAGACCGATAAATACGGCTACTATCACGCTACTAATGAAGGCGGATATATATCATGGTATGATTTCTGTGTAGAGTTCTATAAGCAATATGGTCTTGATACAAAAGTTATACCCGTTTCTACTGAAGAATATGGTCTTTCAAAGGCAGCCAGACCGTTTAATTCAAGACTTGATAAATCAAAGCTTGTTGAATCAGGATTTAAACCATTGCCTGATTGGAAAGATGCTGTAAGAAGATATTTAGCGGAGGCAGAATTATAATGGCTTTTACATTTGAGAAGACTAAATTACCTGGAGTTATAGTTATTCAGCCGCATGTGTTTGGTGACAGCCGCGGTTATTTTATGGAAACATATAAGAAGAGCGATTATGCTGCTGCAGGAATCGATAAGGAATTTGTACAGGATAATGAGAGTTCAAGTACAAAGGGTGTTCTTCGTGGTTTGCATTTCCAGAAGGATCATACACAGGGTAAACTCGTCAGAGTTACTTATGGTGAAGTCTATGATGTTGCTGTTGATGTCAGACCCGGTTCTGCTACGTATGGGCAGTGGGAAGGTGTAATTCTCAGTTCAGAGAAGAAGAATATGTTCTATATTCCTGAAGGTTTTGCTCACGGATTCCTTGTGCTTTCAGATACTGCTGAGTTTGTTTATAAGTGTACTGATGTGTATGATCCTTCTAGTGAAGGCGGTATTCCGTGGAATGATCCTACAATTGCAGTAGAATGGCCTAAGCTTGATTGTGATTATAAGACAAGTGAGAAAGATGAGAAGCATGAATCTTTTGTTGATCAGGATTTCTCATGGGCTGCTAAGTGGTTATAAGGAGTTGTAAATGAAAGGTATTGTATTAGCCGGTGGTTCTGGAACTAGACTTTATCCGTTAACTAAGGTTACATCTAAACAACTGTTACCTGTTTATGATAAACCTATGATTTACTATCCTTTATCCACTCTTATGTTAGCAGGGATAAGGGATATTTTGATTATAAGTACTCCCGAAGATACGCCCAGATTTGAAGCTCTTCTTGGAGATGGTAGTCAGTTTGGTATCAGCCTTTCATATAAAGTACAACCTTCACCGGACGGACTTGCTCAGGCTTTTATTCTTGGTGAGGAATTCTTGAATGGTGATGCCGGCGCTATGGTACTTGGTGATAACATCTTCTATGGAATGGGATTCAGAACTATTCTTAAAGCTGCCGTTAAAAATGCTGAAGAGAATGGCAGAGCAACGGTTTTCGGATACTATGTACCTGATCCTGAAAGATTCGGTGTAGTTGAATTTGACGAAGAAGGACACGCTATATCTATTGAAGAGAAACCTGCTGAACCTAAGAGTAATTATGCTGTTACAGGTTTATATGTTTATCCTGCCGGTGTTAGTGACAGAGCAAATCAGGTGAAGCCGTCTGCTCGTGGTGAATTAGAGATCACTACTTTGAATGAAATGTATCTTGATGATGGTTTGCTTGATGTACAATTATTAAGCCGTGGTTTTGCATGGTTAGATACTGGAACTATGCAGAGTTTGTTACAGGCTGCTGAGTTTATTGAGATGATACAGACAAGACAGGGAATAACTATCAGTGCCCCTGAAGAGATTGCATATATTAATGGTTTCATTGATAAGGAAAGACTGATGGAATCTGCTAAGGCATATGGTAAGAGTCCATACGGCGAGCATCTTAAAGCGGTAGCTGAAGGAAAGATAAAGTATTAATTACATAGCGTTGCTTACTTTAAGAACCAACGCTTTTTAATTTGGTCATATCATACATTAATTCAGTTTTTGGGTATTATAGAGATAGAATTCTGATCAACAGATAGGATGTTATATTTTAATGGCTTCAAAATCATCTGAATCTAATACAAGTTTACAACGTTCACTTTCTCCAATGCATGTTTGGGCAATTGCGTTTGGATGTGTAATAGGGTGGGGAAGCTTTATTAATCCCGGTAAGAAATTCTTACCTACGTCTGGAGTTGCCGGTACTGCTATTGCAATGGTGCTTGGCGCTCTGGTCATGATCATCATCGCATTTTCATATGCCTATATGGTCCCAAAGTATCCTAAAGCAGGCGGAGAGTTTACTTTTGCCAAGATGTGTTTTGGAAAGAACATGGCGTTTGTTTGCGGGTGGTTTCTTGTTGTTGCATATTTGACTAATGTACCGATGAATAGTACTGCGATAGGACTTATAGTTGATGGACTTGATGGCAGCAGAGATATCCTGAAATTCGGTTTCCATTATTCTATTGCCGGTTTTGATATCTATATGGGTGAGATGCTTCTTGCAATGGCAATCCTTATTCTTTTTGGTTGGCTAAACATCATTGGAGTTAAGAAGGCCGGATTTGTTCAGACTGTGCTTTCACTGTTACTCGTAATATGTGTATTTACTTTATTCATTGCAGCTTTGGTTTCCAGCAAGGCAAGGGGAATAAATATGCAACCTTTTTGGGGATTTGATAAAGCAGCTGCTGTTGCCGACAGTGCTACTACAGCTGATATCGCTAAGTATGCACATTCTGGTGCAGGCGGTATCATGGGAGCAATTCTAGCCACATTCGCTATAGCTCCATGGGCTTATGTCGGTTTCGATGCAATTCCTCAGGCTGCCGAAGAGTTCAATTTCAGTTTCAAGAAAGTATCGTTCATAATGATTATTTCAATAGTGTTTGGTTGCTTTGTATATACCAGCAATAATACTGTTGCTGCTGCCGCTTTGACGAATTGGCCTGAGCGTGTTATGGCAGGTGAGTGGGTTGTACTTGTTGCTGCAGAGGAACTATTGGGAGCTTTCGGAAAGGTGCTGGTCGGACTTGGCGTATCCTGCGCTGTTTTATCCGGTATTATGGGGTTCTATTTAGCATCTTCAAGACTGATGTATTCGATGGCCCGTGACGGATATCTTCCTGAGTGGTTTGGTAAAGTTGATCCAAAATATGGTACACCTAAGAATGCCATGATATTCTGCATCATTGTCTCTTTGTCCGGACCTATCCTTGGGCGTGAGGCTTTAGGCTGGTTTGTTGATATGAGTGCAATTGGTGCAAGTATCGGTTATTTCTTTACATCTGCCTCTACATTGGTAACAGTAAAACGAGATAATGACGGAACACCATTCTTAAAGATAATGGCAGGTACAGGTGTTTTGTTTTCAGTTGTATTCATGATATTGCAGCTTATTCCAATTCCCGGTCTAAGCGGTGTCCATTTTGGACCTGATAGTTATATCATGCTCGTTGTGTGGTCAGTTCTTGGTGTTATATTCTATATAAAACAGAGAAAGGTTTTCTTAAATAATTGATTCGTTTTCCAGACGTGACTTAAAAGTCACGTCTTTTTATGTTACGTTCGGCACTCCAAGCTGTAGCGCGGAAGGTGTATAATCTCGTTAACTGAATTACAGGTGGGATTTGTATGATAAAAGTCGCTTTTTTTGATTGTAAAGCTTACGATAAGCCTTCTTTTGAAAGTTATGGTCAGCTTAAAGATATCGAGTTTAAGTTCTTTGAGACTAAACTGACTGAAGACACGGTAGATCTTGCTAAAGACTCTGATGTTGTCTGCGTTTTTGTTAATGATACGGTTAATGCATCAGTAATAGATAAGCTTTATTCATATGGAATTAAGATGATAGCACTTCGTTGTGCCGGTTATAACAACGTTGATGTTAAGCATTGCTACGGTAAGATACATGTATCTCATGTTCCTGCATATTCGCCTTATGCGGTTGCTGAGCATGCCATGGCTTTGCTTCTTACATCAGTTCGCCGTATACATAAGGCTTATAACAGAACAAGAGAATTCAATTTCTCTCTTAACGGACTTACTGGTTTTGATCTTCACGGCAAGACTGTTGGTGTAGTAGGTACCGGTAAGATCGGCAGGATCTTCATTGATATCTGCAAAGGTTTCGGCATGAATGTTTTAGCCTACGACAAGTTCCCGGCTGAAAACAGCGGTCTTAATTATGTTTCTTTGGAAGAACTGATGCGTTCCTGCGATATTATTTCGCTTCATTGTCCGTTAACTGATGAGACAAGGCATCTTGTTAACAGCGATTCTATTGCTCTCATGAAGAAAGGTGTAATAATCCTTAACACTTCAAGAGGAGCACTTATTGATGCCGAAGCACTGCTTGAAGGTATCAAAGCTCGTAAGGTCGGTGCTGCATGCCTTGATGTATATGAGGAAGAGGCGGATATATTCTTTGAAGACAGATCCGGTCATATCCTGAATGATGAACTTTTGGCAAGACTCATATCCATGCCTAATGTTATTGTTACGTCTCATCAGGCTTTCCTTACAGAAGATGCTTTAAATAATATAGCTCAGACAACAATTGATAACATCCTGTCTTACTATGAGAAGGACGGAATGTGTGATAACGAGCTTTGTTACAGGTGCGGCAATATAGAAGAATGTAAGAAATCCCGTAAACAAAGGTGTTTCTGATATTAATAGTTATTTAGCTTGTTTAAGTCCTCACTTCACATTGTGGGGACTTTACTTTTTTTTGATTGAATTTTCTTATTTTATATTATAATAACTGTTAATTATGCTAATTGCTGTTCTATCTGACATCCACGGAAATTGTTCCGCATTAGAGAGTGTTCTTTCAGATATCAGGATCAACCGTAAGCCTGATGCCGTTGTTTTATTGGGTGATCTGATTGATTACGGTATGCGTTCCAATGAGGCTATATCTATTGTTAAGGGAATTGATATCCCGGTTATCTGTAATATCTGGGGCAATCATGAGAATGCGATATTGAATGAGGATTATTCTAGATTCTCATCTTCTCGAGGCGTTGAGTCTGCCAAATATACGAAGTCCAGGCTCAGTGCTGAATCTATTGAATATCTGAATTCTATAGAAGGAAAGTCGGGCAAGATGGAGTTTGTAGCTGACGGCAAGCGGTTTCTTGCCGTTCACGGAAGTCTTCGTGATAATTATTGGAAATCCATTTACCCTCATTGCGGCAATGGAACAGATGGCGATTTCGCCGGATATGAGTCTTATAACTATGTTTTATCTGGGCACAGCCATTTTACGCATGTCTTTGACAGGTTTTATGAGTGCGATAATCCGGAGTACCGCAATAAGAAGAAAGTTGTATTTATTAATCCAGGAAGTGTAGGGCAGCCAAGGAACCATAATCCGAATGCTCAGTATGCTTTGCTTGATACCAGAGGAACGGTTTCACTGATAGGTGTTTCTTATGATGTTTCCTATGAGCAGAGCCTTTTTACAGATGATGTTGATGAGTTTTACAGAGACAGATTAACGAACGGAGTGTGATCTTATGAATAATCTTTATGTAATTAGCGGTGTTACCGGAATGACCGGCAATGAATTGGTAAGGCAGATCTTAAACAGCAATAAAGGCAGTGTAATAGGCTTTGATAATTTCTTCTGCTCATCTATTGATACTGTTGAAGATGTTATAGATGATCCCAGATTCGAGTTCTTTCAGTATGATATAAACAATTCCGCTCAGATGGCTGAGATCGAGTATAAGGTCATAAAGGATAAGGTCAATTTTGACAAGGTCTTTTATATCAACTGTGCGGCAGTTGTTCATACAGAGTATTTCTATCATGTAAATACAACATTTGATACGAATCTCCTTGGCATGAAGGCTTTCCTTGATCAGGCGATATCTGTTGGAGCAGATGCATATATCAATTGCTCAACATCTGAAGTTTATTCGATGCAGTCTTTTAAGGAGGGCGGAGTTAAAGAATCTGATTATCTCCTGATGTCCAATGCTGAGCACAGCCAGAGAACATCTTATGCATGCGGTAAACTTCTTACGGAATTCTTCATGAAGGATGCTGTTGATAACGGAAAGATCCGTGGTGCTTCACTCCGTTTTGCCAACGTTTACAGCAAGAACGAAAGATTTGCCAAGCACATTCTGCCCCATATCGTTAACAGCCTTTTAAATGACGGTAAGGTCGTATTGCTCGATAACTCAAAGATCAATAAGAGGACTTTCCTTCATAATATCGACAGTTGTGCTGCTGTTCTGCATCTATTGGAGCATGAGGATGCTTTGGACGGCACAGTTTATAACGTTGCTACAGAAGAGGAGATCTCTATCCTGGATCTTGTAGCTCTGATCGCTTCAAAGCTCGGTATAGATGATCCTGAGATCATATTTGAAGGTCACAGGGAATCCGATCCTGAAAGAAGAGTGTTATCTACTGAAAAACTCAGGACCAGAACCGGTTGGGCGCCTAAGATCACGTTATCCGAAGGCATAGACATGATAGTAGATTATAGGAAGAACGCATGAAAGTATTTCTGACGACAGTAGCTGGATCTGCTACAAGATTTTCCGAAAGTGTAGGAAAGCCTACTGTTAAATGCATTTTTAACAGGGAAGATCCTAAAAAGACACTGCTTTATCATATGCTTACCCAGGCTTCATCTTACGACTATTATGTTATCGTAGGCGGATTCCTGATCGATGAGCTTGAATCTTATATTAATACTGTTTTGCCTGATGAGTTCAAGAATAAGGTAATACTGGTCAATAATGAGGAATATGCAAAATTCGGCTCCGGCTGGAGCCTTTATCTCGGTGTGAAAGCTGCTCTTGATAAGTTCGGTCCTGATTTTGATGAGATCTTATTTGCCGAAGGTGACCTTTTTGTTGATGATGAGAGCTTTAAAGCAGTTGCTGACTCTGATTCGAGTGTTATTACGATCAATAAGGAAGCAATCAGGGCTAATAAGGCTGTCGCACTTTATTACGATCTGGATAATGTTCCGCATTATATCTACGATACTGCTCACGGACAGCTTGCTATAAATGAGCCTTTTACAGCGATCTATAATTCCGGTCAGATCTGGAAATTCAATGATATAAAGCTTTTGGACAAGATCATAAGGGATAATGATCCGAAGATCCACGAAGGTACCAATCTCGTTCTGATCAACGAATATTTCCAAAAACTGGCTGGAAATAAGACAAATATTGATATAATTGAGATGGAAACTTGGATCAATTGCAATACCGTTAATGATTTTATTTTGGCCGGTATGTAATAGAAAGGCTTTGTATTTATGTTGGAAGAAAAGCTCAGTTTAGTTAAGAAGCATGACAGTGAAGGCAAGATCAAGGTCATGATAATCGGCCTTGGAAGCGTCGGAAATTATCTCTTGAGTTATCTCTTATCAACAGGTGATGAGAAGCTTGAGATCATTGTAGCCGGAAGAAATGCCGATAAACTTCAGTGCGATGTTAATATAGCCCGTGTTGCGGCCCTTATAAGACATCAGAACAGATCTGTTGTGACTGTTGACGGAAATGTTGATCTTGAGAATATTGATTCTATTGCTGCTTCTTTAGCTAAGCACCAGCCTGACTTTATAGTTAATACAAGCCGTGTTTATTCAGGACTTAAGTATGGTTCTATTTCATGGAAGAATATCCGTGCTTACGGTATCTGGACACCGCTTTCGATCAAATATATCAGAAATATCATGCTTGCTTATGACAAAGCCGGATGCAAGGGTATAGTAATCAATACTTCATATTCTGACGGTACTATCCCGTGGCTTAAGAGTGCCGGCAAGCATTATCCTGACTTCGATTCAGGCAATCTCAACCATCTGGTTCCCAGACTAAAGTTTGCTGTTGCTAATGAGAAGGGTATCTCTGATTACTGGAATATCGATATTGATATTGCTACAGCCCATTTCCATGATGTTGTAATTAGTAAGGAAGGCCAGAATGAAGGTTTGGTCCAGCTTATTAAGGTATCTTACAAGGGTGAGACTATTGAGATGGATCAGGATGACCTTTTGAAGAAGTGTGTTATCTCCATGCCGACTGATTCTAAGCGCAACATGATGAATGCTTCTTCCAATTTCGATATTATCTCATCTGTTCTTACTGCTATCCGTGAGAATACCAAGGTTAAGTTCTTTTCACCAGGAGTATTCGGTAATATAGGCGGTTTCCCCGTAATTGTTGACGGAACTTCTGCTGAGCCGACCTGCTATATCGATGACAGTGTCTTTGCCTTAGATGAGATGATAACCAAGAATAAGCAATCACTTGCTCTTGACGGTGTCGAGGATATCAGAGACGGCTGTCTTATCTATACTGATCATCTGCTCTCAAAAGTAAAGAATGTATTCGGTGTGGATCTTCCAAAAACCGTTCATTTTGATGAGATCGATAAGACTGCTGATTTCATTATCGATAACATCATCAATCCTGCGTTGGAAAAAGGCCTTAATAAGTAATTTTCTGTCAGAATCTATCGAATCGCTATGAGGTGATATCATGAGTGATTCTTATGACATAATCATAATCGGAGCCGGAGTCACAGGGTGTGCAATTGCCCGTGAACTTTCACGGTACGCCTGTAAGGTTCTTGTACTAGATAAGGATGAGGATGTCTGCTGCGGGACATCAAAAGCCAACAGCGGCATTGTTCATGCGGGTTATGATGCAAAGCCCGGATCTTTAAAAGCCCGGATGAATGTACGTGGCAATGAGATGATGATATCTCTTGTCAAAGAACTCGATATTCCTTTTAAACAGATCGGTTCTCTTGTTGTCTGCACTGACTTATCTCTTCGTGGCGGAATTGAAGAGCTATATGATCGCGGTATTGCTAATGGAGTTCCGGGTCTCAGGATCCTGGAGGCACCTGAACTCCGTGAATTGGAACCTAATATTTCCGATGATGCAGTATGTGCTTTATATGCACCGACAGCCGGAATCATATGTCCTTTCAGACTGAATATTGCTCTTGCAGAATGTGCCTGTCAGAACGGTGTCGAATTCTTATTTGATACTGCCGTTACCGGTGTTGAAGCTATTCCGTCAGGGTTTAAAGTCATTACCGGTTCTTCGGAATACAATGCATCTGTTGTGGTAAATGCGGCCGGATGTCATGCTGATGAGATACACAATCTTGTATCTTCGGTTAAATATCACATCACACCGAGACGCGGTGATTATATGTTGCTTGACCGTTCCTGTGAAGGACTTGTCAATCATGTTATATTCCCTCAGCCTACTTCATTGGGTAAGGGTATCCTTGTTACACCGACTGCACACGGTAATATCCTGATCGGTCCAACGGCAGTCGATACCGATAACAGGGATGAAGCTCCTGTTACAGCAGACGGTCTTGCCAAAGTTATTGAAGGTTCAGCAAAAAATGTTAAAGGCATTCCCGTAAAGCAAGTTATTACTGGCTTTTCAGGACTACGTGCCCATGAAGACGGCGGTGAATTCATTCTTGAAGAAGTGTCTGACTGTCCCGGATTCTTTGATTGTGTCGGTATTGAATCGCCCGGTCTTACGGCATGTCCTGCAGTAGGCGAATATATGGCGTCGTTAGTTGCTGATAAGCTATCGCTTTTGCCTAAGAGTTCCTGGAATGGTATCTGTCATGATGTGAAGAAGCCTTTTGAGATGTCTGAAAGTGAACGTGCCGAGCTTATCTCTTCTGATCCTTCGTACGGGAAGATAATATGCCGTTGTGAGACTATTACAGAAGGTGAGATCATTGATTCTATAAGGCGCCCTCTAGGTGCACGTTCACTTGACGGTGTTAAGCGCCGCACACGTGCCGGAATGGGTCGCTGTCAGGGCGGATTCTGTTCTCCGCGCGTTATGGAGATACTGAGCCGTGAATTGGGTGTTCCGCTTGATTCCATTACGAAGAACGGCGGTTCATCAAAAATCTTATTCGGGAGGACTAAAGATGAGAGCTGATATCGTTGTTATCGGCGGCGGTCCTGCCGGCCTGGCGGCTGCGATATCGGCAGCACGTTTTGATCCTTCTCTTAATGTTCTTATCCTGGAAAGAGATAATGAACTGGGCGGTATCCTGAATCAGTGCATTCATAACGGATTCGGACTTCATACCTTTAATGAGGAACTTACTGGTCCTGAATATGCATCACGCTTTGAAGAGCAGCTTGACGGACTCGGTATCAATTACATGCTTAATACCATGGTACTAAATGTGTCTTCCGGTTCCGTAACGGCTGTAAACAGCAACGAAGGTGTTTTTACTGTCTCATGCGGTGCTATAGTGCTTTGTATGGGATGTCGGGAGAGACCACGCGGTGCTCTTAACATACCGGGACTTCGTCCTGCCGGAGTATTTACTGCAGGAACAGCACAGCGTCTTGTGAATATAGAAGGCTATATGCCTGGCAGGGAAGTAGTCATTCTTGGTTCGGGTGATATCGGACTTATCATGGCAAGACGTATGACTCTTGAAGGTGCCATTGTAAAGGCAGTATGTGAACTCATGCCATACTCAGGCGGACTTAAGCGTAATATCGTACAATGTCTTGATGATTTTGATATTCCGCTCATTTTATCCCACACAGTTATAGATATTAAGGGGAAGGAAAGAGTAACTTCGGTAGTTATAGCCAAGGTCGATTCAAATTCGAAGCCCATACCCGGTACAGAGCAGGAGATAGCCTGTGATACTTTGCTTCTTTCATGCGGACTGATACCGGAGAATGAGCTGTCCCGTGCTGCTGATATAAAGATCAATCCTGCTACCAACGGCCCAGTCGTTAATGAGTCTTTCGAGACTTCAGTGCCTGGTATCTTTGCCTGCGGTAATGTGCTTCATGTTCACGATCTTGTTGACTATGTATCCGAGGAATCTTCAAGAGCGGGGAAGAGCGCTGCAAGATATGTAAGTTCTTCTAATACTTCTGTTGGTGCTGAGATCAGGATATCTACCGGATCGGGAGTCCGGTATACAGTTCCGAGTATAGTAAGACCTGATGAACTTGATTCTGATCTGATAATCAGATTCAGATCGACAGGTGTATTCAAAGATTCTTATATTGATGTGTCTTTTAACGGTCCAAAAAAGATCCACAGAAGAAAACAGATAATCACTCCGGGAGAGATGGAACAGGTCATTTTAAAGAAAGAAGACCTGCTTAATATATCCGGAGATATATGTGTTGCTATATCGGAGAGCTGATATGGAGACTAAAGAACTTACTTGTATTAATTGTCCCATGGGCTGCAGGATAACCGTAACGATGTCAGGCAGTGAAGTAATAAGTGTTGAAGGGAATACCTGCAAGCGCGGAGATGTTTATGCCCGTACTGAAGTGGTATCTCCCGTAAGAACTGTTACTACAACAATTAAAGTTACCGGAGGTTCAGTCGACAGGGTCAGCTGTAAGACTAAAACACCTGTACCTAAGGATAAGATATTCGATGTTATGGCTGAGATTGGCGCAGCAAGCTGCACGGCTCCTGTTAAGATAGGTGATGTGCTTATTAAAGATTGTGCAGGCACAGGTGTTCCTGTAGTTGCTACAAAAGCTGTCGGAGTAAATCCCGAAGACTGATAGATTTGTATCTGTATCTTTAAACCCGATGATCATGGTTATCACTAGGTTTAGTGTATTAGAGGCTATCTGATGTACAAGATAGTTTCATATAATTAATATTTATATTATAATTATTAAATAAAATTTTAGGATATTATCGATCGGCATGACTTTTTCTTGGACAGTTATATCAGGGAAGATTAATAATTTTGGTGATAAGACCAAAAAGTATGCTGATGTTATATATCTTGGTGCTTTGTTGATATATTTGACATCACAAGCTCTGTTTTATGCTCTTACATATGATGTTTTTATCTATAAGGTATTAACTTATATTTCCACAGCATTTTTACTTTTGAATGCAATATATCGGCTTGTAGTAGTTTTTCCTAAGAGTCTAAAGAAAGGATTGCTTGGAATAGGAGTTCTGATCCTAGGATTTGCAATTTCTGTATTATCCGGAATAACTGAATTTCCGTTGATTGCTTTTGCGATCGTCGGTGCAATCGGGTTTAGCGGCGATAAGATCCTTTTGGTAAGTCTTATCAGCAATTGCTTTATGATCGTCAGTAATATTTTTCATTCATTTTCCAATAACCTGGGTGAATATGAATATACAAATAACGACTTCTTTTATTTAGGTAAAGACAGTTTCTATTTCCATAAGTTTAATAACCGCTCATCTACTGATATGGCTGCACACTATTTCTGGATGATAGCAGCTTATCTTCTGTTTAGGGGAAATAAGCTTACCTGGGGTGAGATCTGTGCTTTATGGGGGTTAAATTTACTTGTCTATTCTCTTACAGGTGCTAATACTACTCTTGTTTGTATTACTTTGCTCCTTGTAATAGCGATGGCGAATAAGATTTTTATGAGTTTTAAGGAGAAAGGAATCAAGGCCGGAAGCTTGTTAAAAGTTGCTTCCGGATTTCTCTCCTTTTGCGCCAAATATGCTTTTGTAATTTTTGCCGCTTTATCTATTGTCTTGTCTATTGTTTATTCCACCGGTTCTCCCCTGATGTATAAGCTTAATGTGTTGCTTCATCAGAGACTTAGTTTAGGTCACAGGTCTTTAGTTGAAAACGGAATCCATCTGTTTAATCCCAGTATTCGTTTATATGGCGGTTATGCTTCTGCAGAAGGCTTTTTTAATTTTATTGATTGCTCTTACATTTCTATCCTGGTTAGATTTGGTATAGTTCCTTTTTTGTTCTATATTGTCTCAATGACTGCTGTCCAGATAAGGCAGAAGAAGTTTATATATGGTACTTTGATTCTTGCCGTATGTGCATTGTCATGTATTGAAGAACATCACCTGATTGAGATTCCTTACAATGTATTTATTCTTCTGCTGTTTGCAGATCTTGAGTCAGATAAGAAACTTTTGCCGGAAGATAATAAGAAACAAGTAAAGATCAATAAAATCAGTATTGTGTCCTTGGCTTTATTTTTTGCATTTATCGGCGGAGCTGTTTTTGTTAACTATCCCCGTATTAAATCTGCCCGTGATCTTGACAGATTGGACTGCAAGGCAGGTGAGATCTACAAATGTATTCAAAGCAATATTGATAAGAACATAAATGAAGGGTCATGGGAACGTATTACTTCCGGAATGAACTCATACCAGTATGGTGATGTTATGGATATGCCCTGGGGTTATGTGATATCAACTGGAACCAACTGGGATGACGACATTAAGGACCGTAAGGCTCATTCATTTTACAGTGCATACTATTGTGCGGGTGACAGTTCAGAATATTTGGAAATATTTGATCTCATGTTATCTGATGAAGTAAAGAAATTGATAGGATCGGGAAGTGCCGTTATTGAGTACGATGTTATTACCGGCAGACTTTATTCAGTTTGGTACTGTGAAGAGCCCGGATGTTATTCATTCGATGAAGGCAGAAGTTACGACAGGGCTGAAAGACTGCGTATGACAGATGGCGTAGAAGGCTATTATGAAGGAGGTATTAATGGTTAAGTCTGATAGCACATCCATTAACTCTTATTTAGTCAGAAAGCTTACTGCACTGTTGCTTATTGTTGCCGTTATCTTATCAGTATGTTCATGTAGGAAGTCTGATTCTGATTTTGACGGAAAGCGATTTGGAAAGACTCGTCAGATAACTGTTCTTGTAGAAAAGTGGGAACCTTTTGATGCTGATGTAAATGAAAGTGCTGTCGCAAGATTCATACATGATTCAGTATTAAAAGACTGCAATATTGATGTTAGATTTCTTCCTTCTGATAAGTATTACAGGATTGACCGCGGAATCGGTGCGGACATTAATGTAGATCAGAACTGGAGTATTATAAACACCTACTATAAACAGAATGGTGTTATGAATATAGTTCCTTTACTCGGTCAGTACGGTTCCTTTTTAACAGATCTTACAAGTTTTTACGGTGATGATCTGTACTACTGTTCTTCTTCGCCGTCTGAGGTATGGTATCTTGCGCCCCGTGATTTCACGCCTGATGCTCAAGTTACCTTTGTAAGAAGTGACTGGCTTAATAAGTTGGGCCTTGATGCGCCTTCGGATATTGATGAGCTCCATAATGTTCTTGTTGCGTTCAGGGATAATGCAGATCTGCTTTTAGGTTCTGACAGCGCTAATCTTATCCCGTTTTTTATTGATTCAGAGCCCAATATCAGTGCCAAGCCTTTGTTTGATTCATATCTTGATGCTTCGATCTCTCCTGAGGAATATTATTATCATGGTCATTGCCGTGTTACTCAGCCGGGATATGTTAATGGTCTTAAAACTTTAAATCATTGGTATCTTGAAGGATTGCTCCCTTCGGATTTTGAGAATATCAGACCATTTACCAAAGAATCTTACGAACCTGTTGAGAACGGGTATGTAGGTGCTTTCTGTGCCCCTTGTGATTATCTTTATATAGGCGGCGAGAATTCACACATCTCGGTCCTTCGTAAAAACTGCGGTGAAGATGCAGACTATGTAGCTGTTAATACATTTAAAAATGCTGAAGGAGAATATACATGCTGGAATGAGGAATATCTTACAAAGACGAGAGATTATGTTTATCTGCCTTCCACATGTTCTGATCCTTTAGCTTGTCTCGTATATCTTAACTGGTTGTGCGATAAGGATAATATAGCGGCTGTTCGTGATGTATCTCTTTCTAACACTGATCCTAATGATCCATATACTTATGAAAAATATTTGATCACTTGCAAAGACCTTTGTTCCGACTGCTTTGTAGAAGCTTATCCGGATGCTGAAGCAGCGCGTCAAGTCGCTATGGATGTTAAGAATATTCATATGGGTTCTGTCTGTATCGGATTCACGTCTGATTTCTTCAAACACGTAAATGCAGATCGTCCGATATCAGAATTATATCCGTCTTCAACAAGGATATATGTTTCTAGTGTAATAAGAGCAGATGAGGGCGAATTTGATGTGATAAATACAGAACTTTATGAAGAATACCGCTCTTGCGGTGCGGATTCTATGCTTTATCTCCACAATAAAGAGTGGAATAAGATTATAGTGGAAGGGGATATGCATCCCTGGTAACAGTTATGGAAAGAAAAGATAAAGGTGTTAATAGTAATGATTATTCGATGCTGATATTCAAGGTTGTTCATTTTACCTTGGATGTTGTTCTTTTCTATTTCGCTTTCATATGGTTCCGTTATTATACGTTTACCGATATTGATCCGGTTGGCTTCCGATATAACTACTATGTATCTTTCGGATATGCGGTTTTATTATATTGGTTTTCAAAGACATATAACGCAACTCTATTTGGCTTTTTTAGAGTAAGGACTTTGGCATTATCTCAATTTCTTTCTCAGTTCTTTTCTGCCGGTCTTATAGCGATTGTAGTTACTATTGCCTGGAGAAGAATACATGAACCATGGTGTTTTCTTATACTTTTAACAATTCAGTTTGTAATTGATTTTTGGTGGGCTTTTTTAGGATCCAGGCTTTATAACAGACTTTATCCCAGCAAACGCACTCTTTTGATTTACCGTAATGAATTAGACAGAATACGTTTTGGTGCAGTTAGCGGCAAACCGATCGAACGTCAGTATAAGATTGAAGATGCTATAAAGTTTGACGGAGAATTTAAAGAGATTAAAGATAAGCTTGCAGATTATGATGCAGTATTTGTAGCCGGAGTTAATTCAAAATGCAGAAATGACATCCTTAAATACTGCAAGTTTAACAGTCTTCCCGGCTTCTTTCTCCCTCATGTTGGTGATGCAATAATGCAGGGAGCCACACATATCCAGTCTTTTGATTCGCCGGTTTTGTTTGTGGATAAAACTTCTATGGATCCTTTATATGCTTTTATTAAGCGGGCTTTTGATATTTTTGCGTCTGGAATCGCAATCGTTATATTAAGTCCTGTCATGCTCGTTACTGCTATTGTCATCAGGTTATATGATAAGGGCCCTGCCCTATATAAACAGACAAGACTGACTAAAAAGGGAAGGGAATTCAAGATATTGAAATTCCGTTCTATGAGAGTTGATGCCGAAAAGAACGGTGTAGCAAGATTAAGTACCGGAGATAAAGATGACAGGATCACGCCTGTCGGGAGATTTATCCGTAAATGCAGGATAGATGAGCTTCCGCAGCTCTTTAATATTTTTATCGGTGATATGTCTATAGTCGGGCCAAGACCCGAGCGGCCTGAAATTGCTGAACAGTATTATGAAACCATGCCTGATTTTAAGCTTCGTCTTCAGGTAAAGGCCGGTCTTACGGGCTACGCCCAAGTATATGGCAAGTACAATACCGATCCTTATGAGAAACTTGAATTTGATCTTTTATATATCAACAAGATGAGTATATTTACAGATTTGCAGCTATGCTTCGCTACTTTTTTTATTTTGTTTCAATCAGAAAGTACAGCTGGAATCGAAGAAGGAAAAACTAATGCTATGGCTGTAGACTATGAAGAACAGGATGAAAAGATGTAATGAGTAAATGTATCTGGATAATAAATCAATATGCTTCTCATTTGGAGACAAGGCATTGGGAATTAGCTAAAAGTTTTGCCGGTAACGGTTATCGTGTTGCTGTTATTACCTCTTCATATCATCATGGCAAACACATGTATCTATTTGATGAAAATATAAAATACGTTCAAAAAGGTGATGGTATTACCTACGTATACCTACATTCAAATCCGGAATATTCTTCCAACGGTGCTAAACGTGTTCTGAATATGATTTGCTTCTCTAAAATGGTGAACAGATACAGCGCGGATTTTGCAGATAAGATTGGTATCCCTTCATATGTTATTGCTTCGTCTGCTCCTCCTTTTGTTTGGGAATCCGGATATAAGGCTGCCAGGAAGTATAATGCTAAGTTTATCGCAGAATTCAGAGATATATGGCCATTGTCACTGATTGAAATCCAAGGAGTTAACCGTTATCATCCTTTTGTTTTGCTTCTGTCTTCTTTCGAAAAGAAGACATATAGAAGGGCGGATGCAATTGTATCTACAATGCCGTATGCGTATAAACATGTTATTGAAGTATCCGGTGTTTCTAAAGATAAGATCTTTTGGATGCCCAATGGTATTAATGTCCGTGAAGTACAGGATGATCTTATATCAGATTCAAACCTTCCAGCTGATCTGTATGATTATCTTAAATCAAACTGGTGTGGTGTTTATATAGGTAGTATTGCGAAATGCGAATGTCTGGATCTGCTTTTGTCAGGGTTTAAAGAAGTAAACGATCCTGATATTTTCTTTGCCGTTATTGGTGAGGGAAATGAGAAAGACAACATTATTAATTATTCAAATGAACTTAATCTTCAGAACGTTAAATTCTTTCCTGCTATAGACAGACATTTAATACCTAAGGTTTTAGCCAATGCAAAGTTTGCTGCAGCTGCAATTGAAAACCATTCAATATATCAATATGGACTAAGTATGAATAAGTTAAATGATTATCTTGTTTCCGGAATTCCTACTGTTTTTGCATGTGATGTGGATAATGTAGTAAAAGATGCCGGCCATTTTGTCGTGCCGACAAACGATAAGACACAGATAGCCCAGGCAATCCTTAAGGTGAAGAATCTGAATGATAAAGATATTCTTGAACTTAAAGAAAGAGCTCAGAAGATTATTTCAGATCATTACGATTACACTGAAATTGGAAAAAACTACTTAAAGATGATGGAGTCGTTATAGACAAATCAGAAAGAATAGAGAAAGCGTAAGTCCTGATATGGAAATATCAAAGAAAGCTTTTGTCAGAGATATGATAATCAATATGATAGCGACAGCGATTCCGGTTGCTGTTTTAAATATTGTAATCTATCCGTTATTGGCTTCCAGGATATCAACCGATGATTATGGCACGATGTCCACTTGTGTTGGTTTATTCAGTTTTGTTAATGGAGTTTGGGGATTAAGTATTTCCCAAACAAGATTATTAGATAAATCTAAAGATCTGATTCAGAAGAATTATTCTGTCCTGCTATGTGCTTGCGCATTGTTTGCGGTAGTAATGAATACTTTAATGCTCATTATTACAGGTTGCTTTGTATCTAATATCAATGTAATCATGCTATCTGTATGTGTATTGCTGAATACACTAAATGCTTATCTTATTGTTGAATATCGAATAGTTTTATCTTACTCAAAGATTCTTATCTCAAATGTTTTGTTAAGTGTAGGTTATTTTGTCGGTTTTGGAATGTTTGCCTTAACCGGTTTTTCAAGATGGGAATGGATATTTGTTTTTGGCTACGGCTTAATGGCGTTTTTTAATTTGTTGTCAACACGAATATGGAGAAGCAAGCTGAATAAAGATGAAAGATTTGGGGCTATTGCAAAATCTACAAGTATCCTTGTTCTGTCTTCTGCGATTTCAGGTTCATCTACTTATTTGGATAAGTTTGTAATATACCCGATGCTTGGACCTACGATAATGGCATACTATCAGACTGCTTCGCTTATTGCCAAGGTAATTCCTATGTTTGCGGGCGCTATAAGCAATGTTATCCTGAGCTATCTTGTAAAGCTTAAGATAATTACTAAGAAGACCTTTTGGCTGTTTGTTGCTATATTGATAGCTATTGCTGCGGTTGGTCTTGTTATCTGCAATATTGTGGTAAACCCTGTCATTAAGTTTTTGTATCCGACATATTATGAATTCTGCTATCCTATTGTTCCATATACAAATGTTATTGCCATTTTGAGCATGATTTACTATTTCTTACTCCCTCTGTCATTAAGATATGCGAAAAGGAGCATGCAGTATGTTATTCAGTTAGGAAGACTAATTCCTTACATTGTATTAACATTCATTCTTTTTAATTTGTTTGGTCTCTACGGTTTTTGTTATGCAACTATGATTTCCCAGTTTATTCAGATTAGCCTTGTTATAGTAGTTACATTCAGAGCAATAACTAGTGTTAAAAAGCAAGAAATAAAAACTGACGTTAAACCTGAAAATGAAACATGTGATCTTTAATTGATTTTTCATATACGAATTATGGAATATAGCGCAAAACAGTTTATGGGATGGTCTGTAGGTAAGAAGGTCAAATAACCGTTGACAGTAATAATGAATGTGGCTCTTTTAAATTCCGCAGTTGACAAACATTCGTTCTAGTACTATTATATGCATAGA
>Ga0326512_10000375_pt1 | contig 38752 bp, 15 predicted proteins | sample 1_2617_0518_D_FD_203652 | JGI IMG/M metagenome (GOLD analysis project Ga0326512, IMG submission 203652) | Bovine rumen microbial communities from UC Davis, California, United States - 1_2617_0518 | ecosystem: Host-associated > Mammals > Digestive system > Stomach > Rumen | place: USA... | reverse complement strand
CTAAGCTCTCCGTCGTCATTCAAATCCCAGTTGTTGACACAGATGCTCTTGGCTACTGGGTCAGCGAAACTGATGATTTCCATATCTTCTGCCGAGCCGTCCATCTCCACGATATTGGTGAAATTCCAATTATCACTTTCCTTATACACCTTAGAGGTCAAATATGGCACATAGAGTGTGGCTGTAGAGCGAGTATCGTAGCCGAAGCAGTCACCTATAGGTTTGTCCAAATAAGACGTTACTTTTTGCAAGCCAGTGCAGCCTATAAAGGCATCGTAGCCGATTTCCTGTATTCCCGCAGGAATGGCAATCTCAGTCAACGATGTGCAATTCCTAAAGGCATACTCTGCAATGGCTGTCACCGTTTCTGGTATCTTGGTCGTCTTAAATCCCAACAAGAGTTTATTGGTGGCAGTCTCAATGATGGCATTGCAGTTATCGCGGGAGTCGTAAACGGCATTCCCTGCATCCACCGTAATAGTTTCCAGTGCGGTGCAACCGTCAAAAGGTGCCCTACTACGACTATTAAAATCATACAAAGAAACAAAATTGACACCTTTACCTATTTTCAGTTGCCTCATGTTGGTACAACTCACGAAAGCCCCATCAGCTACCGTTTCAACAGCATCTCCCAACTCTACACCCGTGATGAAGGAAGAGTAGGCCCAGCCATCTACCACTTGTTGGTTCAACGACAATGTGAACGCACAGCCTTCGAAGGCGTCGCTCTTTCTCTCCGTAATGGTTTCAGGCACGAACAGCCATTTCATGGCAGTACAATCCTTGAACGCGCCATCCCCGATAGTTGTTACCGCCATTCCGTTCAGTTCGCTGGGGATGGTTACCCTCTCGGCAATGCCATCAGTATAACCTGTTATGCTGTAATAATAAACGTTGTCCGAATTCTTCTTTACCGTATATAACACGCCCTGACCGTCCGTGTAAGTATGCGTCAGGGGTGCATCTCCTGCTTCGTACATCAGGAAATTCTGCCAACGCGTATCCTCCATATAAGCCGCCTTGGTACCTGCAGGCACCTGAAGCACAGCATTCTCGTAAAGAATACTTTCAAAACTGCAAGAAACATCGGAAGGCTTTTCAATCAGAGAAACAATCTCAGTAATGCCCGTGCAACCCTCAAAAGAATCCGAGTCTATATATGTCAGGCTATTAGGCAGTGTCACCTTGGTCAGAGTGGTACAATTCTTGAATGCGTCAGATTCTATTTTAGTTACAGGTACTTTGGCTATCGCATCTGGGATGATGATCTCCGTGGACAAATCCTCCGTATGTCCCACTATTACATAAAAGTACTCCTTCGTATAGTAGTCCTGTTTACGCTCATACTTTATTCCCTGCTCATCGGTATAGTTCTTTTCCGCAATGGGTTCACCTTCCTCAAAAATAGACGATATCCCCCACCCCCAAGCAGCCCGATAAGCCGCAATTGTACCTTTGGGAACTATTAACAGAATACTGACGTAAAACGGCATAGAGATCCCTGTAGGGTCCTGAATCAATGACGTGACTTTTGTCAGTCCGGTAAAGCCTTCAAAAGCCCATGACCCTATACCAGTAATGCTGGCAGGCAAGGTTAGTTCCTTAATGCCTGAACAATCTCCGAAGGCAGAGCTTCCAATAGTCTTCAATGTGGAAGGGAGAATAAGTTCTGTCAGATTTGTACAGTTTTGGAAGGCATCGTCTCCAATCGATTCCAGACCTTCAGCAAAGGTAATCTTCTTCGGATTAAGATATTGGAATGCACCGTCTCCTATCTCTTTGACGTTGCTCCCGAACACCAGCGTTTCAATTTTTTTGCAAGAGCTGAACCACGACTCAATCTTCGGCACATTGAGTATCCCTATCTCCTTCAGACTACTGCAATCATAAAAAGCGTCTGAACCTATACTGGTTATATTCTCTGTCAGGTTGATAGACTGGAGCGAACTGCAGCCATCAAACGCTTGTGAAGCAATAGAAGTCACCTTGTCGCCTAAGGTCACTTTTTCTATGCTGGTGTTACCCTTTAATAGGTAACTTCCTATCTCTGGAACATTGATGTTAACACTCTTCAAGGCTTCACAACCCGATAATACATTTTCACCAAGGTTCTCCACATGTGGGATGGAGAAATCGGTCAATGCTGTACAATTGGCAAAAGCAATATCTTCTATCGTTTTCACAGAAGATGGTATGATTATTTCTCCCAATGAAGGACAATTCAGAAACGCCTCCTTGCCGATAGAGACAACGCCCTCATGTAACGATACATTTTTCAGGCTTTTACAATCACTACATAAAGCATAAGGGATTTGGGTTATGCCTACTGGTATTTTTAACGACTCGAGACTCTCACAACCACTGAGCGCTGCTATCTCGAGTGTCTCAAGCCCCTCAGGCAGCGAAATTGAGGTGAGCGACTGACAGTGAACAAAAGCACTAGAATCAATAATCTTTAGACTTTGAGGAAGAGAAACTGACACTAAGGATTTGCAATATCCAAAAGCAGTGTCCCCTATCTTGGTTACGCCCTCAGGTATAACGACTTCCTTAAGACCGCTATATGCAAAAGCATAATCTCCAATTGTTTTCAAGCTACTTGGGAAAGTGACCGAGGTTATACCGCCCCTAACATAAAAAGCATTGTTAGCAATGGAAGTTACGGTGTAACCATTCACCTTGTTAGGGATAGCCAATGCCTCATTGCCGGATTGAAGTCTGGCACCCACAACTTTACATGTTTTGTCAGCCTCACTGGTTACAACATAGCTAATCTCACTACCATCAGATGTTTTGGCATCAAACGAGTCTCCATCCGCACTCCATACCGTCGTGGTAAACAGTATGGTCAACATTACTGAAAATAACCTCAATCTCATATTCATATCGTTTTAAGTTTTCCTACCATAACACAGCAGAAGCGCAGGACTGTTTATGCCAGTTCCGGAATGAAGTTCCTGAGAAAGCCCAAATAAAAAAGTGAAGTACAGCCCCAAACTAAACGTGGAAGCTGCTCTGCCTCCTGCTTTTTCAGCCTTGCATTGAAAATTTCTCAGGTTCTCGTATCGCAAGTTTGGAGCACAACGCTTCTTCTGCCGAGGCGGGTCCTTCTCGTCTCAGTTGCAAAAATACAAATTAATTCTGGAAACACAAAACTTTTCGACCCAAAACTTCAATTTCCATTGGTAATTGCTCCCCGCCTGGCAAGAATGCCACCAGTGGTGGCGAGCTTAATTGCCCGCCACCATCTTGATGATCATCACCAGGTCGGCCACATTTACCAATCCATCACCGTTCACATCGGCATTGGCAGCATTGTATGCCTCCGTTACCCAGCCCATGATGGCGTTCCTCACCTCTTCCACGTCCTTGCCGTCCACAGTGCCATCGCCGTTTGCGTCACCGTTGCCCTTGCCGGCTTCGGTGGCCTCAATGGCTACAGGAGCCTCCTGCTGCATGTTGCCCACGCGGTCGATGGGCAGGGAAAAGAAGCGGTAGTCCTTCAGGTTGCCACCCTCGGGGATGGCCCACTCGCCCTCCGGCCTGAACTCCTCGGCGAAGAGCTTCGGCTCACCGCCCTTTTCTGTGACGAAGAACTTGTAGCGGCTCACACCCGACTCACCGTCCGTTCCATCACGCCTGACAATCACCTTGCCTCCCTTGGCCACGGCCGACGTCATGTTGCAGGTGGGAGCCACCAGGTCGAGCGTATTACGATACTCATTGGTCTCTATCGGATCCTCGCAGTCGAAGATGATGGTGGCCTTGTTTTTGATCTGGCCCAGGTTGCCGATACCCGGCTTCAGGTCTACCGAGAAAGTCACATAGCCGAAATAATTGCTACCTTTGCCACTGGAATGAATAAAAGACAAGAAGTCGGTTGCCTAGACAATCATTTCACTGGCAATAATAGATGAGATGACCCTATGACAGAGACGTTGGTCAGTGCGATGCCGATGATGGTGTGCGGCGTGGTCTCGGTGCTGGGTTTCATGTGCAACATCATCGGGCGTTACCTCTTCGCAGACTCCACTGTGCTGCTGGCTCTGCCTTCCATCCTCTTCTCGGCTCTGCTGCTCTGCATAGGCCACGTAGGACTGAGCCAGCAGTTCCACATACGCCACATGATGGAGGAGGTGCTCGCTGAGGAAAGGACGACACAAGGTCCTTTTGTGTCTTGTGTCAATGCCGACAATGGACACCCCGATGTGCTGGCCGAGCGCATACTCAAGGTGGTGGCAGAAGAGCAGCTCTACCTTCAGCCCAACCTGAAGATCAACGACCTGGCCACACGACTACACACCAACCGCAACTACATCTACAATGCCATCAACGGCGAGATGGGTCTATCCTTCTCCGACTTCATCAACAGCCTGCGTATCAATCACGCCAAGAGGCTCTTCCGCGAACATCCCGACATGTCGGTAGCCGATGTGATACTCGCCTCAGGCTACACCTCGGCCAGTTCCTTCTACCGCAACTACCGCAAGTTCCGTGTAAACTCACAGCCATAGCACTTGAGTCAAATAGCCACTCAGGGAAAATAATTTATTTCCCTTTCATGATGATGTCTACCACGGCTTGGATATCAGCCTTGTCGACCGTCTGATCGCCATTGGTGTCAGCAGCCTCGAACACAAAGCCTTCGGCAGCGCCATTCCTGATATAGCTTATCATCAGCACCAGGTCGGCTGCATTGACAACACCATCGCCGTTGGCATCGCCTTTCAAAGGCACACCTGCACCCTGTTCAAGTTCCTGGATATTTGCGAACTGCTTCCATCCCTCTGTATTCTTGTAAAGCCCTGACTTGCCATACGGCACGTAAAGCGTTGCTGTCGGGGCTGATGTCACACCATTACTCGTTGATCCAAACACATTGTCGGCGATGTCGAATGGCCTAAACATGTAAATGGTGACAGTATTGACCCTCTCACAATTTCCAAAGGCATTGTCGCCAATCCGCTCCAGGGTCGATGGCAGGGAAACCTCATTAAGACCGTAGCAATAGCGGAACGCCCGTTCGCCTATCGCCTTGACACCCTCAGGGATGACAACGGTCTTCAGTCCGTTGACGTTCCAGAATGCACTCTTGCCGATAGTTTCCAGTCCAGGCTCTATCGTCAGGGATGAAAGCTTGCCCGACTGAAAGAATGCCTGTTCATCGATACTCTTTACGGCATATTGCTGGCCGTCGACGGTGATAGTCGATGGAACCGTCAGAGCCGTGATCTCACTGTAGTCTCCAGCAATCAGGGTGGCTATTCCTTCGCCAGTGATGCAACGATACCAGATGCCGCCGACCTCCGCCTCCTTGATTTCTCCCTGATAGATTGTAGGGAACAGATTCCAGACGGGGTCTGCCTTGTAGGTTGCACCACTGCCTTGGGGCACGTAGAGTGTGGCAGGCGAGAACGTATCGTCATCAATGGCAAACACATTCCTGCTTATCTTTACGGGTTCCTTCATATAGACCTTTACCGTGGCGATTCTTTGATTACTGCCAAAGGCATTATCGCCTATACTCTCCAGGGTGGAAGGAAGGGATACTTCCTGAAGGCCGTAACAATAGCGGAACGCCTGACTGCCGATTGTCTTCACGCCTTCTGGCAATATGGCAGATGTCAGCGAGTAGCAGTTCCAGAATGTACTCTCACCGATAGTTTCCAGTCCTGGCTCTATCGTCAGGGATACCAGAGAATAACATCGCTCAAAGGCGCCATCGGCAATGGCATTCACCTTATAGCTCTTGCCGGAATAAGTAACTGCCGAGGGGATGGTGACGGATGTCAGCGACCCATAGTTGCCAGGCACGACTGCCGCCGTGTACAATTGCGTATTCAGACGATAACTGAGATCCCCGATTGTGGCCTCGATAACTTCGGCCACAAGGATGCTTTCTGTGAATACTTCTTTCGTCCCTTCCATGTCGGAGGTAATCTTCACAGTCAGATTGCCACTGAGGGGGAATACGAATGAGAGTTTTACGTCGCCCGTCTTGCCAGGCTCAACAGAACCCGTTGTGAGTGCAACGCGCTGCCAGGATGCACCTTTGCCTATCCATACGCATACCGTCTCCTGCATGGTCTGTCCATCGTTTGTCAGGTTGACCGTCATGTCCACCAGCCCACCGTCTTCCATAGCACCCGAATAGCTTATCTTGTTGACTACATAGTGCTCTTCTTGTGAATTGGCCTTCAAGGTCAGTGAAGTACCGCTGACAGTTGCCGTCAGACATCCAGAGTTGCTGCCGACAAGCCATTCCGTGGTGTCAGAGGGCTTGTAGATTAGATACAGCTGATAGTCGCCATCGGCCAGTGATGCTCCAAACGAAACAGTCTTGATACTGTTAAGATAATGCCACGTGACATTGGTTTGAGTCTTACCCGTTTCGTACACCAATACCTCCTGTAGTTTTCCATCCTTATAAAGTCCCCACCCATAGTCGTAATCATATCCGATGCTCTGGGCAACAGCGTATTCGTATGTCAGGTAGCCAGGCAGCAAAACATTCTCAAATGCCTGCCCAACAGCACTACGGCTATATGTATTCTTGAGCATGTCTCCATAGATGCCGGCGTTGAAACGGGGAACTTCTTTTTCGTTATTATCAGCGGGTACAAAGTCCACGAAGGCAGACTGGTTCATGGCGTAGCCTCCCGTGCCGGAGCCACCGCCTGCCCCTCTGTCAGCAGGATTGGCAAGCGACAGTATGAAATATCCGTCGCTTCCTCCGCCCCAGCCCCAGTTGATATGGAACAGGCCGCTGCCATCGTATCCGTCACAGATAAACTGGTGGCCATTGGTGTTATCCCCCGACTGGTTGTATGAGCTGCCATCGTATAGCACGGGCTGCCCCTTCTTCAGTTCATTGAGTATCAGTTCCTCCCATTGTGCCACCGAGTACTCTGAGCGCCATATCCGATGCATCTTGGTACTATACCCGAAATAACTGATCATAGCCTTGGCATCAATGGCGGCACTTGACCCGCCCGGGGCGTAGTCCATCTGCATGGCCTGACCAACGTACTGCATCAGCTCTGCCACGGCATCGGCCGACTCACCGGTCTCGCTGCCCGAATACTCTGTGTTCATCTTATCCCACTTGAAGGTGGTGGCTGGCAGGGCCTCTCTGTGGATTTTCAGAGAACGGGTGTCGTATGCCGGTATCTCGGTGCTGGTCACGGGATATTTGTAATAGTACATTACCTGGGCCAGGGCCGTTGCCACACAGCCTGTCACGCAAACATTACTGTTGTATACAGGACACTGAAGATTGTATGGCGCATACTGGTTCCATCTCGTCTTGATCAGCGGGCTGATGGCCTCATCTGCCGCACGCCGCCTGGCTTTGGTAGCAGGCTGATAGTCATCAGCCAGCCCCTCTATCTGTTGCTGATAGTTGTCGAGCCAGCATCTCAGGTTATCGGGCAGATTGCCCAAGTCAATCATGCCTGTCTCCGAGTAGCCGAGGATAGATTCCGTTCGGTCATCGCCAGACACTATCACGAATCCACCCCCGGTGACATTAAACACATAGAAAGCCTGGCTTTCAACGGATTCCCCCCGGGTAAAGCCCCCTTCCACAGCCTTCAGCTGACGGCCGGGCATAAACTGCTTCGCCTTCTGGAGGGCTTGGCTACGACTCACCTGTCCGGCGTATGCCGCCAGAGTGAACACAAAGCTCAACAATAGCAATAAGGTCTTCTTCATCGTCTTGAGTCAATTGTTACGTCTATACTTAATAGAAACCTGAAGTACTTCTTTTCAGCAGGAATTATGATTTTATATTAATAATGTGGGCAAAGATACGAAAAAATCACAAGACAACAAAGAAAAAGGGGAAAATAATACTGATTCTTCTCTTTTTTGTGTACCTTTGCAAGCAATGGAACGTAACATCAGAAAGACCCTTCGCAAATACGCATTCAATGCCTACAGCCGTCTGGCCTGGCATTTGTCTGCACCTTGGCACTGCGGCAGACAGGCCGACAGGGGCGGTCAGCGCTGCGAGATGCTTATCGTGGTCATTGCCTACAACAGCGAGCATCTCATCGGTCAACAGATCCAACTCATAAAGGAGAACATCACCGACAAGAACTTTCGCCTCATCGTGGCCGACAACTCCGTCAGCAGTCGGCGACGTGCCGCCATCAGGCAGATCTGCGAGAACCACGGCATCACCTACATTCCCGTGCCTCGCCACATCACCTGCTTGACACATTACCAATGTGCCATCTCTCACGGGGCTGCCCTCAACTGGGTCTACTACCATTATCTCCTACAGCAGAGTCCATTGCGCTTCGCACTAATAGATCACGACATATTCCCCACCAAACCATACAGCCTGACCGGAGCCTTGGGCGACCGCGATTTCTATGGTGTGGCGCGTATCTTCAACGGCGAGTGGTACCTGTGGCCAGGATGGTGCATCTACCAGTTCGACAAGTTCACCACGGCACCCGACTTCCTGCCCCGTTTCACCAAGAAGAATTTCCTTGACACCGGCGGTGGCAACTACCGGCTGTTCTACTGTAGATACGATGTCGGGAAGGTGGCCTTCCCCGAAGTCAAGACGTGGCGTCACAAACTGACGCAGGGGCTGAGCCGCCGTTGCGACATCTACCACAGCGACTACCTACAGTCGGTCGACAATGCCTGGCTTCACCTCATCAATGGGGCCAACTACGCAAATATCCCTGGCAAGGAAGACACCATCAGCCAAATCCTGTCATCCATCATGCAGCAGCGGTGGCATCCCTGATCCTCCATGCTGATGACAATCTTTCAAACGAACAATAATCCCGAATTCAACTCCACAAAGAACTGAATCCGGGATTATTATTGTAGCTATCTATCCAATCACTTAATCACAACCTTCTTGCCATTCTTGATGTAGAGACCCTTGCCAGGCCTGTCTACGCGCTGTCCCTGCAGGTTGTAGTAGACATCCTTCTCATAAACTCTCTCTACACTATCGATACCTGTAGCACTTCTGTCAGCATCGCCGAGCAGGCGAATGGCGATAATCTCGCTTTCCTCGACAGAGCCAGGCAGAACCTCACCACCACCGATGCCGCGAGCCAAGGCGCGTGCCGAAGCGCCAGCCAAAGCCGGTACCTGCAAATACGAACGGTTTTTACCAATACCTGTGCCATCTTCCTTAGCGCGATAGAAACCAATGATCGTATTACCATTCTTATCCTTATCTGTGGTGAGATAGTAGTTCATATAGCTCTGGCCTGCCACTGTAGCATCCTTGTAGATGGTTGTCGCGTCGAGGTTGCCCACGAACATGTTGCCATAGACGGAAGCCACAGAGGCCATCGGCACATCATAAGTGCCCTGCGGAGCCATGATGAGGAATCCCGTCTGGGCAGGAATCTGCTTGACATTCGTCAGATAAATAGTTCCCTTCTTGTAGTCATAACCTGTAGCTGTGTAAGCCTTCACACCCTGCTCTGCAAGAGAGGTGAAGTCGAGGCTGTTGGCACTGTAATAGGCCACCTGCCCGTACTTGTTGACGGTGATAGCCTCTGTGCTGCCAGCTTCACCCACGGCGGGGATGTCGGCAGGAACGGCGAGATAAGCACGGTTGGCACCAATCTTCGTTCCTTTGCCATCATTATCCTTCGCACGATAGAAACCAATAATCGTATTACCATCCTTATCCTTATCGGTGGTGAGATAGTAAATGGCCTTGCCATCCTGAGTAGGCTTCACTGTCGTACCAGTGAGCGTGGCCTCAAAGAGGTTGGCGTAGTAGTATTCTGACCCGTCGGCTATCACAGGAATGGAATAGTCACCACCTGCACCCTGTAGCAGGAATCCTGTGTTGGCAGGCACCTTCTTGACGCGCGTCAGCCAGATGACACCTTTGGTCTTGTCATAACCTGTAGCGACAAAAGCCTTCACATCTTCCAGAGTGCTGAAGTCGAGCGCCTTGTCGGTTGAATAGGCCAACTGACCATATTTATTGATAGTAATCTTTTCCGCTCCTGTCACATTGACAGAAGCCTCATCATCATCAGGCACCAACTGCTCACTCTCGGCAGTCACAATCAGGCCTTCGGCTGTAGTGGCTGTCAGACTGCCCTCCTCCACGTCATTGGCAGCATTCACGGTGACAGTAACCAGCACCCCACTCTCGCCAGTGATGCTGGCGTTGGTCAGAGAGTAGCCCAAAAAACGATAGGTGCCAGGACTAATCTCAGCCACATGAAGCTGGTGGTCGCTGATACGGCTGCTGTTGAGCGCAGCCTTCAGGTTTTCTCCGTCCTTCGCTATAGTAATACCACTGGGCAATGTCAAATCAAACTGGAAAGCAGAATAGGGCTTGGCATTGGCCAACTCAATGTTCATTTTGCCTATGCCGCCAGGAGCGATGTTCACGTCCTTCACCACCAAGCCGTCGGTAGCCATGACTGCAGTGGTGCAGATACATGTCAATACGTAAAAAAATAACCTTTTCATACTCATTTAACTTTAGGTAATATCTACTGTTTTCACATTTTAGTGCAAAGATGCAACTTTTTTTTGAATTGCGCAAATTAATTATCAATTATTAACAATTTAACGTAAGTCGACTCTGATCTCGCGAACGTTCAATCTAATGCTATTTCCTGAATCAGGCTGCTTTTTGCCTTCAAACATCATTTTTCATCCTTAAAATTTGGAAAAGTGACAAGAAGTTCGTAACTTTGCGCTCGCATTAATCTTAAACGCTGATTACTATGGAACAGAAGAAAGAAAAGAAAGAACCAAAGGCAATGGAAGTAGCAAACCCTATCTACGATTCGGTATTCAAGTTCCTGATGGAGGACGACCGCGTGGCCCGCACGATTCTCTCAGCCCTGCTGAAGAAGGCGGTGACGAGTGTTGAGATGCGCCCCCACGAGTACAGCAACACTAAGAAGGAACCGGTGTCGATGTTCCGTATCGACTTCGCTGCCAACGTGCGGCAAGCCGACGGCACGGAGCAGCTTACGCTGATAGAGCTGCAGAAGTCGTGGATGCCCAGCGAGGTGCTGCACTTCAGGCAGTACCTCGGCGTGCAGTATGAGAGCGAGCGCAACATGTCCGCTGATGGCTACAGTCTGCCGATGGTGGCGGTCTATCTGCTGGGGCACAAGGTGGGCGACATCGAGGAGCCGGTAATCTACGTCCACAACGAGCCGTGCGACTACGACGGCAATGTGGTGACGAAGGGCATGCCCGACCCGTTTGTGAGTAGCCTGACCCACGAGAGCATCATTGTACAGATACCCCGTCTGCGCGGCAAGATCAACAATCGCCTCGACGAGGTGCTCTCCATATTCGACCAGTCGCAGACGAATGCCGACACCAACGAGCACACCATCTTCATTGATGAGGACCGCTATCCCGAAGACGATGCCGAGATGCAGCGCATCCTGCGCCGCCTGCTGATGGCAGCCGTGAGCAGCGACATCCGTCAGGACATGAACGTTGAGGACGAGTACTACTCCTATCTGGAGCAGAAGGAGACGGAGGTGATGATGAAGGAGAAAATCATCGCCCAACAGGATGAAGAAATCTCGCAGCAGAAAGAGCAGCTTTCGCAGCAGAAAGAGCAGCTTTCGCAGAAGGACGCTCAGCTCTCACAGCAGAAAGAACAGCTCTCGCAGAAAGATGCTCAGCTCAAGGCATCCATAAAGATGCTGCTTGATGCCAAACTGTCTCCAGAGAATGTGGCAGAAAGTCTTGGCATAGATGTGGCCGACATTTCTGCAATTACGGAGACAGATTCTTGATCTACTTCAAAAAACGATCAATGCCCCTTCGATTCCATAGCAAAGCGGGCGTGCAAGAATGCACGCCCGCTTTGCTGTATATATATGTCTGTCATCTGTTCACCTCTGTGTAAGGATGCGGGCGATGATGGCCTCCACATCCTGCTGGTTGACGGAGCCGTCGCCGTTCACGTCGGCAGCGGCCCTGACGAACTGTGCGTTCTGTCGCCCCAGCAGGTAGTCCTGCAGTACCACGATGTCGGCCACGTTGATCAGGCTGTCGCCATTGGTGTCGCCCATTGTCGGCATGGCCACGCTGACGGTGGTGGTGCCAGTCAGGTCGTAGCCTTCCACCTTGAAGGTGATGGCAGCCGTTCCGGGCAGTTCACCGCTGACGCTCACCTCTGCCTTGCCCTCGCTGTCGAGCTGGATGGTCTCTGCCTCCACGGCGAGAATCATGTCCGACGATGAAGTCACCATCAGCTTCTTGCCGGCAGCGGCGGCTGCGGGCAGCACGCTCACGGGTATCTTGGTGCTCTGGCTGTAGTACACCTTCGCCTCCTGACCGCCGTCAATCTGGCGCACCTCCGGCTCAATGGTGAACTTCTGCGAGAAGTCATCCTGCATGCGGATGCCGGCGTAGCTCCTCACACGGTTGCTCACCATGAGCGTCACCTCCTTGCCGTCAAAGGGTTTGGCGGCGTTGAAGCGCACCTTCGAGGCAAATGTCTCTGTCTCGCCCTCGCGAGTCGCTTCCTCATTGAGCAGCTCCATGGTGCCTTCCACGGCAGTGCTGCCCACCATCACGGTGATGTTCTCGGCAGTCAGCAGCTCTGGCTGCATATACTTGTCGAACTCCAGCTCCACGGCATCCTCGAAGGCGCGTGCAGTCTTCACCGAGGGCTGCACGTTCTGCTTCATCGGGATGTTGATGTCGAGCTGCGGCGGCGGCACGGGCAGCCACTCAGAGTAGGTGGTCTCGTAGCCTTCCTTCTCGAACTTCACCTGCCAGAGACCGTTGGGAACATCCCAACGATAGTAACCATTCTCATCGGTGAAGAGCGGGTTCTGCTGTGCATATTCCTCGGCATCCCACTTCACGACGTTCTCATGCAGGTCGCCATACATATCCTCGACGGTCTCCTTGTAGTAGCAGGTGGCGGTCACGCCCTGCAAGCGGTTGGAGAACACGCCCTCGTAGACATAGCCGGAGGGGTCGATTGGTACTTCACAATCAGGAGTTGGAGGGTTGTGAGGATTCCTTTCCTCAGGTTCTTTTTCTGGTTTGCAGTTTCTATAATTTTGCTTTGCATCTTGAATAAGCTTTTGATACGCTTTTGTTAGCTCAGCATTCTGCTTTGGTGCCCATTCTCCTAAATTCTTCGATATTTTTTGAAAATCATTTACTTCTGGTTCAAATATTCCAATAATTTCTCCTGCAGCTTGTGTGGCAAGAAAACCGATGGTGTTCTTCATGCGTTCACGCGTTAATAAATTCTTTGCAGGTAAATTATATTTGAAATATTTGGCATTCTTAGAGTTGGTAAGGATGCGGCCACTGTATGCAATTCCGTGAGCAGCTGCGTCAAGCGCTTTTCCTATTCCTATTGTTGCTACGTTGATACCAATATCATACATAGCAGCGTTACGAAGGGTTGTCTTGTAGTCTTCAAGATAATCAAAATACATTTTGTGGAAACCATCGGCAGCTTGTTCTATTTCTTGTAGTTTATTATACAATTTTTCCCTTTTGTCCTTATTTAGACGATAATTGCCGTCTTCACACTTTGCTAAAATAGCATTTATAGAAGCTTGTCGCCACTGAAGGTCAAAGTCAGAATAATTATCAAGCATAGAAAGCCAATTGCTAAACCCTGCTGCATCAGCGTACTTATTTAGTCCTAACATATCTTTAAACATGCCTAGTCCATTAAATAACATGGTCCCATCTTGGTTCTTGAAAGCTTTAATGGCATTACGGATAACACTGTTTTTCACAGCAGGAGCCATTCTTCTTGCTTTTTGAACTGGATTAGAATTGGCAGGTTCTAAAGATATGAATAAGGCATATTTTTCGTTAGTGTCTACAATCGTGGCCTCGTAAATTCCATTAGCAAAAGTATCACGTACACAATAGTACCCTTCACCTTCCTTGGCAAATGTAAACTGATATTTCGACATCAGCCCGTGTGCTTCTTCATAGTCGAGTGGCTCAACTTTTACTCGAAGAGGTTCGGAAGGAATATCGCTATTTATAATAAAGGTGGAATATTTTTCATCATCTTCTTCCAAAGTGGCGGTTATATTTTTTTCAGCCAACTCAATTGTCTTTTCGCTCAAAGCATCGAGCGCATCCATTTCAGCGTTGAAAGCTTCGCTGTTATCAACAGGAGTGTCGCTGACAAGGTCGAATGACACATCAACATTGACAGGTACAATTCCATCATACATGTTACCAAATTCTTGATTGACAACCCATTTTTCTTTTTTCTGATCGTATACAGTTTCCAATGGATGCCAGATTCCGTCGCCAGTCTTAACATATAGAATGACATTCGATATACGTGTAGGATCATTGGCAGTGAAATCAACAGTAAATGTAAATGAGCGATTGTAAATATAGTAGGTATAACGCATAGGAGAAGGCGACGGGTTTTGAAAATCGTAAACTAACTCATAGTTTTTAGATATTTCAGGATTACTATAGTACATGGTCACTTTCTCAACTTGTAACGCATTTATATCGTAAGTCAGGCTTTTCGACTCGGAACGCATTTCTAAACCTTGAGCGGTTTTCACTATTGCGTGTATTTCATGCGTGGAGAGATTGTATGGGCTATTTAACTTAATAGTAGTTGCCCAAGAACCATTGGCCAATGTAGTAGTTTGCCCGACTAAGATGTCATTGTCATAGATTTCCACAGTGGACTTACCTACTGCCGTTCCGCTAACAGGTATCTCCTTCTTCGCCACAGTCGAGGGCACGCTGATGCTCAGGTCTTTCGCCGTATAGTTCGCCGAGCCTATCGGCTGCTTGATGGTCTTGCCGTTGAGGTCAAACTGGGCGAAGGCACTGGGGGCGTAGTCGCCGCCGGCTGTCGGGATGACGCAGAAGCGCACGCGGTCGGTGTAGCGGGCCAGGGGAATGGTCAGCTGGTGGCCGTTGAGCGTGTAGCTGCCTGTGCTGTTGCCCACCATGACGCTGTTCTCCACAAACTCGCTGGCTTCGGGCAGGTCAACAATCAGCTGCACGTTGCTCACGCCGGAAGCATACGCTTGGCGGAAGTCGATGCGACCCGTCAGGGTGAGGTAGTTGCCGGCCACGATGCTCGGCTTGTTGACGGTGAACGAGGTGTTGTCGCCTGTGTAGTAGAACTTGCTCTCGTCGAGCTTCGGCACCAGGTCGATCTTCAGCTCCGTCACCTTGCCGCTCTGGATGGTCACGGCGTTCTGCACATAGTCGGTGCCTGCCTTCAGCCCGGATTGCGGCAGCTGTGCCAGACTGTAGATGCTGTTGAAGAACTGGCTGCTGCCCATCGACACCAGCGTGTAGCTGCCGTCGGCGAGGTCGCTCACGGTGAGGCTCATGTCCTGATAGCTGTAGGTTTTCAGGAGCTTGCCGGTGCTGTCGTAGAGTGATGCCACGACGCTGGTGTTGCCCGACTGCGCGTACTCTGCCTTCAGCTGTCCGAGCTGCACAAGTGCAAACGTGGCCTCTGCCTTCTGCTCTGCCGAGATGGTGGCTGTGGCCTTGACGGGCTTGAAGGCTCCCGTCTTGCTCTCGGCGGTCAGCTCGAGCACGTCGCCACCGTTGACCTCCTCCAAGAGTACTATCTGCGGGTACTGCACGTTGTACTGGCTGATGGCCTTGCCCTGTGTCTTATTATATAAGGTGTAACCCACGTTCTGATAGTCGCTGTACCAGTTCTGCGTCTCGCCGTCGACGGTGGTGTAACTGAAGCTGACAGTGATGGTGGCACCGCTGATGGGCTTTAGCGATACGTCGTCGAGGGTCTTGGCAGTCTCATTGGCAGCCAGCGGATCCATGCTGACGCTCTGGCTCACGTAGTCGGTGGCGGCGAAAGCCAGTGCCGTGGGCACATTGGCCACCGTCATCGTGAACGCACCGTTGGCGTCGGTCTTGGCGTTGACGGTCTTGCTGTACTTGCCCGCGAAGGTCTGCGAGGCACTGACGACGGCCCCGTTGAGGGCCATGCCGGTGGCCACGTCCTTCACCTTGCCGCTGATGGTCACTTGTTTGATGGCTGCGAGTTTGGTGGTCAGACTGTTACCGCCGTCCTTCAGCGTGTAGGCTGTCGGCTTGGGTGCATCGTAGAGCATGGCCAGGTCTTGCGACAAGGCGATGGCATAGTTCACCTTGAGTCCGGCGGGCAGTGCGGCGAGCGATACTCCCTGTGCCACGTAGTTGCCTTCGGCATCGGTCCAGGTGATTTGCGTCTGTCCTGTCACGTTCTTGCCGTCGGGTGTCTGCACGGCGAGGGTCACCGTCTGCGGCTTGGTGAGCGAGGCGAAGCTGACGCTGACGTCCTCGTCCTTCACCTCCACGTTGTCGATGCGTCCGAACACGTCGCCGCGCTCATTGCGCAGGGTGACGTTCCATGAGGTGTTCTTGATGATATTGGCGAAGGTGTACTGCGCGCGGTCGGTCATGATGTAGTGCAGCCGCTGTCCGCTCTTGGTATTGGTCAGTTCGAGCCACATCTTGTCATAGTCGGCAGCCTTGGTGCCCTGGGGCAGCGCGACACTGATGCTGCGTATGTCCTCCTGGATGGGCAGCAGGGTGAACTTGCTCCACTGCTCCGTGTCCTGATACTGGCCGATAGCAGCGGCGGGCACGTAGACCACGAGGCCCTCCGGCACATTAGCAAATACGCTGCTTTCGAGTGTGGGAGGAGTCATGGCATAGATAGTGAGTGCCGACAGCTTACTGCATTCGGCGAAAGCCCTTGTCCCAATCTTTTCTATGGATGCGGGAAGATATACCGTCTCAAGATTGGTGTAGTCGAAGGCATAGCTTGGAATGGTGTTAATACCAGTCACACGACTGATGTCGAGCAAAACACAGTTGCTGTAACTATTGGCAATACCAAAGTCGTTTACGTTCATCACGCCAGCCACGATAATCGAGGTGACGTCTGAAGAATTGTCATACCCTAGAGCTGTCCTCACTGCATTTTGCAATGCTCCTATTGAAAAATCATCAACTATCATTTCTCCCCGTTCCTTGTTCCAATAGTTGTGGGCAGGATTCGCTGGATTCGCAGGGTTGTAGTCAAACTCTGCTGTCAGTTGACTATTCTTTGCCGGCATGGTGTAATCAAAGTCCATCTGCCTTGATATTTCCTTACCGTTTTCGTCTGTCCAGCACTTAAACGTAAAATTGCTGTTAGCATAAGCATAAAGATGTATGGTATTGCCTGAGGCAAGCTGGGCTGAACTCGTGTTGAATGAACCTGCTATGACAGGCTTTGCAACAACCGTCAACTGATGTACATCTTCAGCCCATGCGACAACGGGAATCACCATATATATTATCAATATGGTAGCCCATAGCCTTGATTTTATATGTTTCATGTTCGTCTTACTTTACCATTGTTTTTATTATCTTGCCCTCGATGTCCACTACATAGACGCCTTGAGCCACCTTAAGGCTGGATTGGCATGTAACTTCATTGTAAAGCATTCTTCCGTCTAAGCTGTAGACCTTGACATGCTTGGCAGATGGGAAGTGGAACAAGAGTAGACTACCGTAAACCTGGATGCCACCATCCTCAGAGGCATCGATGTTGCTGATAGCAGTTGTTCTGCCGGTTAACGAAACAAGCAGCCTGTTTTTGTGCATTCCTTCAGTTGCAGTAAACTGATAGTCGCCGTCGGCCAGATTCCAGGACAAGCCTGTCTCAGTATCCGTAACAGTCATGTTGTCAGCATCGCCTTCTATGGTGAAGCTATAATTACCTTCAGTAGGAGCATAAACTGAGAATGCCATGATTCCATCGTCTTCCGGTCGTTCGTTAATGGCATAATCCACACCGCTTTCTGAACTGTATAATTGGACGGATTGTGGCTGCGTTTCCATGAACTTGGGTGCATCCCTTCCGATTTCGAAGTTCGAAGAAGCTTGCTCGTTGATGACAACTCTTGCGCGGTCTGTATCTATACCATCGGTTACCGTGAAGTTAAGTATCTTTCGATTGGATGCTTTTACAGTATCAATCTTTCTGCGTGCTGCCGACTTGCCCTCAGCTTCATGCGTGTGTTGCCGGCCATCCTTTTCAAAAGTAATCGCATCTGCATTCAATGGTTTCTGAATGAAGAACGCTTCAAAAGGCATCAAGACATAATTGTCATCAGAAAGTGAATAGGCCGAGTAGCCGTTTCCGTTCCAGACGATGATATTTCCCTCTTGGCTGATGCAGCGCGTATCGAAGAAGCACGGATATGGATTACCCACGAGGTTCCAACTGCGGTTATGGGCGAATTCAGACTGATGCTCCAACAGTTGTGTTGTCACATCGTCTGCTGTGAAGATGCTATTCTTCTTGGTGTCGTTGAGGGCTTTGAACGTGAAGCATGAAGTCTTGTCCTGACCATCCTTGGTCAATTGTAGAATATAGCCTCGGCCTGCCTCCATCTGATCGCCATTATACAGGTTCTTCCACGTTTCAGTCATCTGCCCAGCCGCACGTGCCTCTCCATCATACTCGCGTAGTGCCCAGTAGGTGTCACCCGGCACAACGATGTCGCTCACGTTAGCGTTGAAAGGCAGGGAGATAAAGTGCCACCTGTCGCGATAAAGGTCATGTTTGATGATAACGCTGTCTGCTCTGGCAAAACCGTTGTTAAGCAGTGTTGTAGGATGGTAATACTCTGCCCCAGCTTTCGTGTATTTGTTACCATCATTCTTACTACCCCAATGGGAGGTCTGCACAAATTTGCCCAGCGATAGGGTAGTGCCGGCATCTATTGTCAGATGTCCACGGACATCCTGATTGTCGGTCTGGTAATGGAGCTTCAAATCGGGCTTTTGGGCATATAGTGGGTCTGCATCAATGATGTCAGCGGAGTAGATGGTCGGCTGACTGACATAGATGTCGTAGAGTCTGCGATCTATGCTGACAGAGCGTGCGGGTGACACTTGACCATCATCGGTGATGACCTGATAGCAAAGGGTATGCTGTCCTTCGCCAAGATGCGAAAGGTCGAGTGTCTTTATGCCACTGTCGTATGCTTCCGTCTTTACTGTCGTGACATCGTTGTCGTACCAATAGCGCACGGTTTGCACCTTGTAGTCCTTGAATTTCTCCGTCACTGGCTGTAGGCGGAAGAAGGAGGACGTCCGAGTTGGAGAACTCTCGCCCTTGCTGTCTATCACCTGATAGTGCAGGGTGTGGAAACCTTCTTCAAGTGAAGACACGGCAATGTTCGATACGCCGCTGGTGTAGGCAACCTCGCGTGGTGTGTAGTCCTTGTCAAACCAATAGCGCACAGTCTTGATGGCATAGTCCTTGAATGTCTCATCATTGGACTGTAGACGGAAGAAGGAGGATGTACGTGAGGGCGAACTCTCCCCCTTGCTGTCTATCACCTGGTAATGCAGCGTGTGGAAGCCCTCTTCAAATGCAGACACATCGATGTTTGATACGCCGCTGGTGTAGGCCACCTCTCTTGGTGTGTAGTCCTTGTCGAACCAATAGCGCACAGTCTTGATGGCATAGTCCTTGAATGTCTCATCATTGGACTGCAGACGGAAGAAGGATGAGGTACGTGAGGGCGAACTCTCCCCCTTGCTGTCTATCACCTGATAATGCAGTGTATGGAAGCCTTCTTCAAGTGCAGACACATCGATGTTAGATACCCCACTGGTGTAGGCCACCTCGCGTGGCGTATAGTCCTTGTCGAACCAGTAGCGAACAGACTTGATGGTGTAATCCTTGAACGTCTCATCGGATGCTTGTATCCTGTAGAACGGAGCCGTTCGGGCTGGTGAAGCCCCGCCTCTGCTGTCCAGTATCTGGTAGTGCAGGGTGTGGAATCCTTCTTCCAGTTGCGAAACATCAAGTACGACCTTGCCACCGGTATAGGTCGTTTGTACAACATTGACGGAGTGGTCGAACCAATATCGGCATCCGGTTATGCTATACGATGGCAAGAGATCCTCTGTAGCTTCCTGAGCTGCAATTGACTGACACCACATTCCCAGCAGGAACAATAGTCTGTAAGTCATTCGTCTCATAAGGCATACAGTTTACTTTCCGTCAACTTCTACTTCTACATTCAGAATGCCTTCCTTGCTGGTCTGAGAATCAGAGCCGAACTTGGTAATGATGGGGTACTGGACTGTCACGTTGAACGGGTAGTTGCCGCCCTGCATGCCAATCTGTGTTCCGTCGGTGCCAATATATGTGGTTTTAGCGTTGTCTGTCAAGCTAAACGTCTCGCCGGCTGTGTAGTCTTTGCGATAAGCACTAAACACGTCGGCTGCGCTATTAGTAGTCTTGTTATTGCCGCCAGAGACAAGATTATTGAAGAGGGTACTTTTATTGATGCTCAGACAGTTGTAGCATGTTGCGGTGTTGGGTAATAAAAAATTTGTATCTGTGCCGCCATAACTTCCCCAAGTCCAATTAAATATTGTGTTGTAGAAATTTAAGGAATATGCAGCGTCAGCATAGGAGTTAGTCCAATTAATTATACAATTCACAAAGGTTGTACTTGTCTCAGATGAGTTATAGCAACGGGGGTTCTCGACATAACAATTGTAAAACAAATAGTCGGGATAAGCATGATAATCAAAGTACATAGAGTTTATAATGTTATTATAGAGTCTCACTTTTACGCTTTTGTCTGATGAATAGGTTGAAGAGGCGCGCGCACTCAGTGAAGAGAACCAATTCTTGATGAATTTGATTGTGCCCTGTTCTGCACCCTGGTTGAGAACGCGTACCTCGCCGTTAAATCTTATTCCCTCAATAACCATAACGAGTCCTTCGTTGCAGGCCATGTCCACGCCACTTGAAATGTATGTTGGCTCCGTAGCATCGATACCGGCTCCTCTCAGCGTGATACCTTTTACGAAATTCCCCGACCATGTGAAGGTTCCGGGCGACAGCGTAATGATGTCTCCGTCGGCAGCGGCATTGTATGCTGATTTCAGGGCACCGGCTCCGTAATAGTGTGAGAATTCACCTTCATGCTGTAGGGTAGCGATGAAACTTGTCTGTGCATAGCTAACAGTAGTACAGCCAAACAGGACTGCCATAACAAAAAGAAGCTTCTTCATAATAGTTTTTGTTTTTAAGTTATTAATAATGAGAAATCTATGTTACGGGGCAAAGATACGCATAATTTTTCTTCCCGCCAAATTTTCCGCAGAAAAATATACAAAGCGTCAGAAATTTACCTTGCAGAGATACGCCCTGTCGGAAATTGACTTGCTATTTTGACGAAATCACCTCGGAAAGTTGATTGCTTCCAAGGGAAACTAATTGTTGTATGAACACTTATCTCTATTGCAAAGTTTGAAATACAAATACCAAAGTTTGAAATGTAAATTCCAAAGTTTGGGATATAAATATCAGCTGGCAAAAATAATGGCATATCCCCAACATCTGTAAATTCTAACTTCGATACACCTAAGGATTATCACTTAATCTTGTGCGATTGGAGTGCGCATATTGGCCGTCTGTTGTACGTTCATTAATCGAACAACAATCGGACATCAATCGAACAACAATCGGACAACAGCGAAAGGTAATAGAAAGGAAAGGGATAGGAAAGATGAAGGTTGACGAATTTGGCAAGCAAGATTCCATATGGCAGGCAGAGGAATTCCACTATATTAGGGTATATCGGTAATTCAGAAACCTATGTCTTGCTATCTGCATTTTTAGCAGATATGTAAGAATTTGGTTCAAGAGGCACCCGGCCAATGATGATGTCCAAGAAAATCCGCAGGGACATTTGGCGATTTCAGATTTTATTCGTATCTTTGCCGCGTCAAGGTATTAATATAATTAAGGCATGGCAGCAAAGAGAAAATATCCGGTAGGCATACAGAGCTTCAGCAGCATCCGGGAGGACGGTTATCTATACGTAGACAAGACGTAGGAAAAAGGAAGAGACGAGATGATGATCGATGTTGAAATCAAGGAGCGTTACGTGAACCCCTACACCGACTTCGGGTTCAAGAAACTGTTCGGCACGGAGCTGAACAAGGATCTGCTTATCAGTTTCCTCAATGCCCTGCTGCACGACAAGCCTGAAATCACAGACCTGACATATCTCAACAGCGAGCGTCTCGGCGAGGGCCGGCAGGATCGCAAGGCCGTGTTTGACGTCTACTGTCGACTGGCCGACAACACCCACATTATCGTGGAGATGCAGAAATCGGAGCAGAAGTATTTCAAGGATCGCAGCATTTACTACTCCACCTTCCCCATCCGCGACCAGGCCCAACAGGGGGATTGGGACTATCACTTGAAGGATGTCTACACCGTGGGGCTGCTGAGCTTCACATTCCCTGATAATGAATATCCCGCTGACAGCTTTGTCCACGAAATCAAACTGAAGGATGTGGAGGACAATCATGGGGACCCATCTACGATGTTATCAACATCGCAGACACCCTTTTACGACAAACTGACTTTCTTCTATCTGGAGATGCCGAAGTTCACAAAGCGCGAGGAGGAACTGGTGACGATGTTCGACAAGTGGATGTATGCTCTTGTGAATCTCACGCGGCTGCTGGAGCGTCCGAAGGCCCTGCAGGAGCGCATCTTCGCCCGTCTGTTCGAGCAGGCGGAGATAGCGCGCTTCACCCCCGAGGAGCGTGTGGACTACGTGACGAGCAAAAAGGACTACTGGGACTACTACAGCTCCGTGAAGACCTCCTACGACAAAGACCATGCTGAGGGCCGCGAGGAAGGGCTGGCAGAAGGCGAGGCCAAAGGCCTTGCAGAAGGAGTCAAAAAGGAAAAACTTGTAAACGCCCGCAAGATGAAGGTACTGAACGTGGACATAAGCACTATATGTCAAGTAACAGGACTCTCTGACGAAGAGATCAGCTCACTCTGACGGATTCCCACATGAACGGCAGGTATACTTGGCTCGAGCCAAATCATCGATTGGCCCGAGCCAACGCTTTTCTTGGCTCGAGCCAAGAAAAGGACTACCATTTGACTCTCTACAGAAAGCCCCTGCGCCTATTTTGCACTTTTACGGTAAAAAGTTTGGCTGAATGAGAAATTTCCTCTGTTTTCTTTGTCTATTACGCAGAAAATCGTTAACTTTGCCGCGATAAGTAAAGAAAGCTACATGTCATTCAACCGCTACAGGACTAGCAGTGTGGCAAGTGTATAACAAACAAAACATTCAGTATAAAGAAACAGACAGTAAAAAGAAAACAACAGGGAGTGACAACGGCATGGGTGTTATCCTCCCAACTGGGATTCTGATAAACAATTTATTACTAACCCAATAAGAATTGTGCGTTGTGTCCCCGTTCGACGTCTTTTTAAGATAACTTGAGCTTTCTGCTCTTGTCTCTCTCGATTCGCAATACCGCCAATACCTAGAATCGAGAGTAAGCATCGGATGGTATCACGCCTTTTCTTATTCTTTACACAAAGAAAATGACCAAGCAAAAATTACTTCTCTTCCTGCTCCTCATTATGGGAATGGTGCAGGGAGCCATGGCGCAGGAAAAAGAGGCTTACGCCGTACTAAGCGAAGAAAACACTGTGCTCACTTTCTACTACGACACGCAGAAAGCCGACCGTAACGGCATGAGCGTTGGTCCGTTTGAATCGACTAGGGAAGGTTCCACCACTAGTTGGTACCAGCTACGAGGATTCATTACCACCGTGGTGTTTGATGCCTCGTTTGCCGACTGCACGTCGCTCGCTAGCACCGCCTATTGGTTCTATGAGTGTTATAATCTTGTAACCATCACAGGCATAGAGAACCTCAAGACCGACAACGTGACGGACATGCAAAGTATGTTCTACCATTGCACCAAACTTACAAGTCTCGACCTAAGTGGATTCAAGACCGACAACGTGACAAACATGCAAAGTATGTTCTACGAATGTAGCCGACTGACAAGTCTCGACCTGAGCAGTTTCAAGACTGACAACGTGACGAGCATGAGATGGATGTTCCATTCCTGCTCCGGCCTGTCAAGCCTCGACCTAAGCGGATTCAAAACCGACAACCAGACAGACATGAGCTGCATGTTCCAAGGATGCTCCGGTCTAAAAAGCCTCGACCTAAGCGGATTCAGAACTGACAACGTGACAAGCATGAGCTATATGTTCAACGGCTGCTCCGGCCTGACAAACCTCGACCTGAGCGGATTCAGAACCGCCAACGTGAAAAGTATGAGCCATATGTTCGCTTTCTGCCGCGAACTGACAAGCCTCGATCTGAGCAGCTTCAAGACCGACAACGTAACGTACATGGAAAGTATGTTCTACCAATGCACCAAACTGACAAGTCTCGACCTAAGCGGATTCAAGACCGACAACGTGAAGGACATGAGCGAAATGTTTTCTAACTGCTCCGGCCTGACAAACCTCGACCTGAGCGGATTCAAAACCAACAACGTGACTAACATGAGTCGTATGTTCGAAAAATGCGGCGGACTGACAAACCTCGACCTGAGCGGATTCGAAACTAACAACGTGACGAGCTTAGAGAAAATGTTCAGTGATTGCTCCCATCTGACAAGCCTCGACCTGAACGGCTTCAAGAACGACAAAGCGACAAACATGAGCGAAATGTTTTCTCACTGCTCCGGCCTGACAAACCTCGACCTAAGCGGCTTCAAGACCGACAACGTGACGAACATGAGCGGTATGTTCGAATCCTGCTCCGGGCTGACATGCCTCGACCTAAGCGGCTTCAAGACCGACAACGTGGCGAACATGAGCGGTATGTTCGGATCCTGCTCCGGGCTGACATGCCTCGACCTAAGCGGCTTCAAGACCGACAACGTGGCGAACATGAGCGGTATGTTTTCTAACTGCTCCGGCCTGAGGAACCTCGATCTGAGCGGTTTCAAGACCCATAACGTGACGACCATGACCAGAATGTTCTACAACTGCAGGAGCCTAACAACCATCTATGCCGGCTACGACTGGAGTGTAAAAAAAGCAGGTTATAGTTTTGACATATTTCGGAATTGCACGAACCTTGTAGGCGGCAATGGAACTACGTATGATTCAAAACACACCGACTGTGAGTACGCCTGCATCGACAAGCCTGGACAGCCGGGGTATTTTAGTATCGGAGGCGCTACCATCATTTTAAAAGAGCCTTACGCCCATCTGAGCGAAGGCAACACTGTGCTCACTTTCTACTACGACACGAAGAAAGAAGACCGGGATGGCATGAGTGTAGGACCGTTTACGTGGTTTATGGGGACTAATACAAGTTGGAACCAGCAACGAGAAACCATCACCACCGTGGTGTTCGATGCCTCGTTTGCCGACTGCACATCGCTCACCAGCACCGCCTGTTGGTTCTATGAGTGTCGCAATCTTGTCACCATCACAGGCATAGAGAACCTCAAAACCGACAATGTGACAGACATGAGCTATATGTTCAGTTACTGCTCCGGCCTGACAAGCCTTGACCTAAGCGGCTTCAAGACCGACAGCGTGACGAACATGAGGGGTATGTTTTCTCACTGCTCCGGCCTGACAATCCTCGACCTGAGCGGCTTCAAGACCGACAATGTGACGGACATGAGCGAATTGTTTTCTAACTGCTCCGGCCTGACAAGCCTTGACCTAAGCGTCTTCAAGACCGACAACGTGACGGATATGAGCGCTATGTTCACTTACTGCTCCGGCCTGACAAGCCTCGACCTAAGCGGTTTCAAGACCGACAATGTGACGAGAATGGTCGCTATGTTCGGTTCCTGCTCCGGGCTGACAATCCTCGACCTGAGCGGCTTCAAGACCGACAACGTGACGAACATGAGCGGTATGTTCAGCTTCTGCTCCGGGCTGACAAGCCTCGACCTTAGCGGATTCAAGACCGACAACGTGACGAACATGAGCTTTATGTTCAACTCCTGCTCCGGCCTGACAAGCCTTGACCTGAGTGGCTTCAAGACTGGCAGCCTGACAAATTTGACACAAATGTTCTCTTCCTGCTCTAGCCTGAAAACTATCTATGCCGGCTATGACTGGAGTATGGACAAGGTGATAAGTGATAGGTTCATGTTTTGGAATTGCACGAACCTCGTAGGCGGCAACGGAACGATGTATAATTCAAGTCACACCGGGCGTGAGTATGCCCGCATCGACGAGGTCGGACAACCGGGGTACTTTACAAATAGATATGATGTAGGTACTGCCATCACATTGAATGTAACCGACGATGAAAGCAATGCCATCACACAGAATGTAAGCATCGTGTGGTATGACGCTGACGGCAAGCTGATAGGAACGGGTAGCAAGCTCAGTGGCGTTGCCGAAGATGTCGGGGTGTATTACTCTGTGCTGTTACCAGAAGCGTTGGGCCGTGTCTATCGTGAGGTGAACATGCGGAAAGCAGATGCCGATGAGAATGGCACGCTCACATGCCGGTTGGAGAAGATTGGCCGTGTGGCGTTGGAGGGCCGTGTGTCGGCTACAGACATCGACAAGGCGATGCTCACCGTCAGTGTGCGGCAGATGCTCAACGGCAAGTGGGCGCAGAACTACACAACGCAGACCAACGCACAGGGATTGTTCAGCGTAGAGGTGTATGACGACGTGACGGACATCACCATTAGCGGCGATGGCTACCTTGACACCATGCTCCACCGCGACGGCTTTGGAGGCAGCGGCAACGTGGGCACCATACCTGTGAACCTCCTGACGGGCTACGCCATCGCAGCCAACATCAGCATGGAGAAAGCCGTGATGACAGGCGAGGCACCTCGGGTGACGGCATGGACGGACGGCTTGACGAACATCGACTTCAAGCTGACCAACCTGACGAAGGGAACAGCGCTCACCGACGTAGCCGTGCAAGGCAGCAACGTTGTTATCAGGTCGGGGGCTGCCGTGGGCGACGTGATCAGCCTGAAGGCCGTGAGCAAGCAGGGCGTGTTTGCCGACGGCGAGACCAGTTTCACCATAGCCGATGGTGCCAACCACTTCGATCTGTTCCTGAAGGAACTGGGCGGCGTGGATGCAACCTTCACGGCCAGCAGCAACGGCACGACCGTAGGCTACCTCTACGACCACAACAATGTGTTGGCAGCACGGGCCAGCTACAAGGGGGAGACGCTGAGCCTGCGCCACCTGAAGAGCGGCACCTACACACTGGTGTCGATGGGCCAGAGCCTGCTGCTGGGCAGCATGACGAGCCTGGCCGACCTGAACGCAGTAGGACTGAGCGAGGGTACGGACTATGTGGCCACGCGCATCGACGTAGCCGACGGCGAGCTGACGGCAGCCAGCATCAGCGACGTACCTCGGCTGGACGAGACGCCGTTCTACTACACCACTGGCAACACCTACTTCAATGCCAACAAGGCCTCGGTGACGGCTGGCGATTATATCACGCTGCAGGCCCATGTAGACCTCAAGCCGGAACATGCCGACAAGGCCAATGGCGTGACGCTGACCATCGACCTGCCCGAGGGCTGCCAAATGGTGGAGAACTCCGTCATTGCCAACCGCCAGGCCGTGCCGCACACCGTGAGCGGCAACCGCTTGACGATGACGCTTGCCAAGGAGCAGTATGAGAGCGAGGTGCGCTTCTGCGTCACGCCGACACTGAACCAGAGCTACACCGTGACGGCCATGGCCACGTTCGACATCGACGGACAGGTGCAGCAGCCCATCGGCACAGCCCTGTTCGAGGCCAAGGGGCTGTCGCTGAGAACTCCGAAATATACGTCAAGCACCGCCATCACCATCAACGGCACGGCCAAGAAACACAGCGAGGTGAACATCTACGACAACGACGTGCTGGTAGGCACGACCACGTCGAAGGCCAACGGCTCGTGGACGGCACAGTGCGAGCTGTACAAGCCCTACAGCCACTCATTCCATGACATCTACGCCAAGATAACCACCGAGGACGGACTGGAACTGACCAGCGAAACAAAGCAGGTGGAGTATAACAAGACGGGTATTGTGCCGAGCAGCGTCATGATGACCTATTACAATGGCTGGTATAAAAAGAACATTGACGTAACATTCGACCTGCTGAACGGAACAACCTCTCCGTCGTCTTACCCGTTCTACACAGCAACCGATTTCACCTTCCTTGCCGACTTCACCCGCAACGACAGCACCGTCGTCAAAAACGTGAGTATCAAAGTGCTGAACAGTGACGGCACCGTTCGCACTCTGCCCGCCACCTTCGACGGCAAGCAGGGCAAGTGGGTAGCCACCACAATGTACTCCAGCACCAGCCGTCTGCCGAAAAACGTGACGGTGGAATATGATCTGATTCCAAGAATCATGTCAGATGATGAGCATGAAGAGGCTATTCAAGACTTAGCAAACACTCTGATAACGTGCGGTAATGTTATGGGCGACTACCTTTTAGAGAATATGGATATGTCACAAAGCGTCGACGGTGATAGGAAATGGAATTTTGAATGCACATTAGACGGGTTCGACAAGCCCCTCGTCTACCAAGTCAAAGAAATAGACTATGCCCTTGCTGCCGAAATGATGCAAGAGCATCAGTTCGACTATACCAAAGACGAAGAGGGCGTTATTGGCTACTATACAGACTGGGCCGACGATCTAATCATAGTTACCGGCGTGGATATTCAACAAAAGAATGCCCTCCAGTTGATTCTATCAGTATCAGAAGACAATGCGAATAATAGCCGTAGGCGCGCTGCCGGCGATTTTCCTCTGAAAACAAGCGCTTTTGGTGATAAACTGTTAGATATTGTAGGAGTCTTAGATTACGTCAGCGTCAAAGAAGACATGAATAATATGCGCAACCGAATAAAAGAATATGGCAATTCGTATGATAAGATTCGGTCAGCCCTCACTCAACTTATGCTGGAAAAATGCCCAAATGGAGAATTGCGACTCAGTAAACAACAAATCGAATTTGCTAATATTGATAAAAACGATATCTCAGTTGAAGAGACAAGATTCTCAAACCAGTATTATGAGTATATAGAGGAGTATAAGCATCGGTTGGAGGCAAGCCTATTAACGGAATTAGTTACCTTCGGAGTGGGAAAGAGAATAGAGGCTGTATTTAAAAGTACGAAATTCTTAAAGTCACCTGCAAATAAATGGATTCGCAGGCTTATCTCTCGTCGGATGCATCCAGAAAGTTCTGCAGAATTGCTTTCAAATTCAATGGGTATTGCGCTCAATGCTATACAGCAAGGAGTAAAAGAAGTCTTTAGTTTTAATGATTTTCAGGGCAAAAGGGACTTTATTCTTTCTTGGTCATCACAAGAACACAATAAGATCGTATCAAAATATTTAGATTTGCGGAAAAATATCGAAAGCCTCCAAAGAAAATGTACAAAAGACGAGGAGGACGATGAGGAGGACGATGAGGAGAAGAATGACGAGCCCCGTGACGAGAAGTCTGACAACAAGCCCAACTTCATCGGCGACGGCACAACGCCCATCCTCGACCCCTCCGGTTACGTCTATGAGGCTGTGCTAAGCAACCGCTTGGAGGGCGTAACGGCCACCTGCTATGAGCAGCAGGGCGGCAGCGCCGTACTCTGGAATGCCGGGGACTACTCGCAGCAGAATCCGCTGAAGACCGATGCTGCGGGCTTCTACCGCTGGGACGTGCCGCAGGGAATGTGGCAAGTGAAATATGAAAAAGAAGGTTATGAGACGACCTACAGTGACTGGCTGCCTGTGCCTCCTCCGCAGCTTGATGTAAACGTTGGCATGAAACAGGCTCTTCCTCCTTCGGTGAAGAAGATGCATGGTGTCAATAGTGGAATCACTATCGAGATGAGCAAATACATGCTGCCCGCAACGATGAGTACGAACAATATTATTGTGACTTGCAATGGCTCAGCGACTAAAGGTTCCATCAAAGCTGTCAACTTAGAGAAGTCTCCAACTGATGAGGCTGAGTTCGTATCTAAGGTGAAGTTCGTGCCCGAAGTGGAATTCAAGACTGGAGACGAGGTCATGGTTACAGTTCGTAAAGAAGTGGAAAGTTACTGTGGCACAAAAATGACTAACGACCATGTGGAAAAAGTACTGATAGAAGCAGAAGTGAAAGAGATTTATGCGGATAGTCTGATCAGTGTGCCTTATCAAGGTTCCAGCATACTGAGGGTGGCCACGCTACCTAAGAATGCTGCTGCAGGCAAGGTGTTGAAAGTGCGGTCATCGTCATCACTGATAGCAGCTCTCGATAAAGAAAGTGCTGTGTTGGATGAGGATGGTGTAGCAACGTTTACTGTGAATGGTGAGTTGCCAGGCAGCGCATATCTGACATTTGAAATGGAAGGTATGGGCCTGTCAGTGCAATCAAAAGTGAAAGTTGTAATTGGAAATGACTTGGTTGCCACGCCGGAGGCTTCTTTACAAAGTGGAAAGGCTGTAGTCGCAGGAGCAAAAGTAGAGTTGAAGTGTGCCACTGAAGGTGCGACAATCTATTATACACTCGACGGGTCTTGTCCTTGCGATGAAGCCAAACGCATCAAATATGAAGCCCCGATAACTCTCAATAAATCATGTGTATTGAAGGCAATGGCTGTCTGTGACAATCTCACCGACAGTGATGTCGCCACATTCGTCTATACTATTCTCCCTAAGGGGGATGCCAACGGTGACGAAGTTGTCAATGCTTCAGACATAGTAGAGACCGTGAGCTATATTTTAGGAAAGCCATCAGAGAAATTCGTCCTCGATGCTGCCGATGTCAATGGTGATAGCACGATTGACAATCTTGATGTAGAGGGTATTACCAAAATAATTATGGGATATGATAACAAGTAGATGTATCAAGCCTATGTCGGTTTTATTTCATCAATAGAGAGCCTCCTCCGTGCCTCAAATCCATCACTGTCCAAAGGCGCGGAGTATACAATCAAGAAACCGACTCATCAAGGTCCTGATTCGCTCCCCTGCAAAACGACTGGTTTTGCGGGGGAGTTTCGTGGGTAAGACTGTTGAAGCGGATTCTGGCTAACACCAGTTCCTTATTCCTTGCGGACGGTACTTATTCGAAGAAATGATCTGTTCGGTATAAGTGATGTTTGTGCATATTTGTTTCCAAAGGCAAAAATCAGCCTGAATTATTTTGCCGGTTCGGAATTTATTCGTATCTTTGCAACTGGTCTGCTCACTTTATTAATTCTATAAACAATTTGCTATTCCATATACGGAGTAATAATATGTATATGAAGAGAAAAATGAGAATGATTCTTTTGCTGTTCATACTTACAGCATCGGAGGCTTATAGCCAGGGAATCGTCATCCGTATGAAGGATGGTGCTATTGTCACATATCCTTCGAGTTCTATCGAGAAGATCTCTGTTATAGCATCAGAAGACGGTCGTATTTTCGGTCGTTGGCATTTGGGATTCTGGAAGAGTGGATCTTACAGTATTCATTTCGATGGGTCAGAATATATGCTGTTCTTGGGGCCGGATCTGACTTGGGGAGGCAGACAGGATGGACAAGACACATACAAGATTGTCTACTCTGATGACAAAAAACGTTTTCAGGCTACCAAGACTACGAATGAAACTGACGTTTCGGAATGGACTATGGTGTTGATGCATTGGAAGGCATTGGGACAGAATTTGTCGCTCCTTTGCTGACTGGTTGTGGTGACAGTTTCGCGTTCTCAGCCAATTCGCTTTATACGTCAGAGCTGAAGGCTGTTGCTGAATGGGCACTAAAACAAGGTATGATAACCATCGGCGGTTTTACCGTAGGAGGACTGAAATGTGGTACCTTGGAGTCTGTTACATTCCATGCCTTTACCTACATGCTATCGAATAATCCCTCCTCCATTTTTGCCATGCGTAATCCGTGGGGTATTGAGTCTGTAGACGGGGTGTTGGAAATTCCAAACGACCGGACCATCGTTCAAACCATAGATGCACGTATCGTATACCCGGAGCTGCAGCTCCTTACCTCCGAAGAAATGTCGGGCCTTACACTCCTCCTGTATTCATGATGCGTAAGACAGATATTGGTGTCGCTGACCGACTAAAAAACAGAGTTGTGAATGATTCCAAACCACATGCGCTATAGCTGTTTTTTGACAAGCCCGATGTAATCAGAGTGGTGACGGCAGGCTCTATGGACGAGATCCTATTCTCAGACATCAATCTGATCACATTCGAAGACGGGAAGGGCAATGTCAATGATGATACAGAAATAAACGAAAAGGATGTGACGGATCTGACCAGCTACCTCATGGGGAAACCATCTACAGTCTTTATTAAAGAAAGAGCCGATGTGAATGGTGACGGTGAAGTGAATGTTGCCGACATCGTTGCTCTCATCGGCATGATTCGCCGCGTGCTTACAAAACAATAACAAAAGTGAAGAAACGGTGAGGGTCTAAATCTTTTTAATTGAGATTTCAACCTTCATCGTTTGTTGTTTGAAATAACATAATGATCGTACGGCTCTTTCATTTAGCCATGTTTATGGAAACAAATTGCCAATAATTACAAGCTGAAGGCTTTTGACGTGGCTGACGGAACTGGGAGCCTGTCGGTAGCCTGAACAAGAAGGACGTCAAAGCCATTTCCGAACATATTATGGGCAATACTCCTAACGGTTTCAACGAAAAAGCTGCAGACTTGGATGGTGACCAGAAAGTGAATGTAGCTGATATTGTGAAGCTCATTGAGGTGATTGGCAAGTGAAAGAGCTGCTTCCACAGTAAATACACATGGTAACTGGCCGACACACAGATCTCACGGGTCTCACAGATGGAGACAACGAATTAAAACGAATTACACGAATTGAACAAATAGCCAAGAAAATAACGAGATGACATATCGGAACAGAACATAAAATTCGACCAATAGCCCATTTCTCGGGGTGAAGCACCCTGCAAAATGAGCTATAGGCCAGTTTCTTCCGAGATAGCAAAGAGGCAAACAATCACCCCACCGAACAATATCAATACATCTATCTTGTCATCTCGTTCACGATCAGAACTATATCTGTGGCATTTATCTTATTGTCACCATTCAAGTCGGCAGCACCTGAGTTGAACTTCTCAGAGGGACTGCCCATGATACAATTCACCACTTCAGCGATGTCGGCTTCATCGACTATGCGATCGCCGTTCACATCTCCTTTGATCACCTCAACCAGTGTCATGACAAAAGGAGCACTTGGCATACCAGATATGCCAAGTCTCTCAAAAGTCAGTTGCTCGTTGATTTCAAAATTCTTTTCAGTAGAGGGCTGATATGCCCGAAAAGTGACAACTTCGCCTTCTGTCAGATTACTCCTGACACGAAGATATCCACACTGCGTGTCGGTCTTTCCGTCAATAGGTATAGACAAGAATTCTGCCACTCCGCGACACTCGTTGCCTACGAATGCTGCAACCTCATAGCTGGAGTAGTCTGATACTGCCAGCCCTTCTTGTTGAAGGCTGAAATATACCGTCATGTCATATTCGAAGGAATACACATCACACTGCCATCGGCTGTTGACCTGGGCCTCTGCCTCTAAGAAGCATATCAAAGACGCTAACAACAGCCCAAACTGTTTGATTTTTAAGATGTTTGTTTTCATAAAAGTTATCTAAAATGCAATCTGAATTATTTGACGAAATATTTCTGTCCGTTAACGATGTAGACGCCCTTTGGTAAGGCATAAAGCATTTCCAGTGTGGCATGATTACTGATTAGGATTCCCTGAATGCTGTAGACAGTCATCGGACGAGAACCTATGCCAAGGGTGTTGATTCCTGTCGCGTTTCCGATGTTCATGGAGTACGGATGCTTCCGGCTTCCAACAACATCGTTGCGGAAGGAAGTCGATTCCTTCACTTCAAACACTTCGCCAGAATCTGCTGATTCAACCACGAATGTGATTGGATCCGCGTCATAGCCATAGACGGTCAGGCATAAGTTATCACCGACCGGTTGCCCGACTCCACGAAGTTCACCATCAGCGAAGGCATAGATGTTGTAGTTGCCTACATCTTCTGCCTGACCATTACGTAGCAGTCGGATGGTCATGTTCATCGTGTTTGGATAACGATGTACGTCAATGATGCTTATATTCGCTGTTCCGTTCTCCTTCGGATAAGGGCTGAGATTACGGCTTTTAACGGTAGGAGCAGAAAAGTCTAATGCCAGCTTCTTCGCATCTGTTGATTTGTACAGGTAGCCATTGCCTGGAACTAACGTCTCAAGTGTGCCGGCCCAGTTGCCATCAGTGTATTCTGCAAATCCTGTTTGTGAAGTAATAAAGTCGCCTTCGGCAGCATTGGTGATGACATGGTTCAGAACAGCCTCTTTCTGATGAGGATAGGCTATCCAGTTCCAGCCTTTCTGCAGAGCTATCGGCAAGGATTCCGCATCAAAGCGGTGGCCGCGGAACGTGTTGCTGAACATACGAGAGGCCTGTAGCTTATAGGCTTTTCCCGGACTGAACGTAGTGAGATTACCGACCATGCCATATTGTGGGTCATTAATGAGTTCGTCAGTCTGCCCTAAGATGCGGACAACATAACTGGGCAACTCGCTGACCATCATCGACTCGTTCAGATATGTAGACAACCAGTTCCACCCTTTTGAGAGGGTAAGCGTCTGGCGATAGTATTCGCGAATAAATACAGGCTCAATCGTCATACTTGAGTCAACGCTTATGGCCAGCACACTGTTGTCAGAACCGTCAATGTCTTTTCCATTGACAATCCAGTGGCTGAAAGCATAATCTTCCTCAGGTACTGCTGTCAGCTCCAACGGAGTTTCATACTCGTAAATGCCCGTTGAGGATCCCGTCACCGTTCCTCCTTCGCCTTCAGCCTGAATGTTAACTTCGTAAGATTTTCTGACAAAGTTCGCCACAACATTCAGATCATTGATGGCCAAGGCTTCGTAAGTGGTGGCATTGGATACCACTTCACCGTTGAGCGTCCAGTTGGCAAACTCATAGCCCTTGTTGGCTTTAGCTACTAAAGTCACCGTAGAGCCATACTTGGCGGTGTTCTCTGTGCCAGTAGCAGGTGCCTGCCTTCTGGAGGCTGATGGCTGTTCTGGCAGGTGCTCCACGGAACCGGAATTGACAGGCCATGCCGAAGTCAGCAGCTGTACCAGTCCGCCACGGAACAGGATCCAGTCTGTCTGCTTTCCCGCCTTACCCTGATAGCCTTCCGTATCGGTTATGCCGGCCGTTTGTATGGTCATGGCGTAATAGCCGTTGGGACTCTGCTCTGCTAATTCAGCCATGTCGAGGGAGAAGCTTACATTGTCCTCTGTGGAAATGCCGATCTGTTTGGTATCCTGCCTGACACCCTGCACGGCAAAGGTGATGTCCTCTGACGTAAACGTTGCCGGGTCTATAGACTTAGTGAATTTCACCGTCAGGCTCTTGATGGGTTCCACGGCAATAGTCCCCTTCTCTGGCACACTTTCTATCGACTCCACATCGAGGACAACATCCGGAAGAGGGTCGAATGTCAGGATGTACGTCTCAGGCGAAGTGCTGCCGAACTCATCTGCGAAATGAATCCTGTACTCATACAGCGGCTCCTTGCCGTCCTGAAGGGTACGGTCGGTCTGCCAGAAGTTGCGCAGATTGATCTCCTTGCCGTCACGTTGTCTGACAATACGCTTCAGTTCCGACATGCCCTGGGTGGGATCCTTGATGCTCCCGTATGCCCATCCCAAGTCAGAGGGTGTCACAGTCAGGCTGTATGTTGTCCTGGAAGTCTTCGATATCCGGCTCTCCGAGGCGATGCTCACAGCCTTGGTCTCACCATTGGAGAGATACAGCATGTCGGGCAGGTCTTCTGAATCTGTGATGTCATTGACGAGGAATCCCACCATCTTATTACCGTCAGCCGACAAGTCGAGACTGCGTATCATTTCGTGGATGCTCACATCGCCAAGCAGCGACAGGTCTTCATTGCCATAGCTTGTCAGGTGGCTGGCCTTCACATCGTATTCTGTGAAGTGGCCGAGCAGTGTGCTTGTCAGCCACCACTGGGCATACGCCTGAGAGTGGGCAGGAATTGTGCCGAAGTCATTGGTGATGGATTTACCAAACGCGAGATTAGCCTCATTGCCGTTCACTTGTGAACTGACTATCTCAAAGTCGATATACAGTCCTTTCTCATTGTCGATAATCTCTGGCTGCTGAGTCACCATGCGGACATTGGTGGCGTCGCCGTTACCCTTATTATTAATAAGGAGGGCAAACTCCGCCGGCACCGATGGCTCTACAACGTCCAGTGTCAGAGCATCGTCGCCGTAGATGTCGCGCTGCATGAAGTAGGTCAGGTCAAGCTCCGGTGAAGGCTTGACAGTCATCGTAACGGGATACAGCTCGCGCGTCACTTGCAGACCGGTAAACGGGTCTACGTATGAGAGCGTACCGCCGAAGGAGTAGTCAACCGGCTCTGTAGGAGCGGCATACTTCGTCGGGATGAAGAGTATCGTGGCCGTGCCCGTGCTGTTGGCTTTCAGCGTCCAGCCGCTGGTCAGGCTCAGCTCACCCGTGAAGCCATCCAGTGACTCGGGATTGATCTGGAACTCGTGGGAAGTGGCTACATGACCTGTTGAGCTGTTTACGTTCAGTGTCAGTTTCATGTCGGTCATTGCCGTCGTCTCATTGCCGTTGAATACCGTCAGCGTGCCACGGAAAGCCTGACGTGTCATCACCATTGTCTGCTTGAACTGCAGGGTGATGGAAGCACAGACGGACGAATTCGCTTGTTCCAGATTCTTGTAGGCTTTATCGTAGCCTTTTTCTACGCAATCGTCAATTCCGTCATAGCCGGACTTAATGACTTCCTGCTCAGAAACCTCTATGACATGATAGTAGTCCAAAGCTTTGTCTATATCTATCTTATCGCCGTCACTGTCTGTTACAGTGTTGTTCCATCTTTTCACGAAAGCAATGACAGTCTCTTTATCAATGCCATAGGGGGCTTTAGACGCAAGCTCCTCCCATTTATCATCTGAGACTACGCCATTTTCGTTCTGCATGCCAGTAAAATCCGTCAAAAACTCAGACAATTGTTCTGCATCAGCCTCAAGCCAGCACTTGTCTCCATAGACTTCAACCTTCATTCCGGTGAGAGCCATCATGTCGACTAATCCGTAGGAAAGGGAGCGTCTGAAATCACCCACGTATGAAGGATATTCGTGTTCAACCTTAGATGTTTCCTTTCTTCTAACACCTGATGCGTCTTGAGTATCACCCTCTTTGTCGCAAGGTTTGAATAGTTTCAAAGGACAAAACATCTGTTCAAGGTTGTCGAAATCGAAACCGGCCAGCGAAGTCAAACTGGATGCCAGACTACCTACCGTCTCAACAATACCGTCCCAGCTATATGTCTCTTTTGCCTCCCCTTCAGCAATCTTCCCGACAATTCCTCCGAGAGTTTCCAAGATAGACTCTATAGCCTCCTCTCGTTTCTGTTCGCGGGTAGCGTCCTTGTCTCCGCTACCGGCATGCCTTGCAGAAGAACAGGTGGTAATTGCCGAAAGTATGGCTCCCGCCTTCTTAACTGGCGTTGCAGTCTCGTCCTTAAATGTCTGAACAGCAGACATGCAGTCTTGCGCACAGCTGATGACAGCCTTCAGCACCCTGTAAGCAGGAACCAACTGTAATCCACAATCCACAAGATCTATTATAAACTGGTTCTGACATGGTTCGCACCCCGTGTCTACAGACCGTGAAACGTTGTTGTTGTCTGATGTGTGGGTGTAATTACTGCCGCCAGGACCACTTGGACTCCCGGGGCCGCCAGGACCTCCGCCATCTGGCCAGGAAATAGAAGAACCGGGGCGGGAGGGGCTTGAGGGATCCAGGGACCCTCTGCTGCAGGAGAATATCTGAATATCTACGCCATACTGATGCCACTTCCGGTCGTTTCCACAGTCCCAGTAATATAAGGTGCCAGTATGGATTGAACATGATATTCCCGACTTGCTTGCTTTGCGCATCCTACTGCCCGATACAGCACTTCTTGTTAGTTTTACAGGAATAAATACACTCTGCTGTGGAGCTATCGTCAAGCCTTTGTATTCTGCCAATGGCTCTAAAGTGACACCGCTAAGGTCGGTAGGCAGAATGAGTTCAGCATCTTCTGCTTTTATCAAACCCCTATTTGTCAGGACAGCTGTAAATACTAAAGACTCTCCCCCGCCTAAGGATTCAACGTCAAGTTTTTGCGGTACTATCATCTCCACAACAGGCATCGGGACATTGGTCTCATATTTGACGGTGGTCACAATCTCGTACTCGTCTTCGATTTCCACTTCTTCCACCTTCCAGTCCACGGTGATCGACTCCACACTGAGGTTGACGGTGTTGATGGTTTCCTTTCCGGGATCCACACAAATGTTGTTGGAGTAGGAGTCGTGCTTGTTGGCTGTTACGCTTACCTTGTAGTAGCCTTCTGGCAGAACGACGGAGAATTTGCCGTTCGCATCAGTCTTTCCTTGTGTGACCAAGGCGTTTGTCACGGGATTTCGAACCACGACCTCGGCATCGGCAACGTGCGGTGCTTCACTCGTGTAGTAGGTGTATTCATCGCAGACATCAATGGTCAGCGTACCCGTCTCTTCGGATACAGGCGTGATGCTGAAGCTCACCGCCGCACCATCGCCATTGTCACAGTTTATGCCCAGTTGTCCGGTTACGGGCACGTTCAGCTGCATGTCGGCTGTCGGCGTCAGGCTCAACGCTATGCTGAGTGTGTCGTTCTGATCCAGAGACGGCAGTGTGTTTCCTGCCAGCGACTTGATAAAGGCGGGTAGTGCCAGCGTGATGTTACCGGTATTGCCGCGGCCAGTATTGACTATC
>Ga0326512_10000374_pt1 | contig 38849 bp, 32 predicted proteins | sample 1_2617_0518_D_FD_203652 | JGI IMG/M metagenome (GOLD analysis project Ga0326512, IMG submission 203652) | Bovine rumen microbial communities from UC Davis, California, United States - 1_2617_0518 | ecosystem: Host-associated > Mammals > Digestive system > Stomach > Rumen | place: USA... | reverse complement strand
CAAAAACAAGGGTTTAGAGAGAATGATTCAACTTTTGCCAGGGTTAAGGATTAAGGTATCAAACAAGCATTCAACCTATGGCAGGGTTAAGGTAAAAACCATTCAACTTTTTCTAGGGTAGTACATTAGGATGTGTCATGAGTGTCATTAAGGTCATTTGTCATTAAGAGTTTTGAAAAATGGGTGTTTTTGGTTAATAATATATATATTATATATAATATATATATTATTATACTTATTTTAGTAAAAATCCGAAATCCTTAATGACAAATGACCTTAATGACCTTCGTGACCACTTTCAAAATAGTTCATCGAGTCTGCCGTATGTGCCAACTGCGTGGCAGCCGCCGTCAGCACAGCCGCAAACACAAAGTTTATCAGTGCCTTGGATACAACAAACTTATTCCTTTTCCGTTCGCTCATACCCGTTTTTCTGGTTCTTAAAAATCCTTCCAGAAGGTGGAAGGATTATTGGTTACTCTTCTACAGAGAACTCGTCTTTGCCGACACCACAGACGGGGCAAACCCAATCCTCGGGGATATCCTCGAATGCTGTTCCTGGCTTGATGCCACTATCGGGATCACCTACTTCGGGGTCATACACATAACCACATACGTCACAAACATACTTTTTCATCATACAATCATTTTTAAGTTATACATGAGGTTTTTTGGATAATATCTGATCGATACGCTCCACGATGGCCGTGGGAGCGATACGGTTCATACAAGCATAATCGCCACGCCGGCAACTCTTCTGTCCGTAGATACTGCACGGGCGACAGTCGAGCGGGGTCTGGATGATATTATCAGGATCCTGGTTCCAGCCCATAAACCCCGCATAAGGATGAGTAGCGCCCCACACACTGACGACAGGAGTGGCTACAAGAGAAGCAAGATGCATATTGGCAGAATCCATGGAGAGCATGACATCCAGATGACTCATCAGGATAAGCTCCTCTTTGATGGTCTCCAAATCCTTCTTGACATACACACATTGTTGATAGCGTGAGCACCACTCCGTAAACTGCTTATCCTCACACTCCCCTTTGCCAAACAGGAAAATCCTGGCGTCGGGGTATTTCTGTATCAGCAGCTCTATCACCTGCTGCATCAGGTGAGGTGGGTATACTTTCCCCTGATGGGCGGCAAAGGGGGCAATACCGATATGGTGCCGGGTGTCGGGCGTTGAGAACTGAAATTGGTCTGGCAACAAACTCAGGTCTCCCCCACCTTCCGGGTAGATGGAATGGAAATCAACCTCGACAGGGAAGCCGAGCCGAGCCAGCACATCCGCATACTTCTCGAAGGAAGTAGGTTGCTGGACAAGTTGTTTGTTGGTGCCGGAAGTCAGTTGGCGGCGTCCTTTCCTGTGCTTGTTGATATGCGCCACCTTATAGTTGCCGAGATTAAAGCGCATCCGCAGGAATTCCGAGCGTAACACACTATGGAAGTCAGCAATATGGGTAAACTGCTTGGCAGCCAGTCTGCGGAAGAGCATGTTCAGTCCTTTGATACCATGATACTCCCGCTTCAGGTCTGCCTCCATAAACCCCACGTTAGGTGCGAGGCCCTCAAAGAAAGGACGGGCAAAGCGGCGGCTCAACACCGTGATCCTCACATCAGGATACTGGTGAGCTAAGGAATATACCACAGGTACAGTCATAGCGACATCCCCCAAGGCAGAGAAGCGGATGATGAGGATATGATTTTTTTTCACTCTACCTTATTTGTTTTTATAGAATACCGGGTTTGTAGAAGGGTCGTTATACATCTTCATCTGTCTATAAACCTTCATGTATTTCCTTCCTGCCTCAATATCCTCGAGCAGCTGGTCGATGGATGTGCTGAGGTCTTTCTGCTGTTCTTTCAACACTTCCAACTTCGCCTTGCATTTAGCAATATGCGCTGCGTCAGCATCCTGACGGTCTACCTGCTCCTGCATATGCCATATCTTCAAGGAAAGGATAGACAAGCGGTCGACAGCCCATGCGGGACTCTCCGTATTCAACTTTGCGTCAGGCAGCGGTTTCACATCCTGATACACCTGTCGGAAATAAGAGTCTATCTCCTCCACCAAGTCCGTACGGTCCTGGTTACTATGGTCGATACGACGTTTCAGCGCGAGGGCTTCCACCGGGTCAATATGAGGGTCACGGATGATGTCCTCCAAATGCCACTGGACCGTATCTATCCAGCACTTGATATAGAGATCGTGCTCAATACTCTCCCGCTCATAAGGATTAGAGATAGGAGTATCCACATTGTCTTTCAAGTGATAATCACGAATCGCCTGATTGAAAATTATATTTGCTTTTTCAGTAAATGACATCTGATCGTATTAATATTAATATGTATTATGGGTGCAAAGATACGAATAAGTGAGCAAAAAGCAAAAGGATAGTCCATAATTTAAATTAATTTTATAACTTTGCAGTCGATATGAAAATAGTTGTTGACGATAAGATTCCCTATATTCAGGAGAAACTGCGACTCCTGGCAGATGAGGTATGTACGATGAGAGGAGCCTCTATCGGTGCTGACGATGTCAAAGACGCCGACGCACTGATAGTCCGCACCCGCACCCGTTGTGACGAGACCTTGTTAAAGGACAGCAAGGTGCGGTTTGTAGCGACAGCCACCATCGGTTTTGACCATATCGACACCGCCTACCTGGAGCGTGCGGGCATCGCATGGACCAGTTGTCCGGGATGTAATGCCGCCTCTGTGGCACAATATGTGGAGTCGTCCCTATTACTATTGCAACAAGAAAAGGGACTTTCTCTTCATGAAGCCACCATCGGTATTGTAGGATGCGGACATGTTGGCTCTAAAGTCAGAATGGTCGCCGAACGCCTGGGGATGCGTGTCCTGGTATGTGACCCGCTACTGGGGAATCCTGATTTCGTCCCTTTGTCTGTCATAGAGCAGGATGCCGATATCATCACCTTCCACGTGCCACTGACACGTCAGGGAACCTATGCCACCTGGCATCTGGCGGACGACTCCTTCCTCCATCGTTTACGGAAGGTCCCCTACCTCATAAACACCAGCAGAGGCGAAGTGGTTGATAATACCGCCTTGCTCAAAGCCATCCAGGAGGGCAGGGTTCGTGACGCCGTTATTGACGTATGGGAGGGTGAGCCTCTTCTGAATGAGGATCTCCTTCAGCATGTCTTCATCGGTACCCCTCATATCGCCGGCTATTCCGCTGATGGAAAGGCGAATGCCGACAATATGGTGATAAACGCCTTATGCCGGCATTTTGGCTTGCCACTTCCCGACCGTGTGAGACCTCCCAAACTGCCCGCTGGTTTCCATTATACGGGTAACCCCCTTGAACTGTATAATCCCATGAGGGATAGCGAGGCACTGAAAAACAACCCGTCGGGGTTTGAGGAATTACGCAACAACTACCCCCTTAGAAGAGAGTATTTTGATGTGTGAGGTTGTCAAAAGAGCCCTTTACGACACTATTTATTGCACAACATAGGGTGGTTTGTGCAAAAGTTAGTGTATTTTTACTAAATTTATTTGCGTAAGTCAATAAAAATTCGTTACTTTGCACCCGCTAAGCCACATTTTGTGGTCGCACACATCTAAATAGGAATCATTTTATTAACATTTAAAGTAAAAGATTATGTCAGAAATTGAAAGCAAAGTAAAGGCTATTATCGTAGACAAACTTGGTGTTGACGAAGCAGAAGTAAAGCCAGAGGCAAGTTTCACTAACGACCTTGGCGCAGATTCACTGGACACTGTTGAGCTCATCATGGAGTTCGAGAAGGAGTTCGGAATCTCTATTCCCGATGACAAGGCCGAGAAGATTGGTACTGTTGGCGACGCTATCGCATACATCGAGGAGAACGCGAAATAAATTCATTTAGAATTGAAGGATTGAAGAATTGAAGAATTGAAGTTCGGGGCTTCATCCTGAATTCATTTTTCAATTCTTCAATTTTTTAATTTTATAATTTTATATTTATGGAATTAAAAAGAGTAGTAGTAACTGGACTTGGTGCTGTTACACCGCTTGGCAATAATCCTGAGGAGACTTGGGAGAACATGCTGGCAGGTAAGAGTGGCGCAGCCCCCATTACCCTTTTCGACGCTTCTAAGTTCAAGACACAGTTTGCCTGTGAGGTCAAGAACTTGAACGTGAATGATTTTATCGACCGCAAGGAAGCCCGTAAGATGGACCGTTATACCCAGCTTGCCATCATCGCCGCCAAACAGGCAGTAGAGGACAGTGCAATGGATCTGGAGTCAGAGAACAAAGACCGTATTGGTGTTGTCTTTGGCGTCGGTATCGGTGGTATTAAGACTTTTGAGGACGAGGTGTCTTATTATGGTGTTCATCGTGAGGATGGACCGAAGTTCAACCCCTTCTTCATCCCTAAGATGATCGCCGACATCGCCGCAGGTCAGATTTCGATTATGTATGGTTTCCATGGTCCCAACTATATCACCTCCTCTGCCTGTGCCTCTTCTTCCAACGCACTGGCTGACGCCTTCAACCTGATTCGTCTGGGTAAGGCAAACGTCATTGTCGCCGGTGGTGCGGAGGCAGCTATCTGTGAGACTGGTGTGGGTGGTTTCAATGCCATGCATGCGCTGTCCACTCGTAATGATGAGCCTGAGAAGGCAAGTCGCCCGTTCAGTGCCAGTCGTGATGGTTTCATCATGGGTGAGGGCGCTGGCTGTCTAATCCTGGAGGAACTGGAGCACGCCAAGGCTCGTGGTGCGAAGATTTATGGTGAGATGGTTGGTGCTGGTATGAGTGCCGACGCCCACCACATCACAGCATCCCATCCGGAAGGACTGGGTGCTAAACTGGTGATGCAGAATGCCCTGGAGGATGCTGGTATGAAGCCCGAGGATATTGACTATATCAATGTTCATGGTACTTCCACCCACGTTGGTGATATCTCTGAGGCAAAAGCCATCAAGGAGGTATTTGGTGACGCAGCTTATAAGTTGAACATCTCCTCTACCAAGTCCATGACGGGTCACCTGCTGGGTGCCGCTGGTGCTGTAGAGGCTATGGCAACACTACTCGCTGTGCAGAATGACATCATTCCTCCCACGATTAATCACGAGGAGGACGACAAGGACGAGGAGATCGACTACAACTTGAATTTCACCTTTAACAAGGCTCAGAAGCGTGAGGTTCGCGCAGGACTTTCCAACACCTTCGGTTTTGGTGGTCACAACGCCTGTGTAGTATTCAAGAAGTATGCTGAATAACTCAAATTTCTTTGATAGAATAAGGCTCCCTTTCCGCAAGGAGAAGGAGCTTTATTCATCTTTATACCGTGTACTGGGATTCTATCCTCGCAAAATCGACCTGTACAAGCAGGCGCTGATGCACAAAAGCATCAAGAAGCGTAACAACAAAGGACGTCCTCTGAACAACGAGCGACTGGAGTTCCTGGGTGATGCGATTCTTGATGCCGTTGTGGGAGACATCGTGTTCCGCCATTTTGAAGGCAAGCGTGAAGGATTCCTTACCAATGCCCGTTCCAAACTCGTACAGCGTGAGACCTTAGGTAAACTCGCCAAGGAGATGGGGATTACCGACATGGTGATGCGTGATGGTCAGGCTACATCGCATAACAGCTACCTGGGGGGCAATGCTTTTGAGGCATTGGTCGGTGCGATATATCTTGACCGTGGGTATAGTGCCTGTATGAAATTTATGGAGAAACGCATCCTTACGCAACTGATTAATATTGACAAAGTCGCTTATAAGGAGGTCAATTTCAAGTCTAAGCTCTTGGAGTGGAGCCAGAAAAATCGCATTAATATTGAGTTCCGACAGTTGGAACAGTCTCTTGATGAGCATAACAGTCCCTTCTTCGTCTACCAGATATTGCTTGAGGGTGTGGAAGGCAGTTCCGGGAAGGGCTATTCCAAGAAAGAGAGTCAGCAGCTAGCTTGTAAGGAGACGCTCCAGCGTCTTCGTCGTGAGCCACAGTTCATTGACGCCATCTTTGCGGCAAAGGGAGAGCGTACCAAGATGGAGGAAGAGCCCGTCAGTGTTCCTGAGGAAATCGCGGAACCCCTTACAATAGCCCAGGAGCCCGTTCCTGATGCCCCCCAGTCTCCAGCAGAGGATAACGACGAGTTTACCCTTGACGACATCACTGCCACTCCCCAAGAGAAGACCCGTGAGGAGATCATCGCCGAGGCAGAGGAAGCCGCTTTTGCGGAAAATGGCTGACACGCTCCATCACCTGATACTGGTTATCAAAACATGCTTACAAAAAGGTTAGTTTTGTAAGCATGTTTTTTTACTCCTCTCCGCCTGCAGGTTGATATCCCTGGTTCTGTTGAGGTTGTTCGTTCTGTGGCTGTTGCTGCTCATTTCCCGGCTGCAGTTCCTCCCGCTCGCCACGACGACGCTGGTTGTTCATATTACCGAAGTTCCAAGTGACCTGGATATTGACATTCGGGTCACGCCAGTTCTTCTGGTGACGCCAGAACGTCTCACTCTCGGTATAGTTCTCCCAATGACGTGTATTGAAGACATCACGCCAGTTGATAGCGACAGCGATGGTCTTATTGAAGAAGTTCTTACGGAAACCGAGGTCGAGGGAGGCATTAGGCTTGCGATAGCCCTGTGTGATGACCCCACGAGAACGATAGTTACCCGTCAGCTGCAGGGAGATATCATAAGGCAGGATGAGGGATGCCAGCATACGGGCATCCCATGAGAAGCTCTTGTCACTCTCACCAGTGACCGTCTGTCCGTCAATCACATAGGAAAATCCATCAAGCTTATTATAATAACCATTAACGGTCGTAGTGAGGTCGAGGATACGGAAAAGTTTGTTCTTGCCAATCAGCTCGACACCCAGACTCTGTCGCTTGGTGAGATTCATGGTCGTCATATACATCATCCCGTCTTCAGCATTCTGATAACGGATGCGCTGCATGACATCCGTCGTAGGACGATAATAGGTGGAAATACTGAGCGTATGCTCCTGCCATGTCTTCAAGAAGTTGAGGGAGATAGAATGGGTGTATTCTGGTGTGAGCTCCGGGTTACCGAACGACACCATCGAGGCATCACTGGTATTACGGAAAGAATTCAGTTGTCCTCCCCATGGACGGCGCAGACGATAGGTATAGTTCAGCTGCAACTGTGCGCTCTCCGTCAACTCATAATTCAGGAACAGCGAGGGGAAGAGCTTGAAGAAGTCTTTCTTGTAAGGTGCTTCTTTCGCGGCGGTACCATGCTCCTGGGCATAGTCATAACTCTCGGTATTCACCTTCCAATACTCCCCGCGCAGTCCTGCCATGACCCCCAACTTACCAATCTTGGTGTTGACAGTGGCATAGAGAGCATGGGTGTCCATCGAGTATATAAAGCGGTTGTAGTACAACTCGTCCTCCATAAGAGGAGTTCCCTCCCAATTATCCGCCATCCAGGACTCCTGTGGCGTGTTCTCGTGCGACCAGCGTCCGTTATAGCCAGCCTCCAACTTGAAATGCTCCGAAATCTGGTTCTCATAGTCGAGTTTCACCTCCCATGAGCGGTTACGGACATGCATGGGGCGGTACTGATAGGAATAGGTGGTATGTTGATGTGGCATATCAACATACCAGACGGAGTCCTGATAGATATTGTCATTATCACTCATCCAGCGGTTATACTCAGCATGAGCGGTGAGCTTGTGTGTATCAGAGAAACGGTGCTCATACCCCATTTCAGCATGATACATGTGCATCTTGCCATCCCCACTGTTACGACGGAACATCTGGTAAGAGTCCGTTGTGGCTCCGATGGTACCATAATGATAAGGAGTCGTCGTAAGGTTGTCGTGTTTACCCTGAAGTGTCATACCACCCAGAGAGAGGTCGTCATTCTTGGTGAAATGCCAGGTGAGTCCCAGACGGGCAAAAAGTCCTCCTCCTTTGTTGGTGTTGTCACTCTCATAATTCTGGTACTCATTGGTTTGTTTATAATGCTGTTCACTCTTACTTCCCCCACTGTTCCTACGACGGCGATAACCGAGGTTGGCAAAAGCATCGAGGACACCACTGGAGTAATTGATATTACCACTGGTATTCCATCCTCCATGAATATTGGCACCAGCACGCAAGGAACCATAATAGCCTCCCTTGCGGTCACGTTTCAACACAATATTGATGATACCGGCAGAGCCCTCTGGAGAATATTTCGCGGAAGGGTTATCAATGACCTCGATACGCTCGATGCTCTCCGCGGGAATCTGTTGCAGGATCTCCGCACGGTTATCTGTCGTCAGACCGCTCGCCTTACCATTGATCCACACCTCCACACTGCTGTTTCCACGGAGAGAGATCTCACCATCCGTCGTCACCTCCACACTAGGGATATTCTCCAGTAGGTCACTTGCGGAACCTCCTGCCGCCGCTAAGATCTGATCAACGGAGAACACCTTACGGTCAACTTCCAGTTTCATCTGTGAGCGTTGACCTGTGACTTGTACCTCTCCCAGCATCTTAGCATCCTCGGAGATATACAACGCATTATAATGCTGCTGGCGATTCTTCGCTGAAATCGTGAACTGGCGTGTCAACGTCTTGTAGCCCACAAAAGACACCTGCAACTGATAAGTGCCGTCTTTCAAGCCAGAGATAAAAAACTGACCTCCGACATCCGTAATGGCGCCTTTCACCAATTTTCCCGCTGGTGTCTCGACCACCACATTCACAAACTCCATGACCTCATCGGTCTGCTTGTCTAACACTTTACCTTTTACGGATCCCTGCGCAAAGGCTGTTACTGTCCCTATTATTATAAATAAGGTGGAAATGAGAATTCTACACATACCCCTTTTTGACGTATTCCCATTGGAATGGTTTAATCTAGTATGTGACTTTTTTCATAGAATCATGACAATAAGCAACTATATCTGTCCTGCCTCCACCATAAGAACCACACGTTCTGTAAGGCGGTCGATACCCTCTGGGTCATATTTTTTCTTCAGGCTGGCGCCAAAAGCCCATGCGAAAGCCTGATAGAAGCCAGCACGAACTGGTCCCAGGAAAGCCTGTATCAACTCATAACCAGAAGAATTGCTCTCTCTATAAATCAGTTTGATGAGCAGTTTACCTTGTGAATAAGTCAGTTTCTTCATTCTCGGCTTATATTCCTTCATGATACTGCGCTCCACCAGTTTCATGTGTGCATCCCTCGATTTCTGGTCAGGCAACGTCTCAAGGAACTCCGCCGTCTCCATCATGATAGCTCGTGCTTCCTTGGCAATGGGCAAAACAATCTTTACGTTTTTGACAAGACGGTTATATGCCTGTTGTTGTTTCTTGCTACTAAACGAAATAGGGGGATAGACATAGACATTATTCATTTCCATATACTGGATACTGTCACCATTCTCCAGCACCTTACCTACCTTTACCGTCGGCACGAAGGTAGGGCTATCGAAGTCTATGTCTTGTCTCTTCTGATTATTTTGAGCAAAACAACCTGTTGTCACCAGAAACAGGGAGAGTGATACCCACAGGCGTAAAATCGTCCCCCCTCCGAAGAGGACGTCCCACTGTCTCTTGATGAGCTCCTTTGGCTCAATACCTGTCAGCACTTTTACCTTTTGAAAAATCTCCCTATTCATTTGTCAGAGTGCAAAGATACGGATAATGTTCGAAAAAATCAAGATTCTCTTGGTTTTTTGCTCACTTAATCGTATCTTTGTAGGCAAATTCATTAACAGACATATAAAGATGAGAAAATATCTGATGGCTGCCATTGTCCTGTTAGGCATGGCATCATGTAGTGAGAAGAAATTCCATGTAGAGGGTAATATCACCAATGCCAAGGACTCCATGCTCTACTTCGAGAACGTAGGATTGGAGAATATCAATGTCCTTGATTCTGTGAAACTTGGTGACGACGGCGCTTTTGCCTTCGCACAGCCCCAGAACGAGGCTCCTGAGTTCTACCGCCTTCGTATCGCCGACCAGATTATCAATGTGAGTATTGACTCTACTGAGACGGTTACGATCAAGGCACAATATCCGCAGATGGCAACTCAATATGAAGTCAGCGGAAGTGATGACTGTGCGAAGATTAAGGAGTTGACCTTGAAACAGATTGACCTGCAGAACCGTGCCATTGCCGTATCACAGAACGACGCGCTCAGCATTGACGAGTCGAACGACAGTATCCTGAAGATGATCAGCGACTATAAGCAGGACGTAAAAAACAACTACATCCTCAAGGAGCCAAACCGTTCCTACTCCTATTTCGCTCTTTTCCAGGCGATTGGAAACATGCTGATCTTCAATCCCCGCTCCAACAAGGACGACATCAAAGTGTTTGCCGCCGTCGCTACCAGCTGGGATACCTATCATCCTAATTCCGAACGTGGTGCCAACCTGCATAACATCGCCATCGAAGGTATGAAGAACGTACGCATCACAGAGGCTAATGCCGCTAAAAGAATTGATGTCAGCAAGATATCAACCACAGGACTCATTGATATTGCCCTTTATGATAACAAAGGACAGCTACGTCATCTGACAGACCTGAAAGGAAAAGTAGTATTACTCGATTTCCATCTTTTCGGACTGGAGAACTCACCTGAGCGTATCCTGTTGCTGCGTGAGCTTTACAATAAGTATCAGGCACAGGGATTGGAGATCTATCAGGTGGCACTTGACGCTGATGAGCACTTCTGGAAGCAACAGACGGCAGCACTGCCCTGGATCTGTGTTCGTGACCCGCAAGGTATGGATTCCGAGACACTGATTACCTATAACATTCAGGGACTACCTGAATATTTCCTGATCACCCGTGACAACTCGCTCTATAAGCGTAGTGGACAGGTGAAGGATATTGAGGCAGAAATCAAAAGTCTGCTGTAGAAATTGAACATTGAGAGCTAAGAGACTGCTACTGCTTGGAGTGTGGCTTTTGAGTCTTACGATTCATGGGCAGACAAAAGGAGGATTCTCACTGGAGCAGAAAAACGACACCTTGTCAGTACTGACACTGAAGACGGACTCTACCTGCGACCATTGGGATCTTCCCTATCCCGTCTACCAATTCTGCACGGGTGATGTGGATGGTGACGAGAACGTGGATGCGATGGTGGGTGTAGTAAAGAGCACCCGTTACTTTCAAGAGAAGGGACGGAGAATCTTTATCTTCAAGAATTACCACGGACTGGTACGTCCACTATGGATGGGGTCGCAGTTAGGAGGTATTCTGGAGAACTTCCGTTTTACAGACGGAAAGATACGAGGTCTGGAACGCACAACAGACGGGAGATATGTGGTGGCGGAATACCGCTGGGCACATTTCGGTATGGGTTTCGAACGTTTCCTCACCAAGAACAGCGGTCAAGAAGAAGCCATGAAAGTTTTCAATCAAGACTAAATAAACCTTTTTGCCTATGAAAAAAATACTATTAACAATGATGATGATTGCCTTCACTTGGGAGGTAAGCGCACAGGAATCTCATCCTGTCATCATTCCAGGAAAGGGACACATTGACGTGGAGCAACTCAACAAGAAATTGCCTCTTAACATCAATGTCGACAATCTCTCGATTGCGGAGATACGTATTCTACGCAATGCCGTATCAGCACGACAGGGGTATTGTTTTATGAACGGTGACCTACGTGGTATCTTCGGAGCTACCTCATGGTACACTCAGAAAATGGAGGACCGCTTTTGGAAAGAGGAAAACGGAAAGGCAGCTCCTATCAAGTACACTGCCGCCGAACAGGCTTTCGTCCAGAAATTGAAAAAACGCGAGGATTTTTTGAAGACCAAGAATAACGTGGCTCCTTCCGGGATGATGGTTAACATGGAGAACATCATCAACTCGTTCCAACTGGAATCCTTCGACCAGCGACTCTATAATGCCATTGGCAAAAACGGCTTTGCCATTGTTCCTGGTGAAGAAGACCAGCTCTTCCATATCTACGAGCGTAACGACTATCGACAGTTCCCCAGTTTCGTCACCACAGATCTCTACCTCCAGGCTTTTCATATGTTTTTTGACTGTCTGTTGAAAGAGACGGAAGAGCAGAAATTCTCACCCATGGTGACTCTTTTCGTGAAACAGAACTACGAACAGATGATGCAGCTTGCCTCTACCACCACAGATGCGAAGATCAAGGCTGCCGCAGAACATAACGCTGCCTACTATGCGATCGCTTATGAACTGAACACGGGAAAATCGCTGCCTGTGCCTGCCTCATTCTCAGAATTGGTGAAAGAGGAAATCAATCATGTGAATGCCGCTGAGACAACAAGTTCAGAATTCCTTGGCTATACAGAAGCCAAAAACATGCCGATGTTCATTTATAACATCTACCGTCCTCGTGGTCATTATACCCGCAATGAGACACTGAAACGCTACTTCTGTGCAATGATGTGGCTGCAGAACGCCCCCTTCGGAACAGACAAAGACGATCAGCTAGAACAAGCCCTTTTGTTGGCTCAGACCATTGGCGGCAATGCTAACCTGACAAAGCAGTACAAAGACATAACGGAGCCTATTACCTACCTGATGGGCATGCCCGATGATGTCAGCATCCTACAAGTCTATGCGGAGATACAGAAGAGCGGCAGTACTGTCAGTGAGCTCATCAATGACAAGAAAAAATTCGAGGCTATCCGCAAAGCGTTGGAAGAGCTGTCGAAGAAACAGTCTATCATCAAGCCTAAGTTCCAGGCTTCCAGCCCCTTTAAGATTTGCTTAATGCCCCAACGTTATATGCCAGACAGCGAGGTATTACAGGAAATGGTCGATTATGAAAGTACGCCAACACTCCGTGACGTACCCAAAGGACTTGATATTCTTGCCTCCATCGGTATCTCCTCTGCTGAACGTATCCTTATCCAAGAGCTCAAAGAACAGGAGAAATGGAACAAATATACCAGTAACCTGGAACAGATGAAGAAACGGATGGGGGAGATTGACTGGAACCAGACGGTGGCAAACAAATGGATTGCTGCCTTGAAGGATGTCAACAGCAAGAACGCTCAATATCCAAAATTCATGTTGTCACCACAATGGGACAAGAAGAATCTGAATACCGCCCTTGCCTCATGGGCAGAACTAAAACACGATGCTATCTTATATGCCAAGCAGCCGATGGGAGCAGAGTGTGGTGGCGGTGGTCCCCCCGAACCTTATGTGAAAGGTTATGTAGAGCCCAATATCGCCTATTGGACAAAAGCCATCGAACTCATCGATGCCACGATGGATGTGTTGAGACGCTTTGACCTCGTCACAGAAAAAGGAACGACAGCTGCCACCGACTTACGTGAACAGGCTGAGTTCCTGTTGAACTGCAGCAAGAAAGAACTGGCTGGCAAAAACCTGACAGAACAGGAATACCGTCAGATAGAGACTATCGGTTCCATCTTTGAGAATATCACCCTGAACCTCATCAAAGAATCTGACCAGTTCTTAATGGGATGGGGTAATGTGAATGGCGCTGACAAGAAGATTTCCGTCGTTGCGGATGTCTATACTGCCAATTCCTATAACAACCCCGATAAGTCTGTGTTATACGAGGCTGTGGGTCCTGCCCATGAGATTTACGTGGTCGTTGAACTGGATGGCTATCTCTACCTCACCCGTGGTGCCGTCTTCTCGTATCGCGAGTTCCAGGAGGATATCGCTGCTCCACGAAAGACCGATGAGGAATGGCAACAGGAATTGCAGACACAACCAGACAAGGGTATTCCTAATTGGATGAAGGAGATCATCGTCCCCTTGGGAGGAAAGAGTCTGGATAACGAGCATATTTTCTATAGTTCAGGATGTTAAATAGCCTGCTCTTCGCCATGCTGCTGGCGAGTGACTCACTCTCCATCACGTTTACTGGCGACATCTTACTTGACCGCGGTGTTCGGCAATTTGTCGAACACCGCAGTGGAGATAAACTTTTCTCACCTTTTGTGGACTCTGTCTTCCAAAGCAGCGATCTCGTCGTCGCCAATTTAGAATGCCCTGTTACTAAGATCCGGCAACCAGCCTTCAAACAATATATCTTCCGTGCGGAACCAGAATGGCTACAAACCCTCAAAGCACACGGCATCACCCACTTGAATCTAGCCAACAACCATAGTGTCGACCAAGGGAGGATCGGACTTGCCGATACAAAAAAGAACATTCAAGAGGCTGGCATGATCCCGGTAGGCGCTGGGGACAACATGCAGGAAGCGGCACAGCCTGTCCTGTTAGCCTCAACCCCCAGAAATGTTTATCTGCTGACTTCTTTGCAGATGCCTCTGGAAAACTTTTCTTATCTGCCAGATAAGACATCTGTCAGCCATGAGGATCTTGACTCTTTAAAGACAAGGGTGCAACAGTTGAAAGAAACAGACCCTTGCTGTTATATCATCGTATCCCTCCACTGGGGTGGCGAGCATACCCTAAGACCTGTTCCCTTGCAACGCCAACAGGCTCATCAACTGATAGATGCGGGTGTAGATGCCCTTATCTGTCATCACACCCATACCTTGCAGACCATCGAGCAATACCAAGGAAAACCTATTTATTATTCCATTGGCAACTTCATCTTCGATCAGAAGAAGCCTATCAATAGTAAGGCTTGTATGGTGAAGGTCACAATAAAAAAAGAATCGTCCCATATCGAGACGATTCCTATTGTCATTCGCAACTGCGTACCAGAAAAGCCCTAAAAGCTACGCAACCACGCTTTTAACTCCAACATCATCTCATAATGGTAAAGGAACGACTGTAAGCTGCCAAAACCATGACCACCAGAAGGATATATGTGCATTGTAGCCGGTACCTTATGCAGACAGAGCTCCTCGTAGTAACTGATACTGTTTAAAGGTGACACAGCTTTGTCGTCATGGGCAAGTACTATAAAAGCACGAGGGGTAGAGCCGCTGACATGCTGCTCATTACAGAATTGGTTCATCAACTTACGTTTGGGTTTCTTTCCTAACAGGTTCTCACGGGAACCTTTGTGGGTAATACCTTGTTCCATTGTAATGACAGGATAGAAAAGGATTTGGAAATCTGGAGCGGCATCACCTGAGGAATGTGTGGCGACAGTAGAGGCAAGATGCCCTCCTGCCGAGAATCCCATGATACCTACCTCTTTCGGGTTGATGTCCCAAGCTACCGACATTCTACGCACTAGACGCATCGCCTCTTCCGCATCTTCAAGAGGAACCTGCCAGACCCCGTGTGGCATACGGTATTTCAAGACGATAACAGCAATCCCTTGTGCGTTAAAGAAAGGAGCCCACGACGTTCCCTCCTTCTCAAAGGCAAGATGCTGATAGCCACCACCCGGACAAATGACGACAGCACGCCCTGTTGCCACATTTTTTGAGGGGAGGAAGACCGTTACCTTTGCTAAATCATTAGGATCACCATTGGAAGTCTTAGGGGCAGAGGACCACAAATCCATTTCCAAGCCCTGCTGTGCGTAAGTGAAACAGGAAATAAAAAGCAATGCCCAAATCAAGAATGTTTTCTGTATTTTCATAATTTCTTATCTTTGATGCTTGCAAAGATACAAAAAATCATTATCTTTGCATCATCTAACGACTAAAAACTTTTAATGATGTATAAACGAATTCTAACATTGGCTGCGCTTGCCTCGCTCACTTGGAGTGTACAGGCAAAAGTGAAATTATCACATCTTGTTGGCGACAACATGGTAATCCAACAACAAACAGACGTCCGTCTTTGGGGATGGGCAAAACCAAACAGTACGGTGACAGCAACAACTTCCTGGAGTCAGGAAAGAAGTACTGCGAAAGTTGGTAAGGACGGACAGTTCCTGTTGACTGTCAAGTCACCTAAGGCATCCTATACCCCACTGAGCATTACCTTCAACGATGGTGATGGTGAGGTTACTATTAATAATGTTCTCGCAGGCGAGGTTTGGGTTTGCGCTGGTCAGTCTAATATGGAGATGCCTGTCAAGGGCTTCGGCATGTGTCCTATAAAAGATTACAACTACCACGTGCTGGATGCTGTTAACTCCAAAGGTGTCCGTAGTATTAAGATTCCTAGTGTGATGGCAGCAAAACCGCTTAACGACGCACAGTGTGAGTGGCGTGTCTGCTGTCCTAAGACAGTTGGAGAGTTCTCTGCCACTGGATACTTCTTTGCTCGTCTGCTCAATCGTACCCTTGATATCCCCGTAGGTATCATCGAAGCTAACAAGGGCGGCTCACGTGTAGAGAGCTGGTTGACGAAAGAGAATCTGGAGAAATATACCAACGACCCCACAGACTCCGTAGAGATTTGCAAGAAATGGTCAGAATGGGACTACCACCGTTCGCTTCTATGGGGCAATGGCACCTTTAACCCCATTCTGAACAGTACTATAAAAGGTATTATCTATTATCAGGGGTGTTCAAATGTTGGTGATCCTGGTGACCAGTATTCTCAGCGTATGAAATTATTGGTAGAACAATGGCGCAGTCAATTCAAGCTCGGAGAGATTCCCTTCTATTTTGTTCAGATTGCTCCCTGGGCATACGATAATGGTGATGTCAATGCCATCAGTGGAGCATTGTTGCGCGAACAACAATATAAGGCATCTTTGATTATTCCCAACAGTTCACTGATATGCACCAATGACCTCGTCTACCCTTATGAATATTCCCAAATTCATCCCGCTCAGAAACAGCAGGTCGGTGAGCGTCTTGCATTTACGGCACTGCATCGTGACTACGGTTATGAGACCATTCAGTATAAAAGTTCTTCGTATAAGGATATGACTGTTAGAGGTGATACCATCCTCATCCACACACAGGACAATTACTGGTGTGACGCCCCCTTCGAGCAGATGGAAGGCTTTGAGATTGCCGGAGAGGACAAAGTGTTTTATCCTGCCACCGCCTCTCATTTCTGGAAACCAGGTGGCGGATATTGGAATGAAGGGATTGCCATCACATCACCTCAGGTCAAGAAACCTGTTGCTGTACGTTACTGTTTTAAGAATTTCCAAATTGGTAATGTGAAAAATGGTGGTAACCTACCCCTTTTCCCATTTAGGACAGACAATTGGTAATGGAACATCCCTTAGAGAAATTCGCTTACTGCCCTCTTTGCGGTAGTAAGCATTTTGTTATCAATAACTTCAAGAGCAAACAGTGTCAAGACTGTGGCTTCGTCTATTATGCCAACCCATGTGCCGCTACCGCAGCTTTTATTGTCAACGACAAAGAGGAAATGTTGGTTGTCCGCAGGGCTAAGGAGCCAGCTAAGGGGACACTTGATCTACCAGGTGGTTTTGTGGATATGTACGAGACGGCAGAGGAAGGCATGCGCCGCGAGATTAAGGAGGAGACGGGTCTTGAAGTTGACAACATAGAATATCTCTTCTCTAGTCCTAATGTCTATATGTATAGTGGATTAGGTGTCCACACCATTGATATGGACTATTTAGTACATGTCCCTAACGATTGTCTTGTACATGCTGATGACGATGCAGAAGCGTGCCTATGGATTCCCATTCAAGACATCCATCCCGAAGAGTTCGGACTCCTCAGCATCCGTCATGCCGTAGAACGATTCATCACCCATCACATCGAGAATCAAAAATGAATCTATAAAAGGAAGAGCCTCTCTTTGAGAGGCTTTTTATTTTTAGCCGTTCTCCAATCGTTAATAAAAGCAAAAAACTACTATATATATAAGGTGTAACCAAAACTTTTCTCTACTTTTGCAGCCCGAAACGGAAAATTATTAAGGGCAATAAATAACTATTTAAGATATGCAAAAGAATTTAGTGATTGTAGAGTCGCCTGCCAAGGCTAAGACAATCGAAAAGTTTTTAGGTAACGATTTCAAGGTCATGTCCAGTTACGGACATATCCGTGACCTGAAGAAAAAAGAAATGAGCATCGACACCACGACGCTCGAACCCGAATATGAGATTCCTGAAGAAAAGGAGAAACTCGTCAAGGAACTGAAATCCAACGCCAAGAAGGCAGAGAAGATATGGCTCGCATCCGATGAAGACCGTGAGGGAGAAGCCATCTCATGGCATCTGTGTGAGGTATTAGGATTGGATGAGGAGAAAACGAACCGTATTGTGTTCCATGAGATTACCAAACCTGCCATCTTGGAGGCGATAGAGCATCCACGTCATCTGGACATGAACTTAGTGAACGCCCAACAGGCTCGTCGCGTCCTTGACCGTCTGGTAGGCTTTAAGCTCTCCCCAGTGTTGTGGCGTAAGGTCAAGCCAGCCCTCTCAGCCGGACGAGTACAGAGTGTCGCTGTCCGCCTGATTGTTGAGCGTGAGCGAGAGATACAGAATTTCAAAAGTGAGTCCTTCTATAGTGTGAATGGTATCTTTGCCATCACCAATGCAGACGGCTCCCAGACAGAGGTAAGAGCATTGCTCGGTACCCGCTTCAAGACCCATGAGGAAGTAGAGTTGTTCCTGGAGAAATGCAAGGAGGCGACCTATACCGTCGAGAGTGTCAGCAAGAAGCCCATGAAGCGTACTCCTGCTCCTCCTTTTACAACATCTACGCTCCAGCAGGAAGCTGCACGTAAACTGGGATTCACCGTCAGTCAGACGATGATGATTGCCCAGCATCTGTATGAGAACGGACGTATCACTTATATGCGTACTGACTCTGTCAACCTCTCTGCGCTCTGTATCAATGCCAGCAAGGAAGAGATCAAGAGTCTCTATGGTGAAGAATACAGTAAGTCACGCCAGTACCGTACCAATGCCAAAGGTGCCCAAGAGGCTCACGAGGCAATCCGTCCTACCTATATGAACCAGACGGAAATAGAAGGTACTGTTCAAGAGAAAAAGCTCTATGACCTTATCTGGAAACGTACTATTGCCAGTCAGATGACAGACGCAGAGATTGAGAAGACAACTGTCAATATCACTGTCAGCGGTTCTAACGAATTGTTTGTCGCCCAAGGTGAGGTTGTCAAGTTCGATGGTTTTATCAAAGTCTACCGTGAATCTCTTGACGACGAGGAACAGCAAGAAGAAGAGTTAAGTCACATCCTCCCCCCATTGAAAAAAGGACAAGAACTCACTCGCCGGGAGATACAGGCCACAGAGCGTTTCAGTCAGGGACCTGTCCGCTATACGGAGGCTTCTTTGGTACATAAACTGGAGGAATTAGGTATTGGACGCCCGTCTACCTATGCCCCCACCATCTCCACTATCCAGCAACGCGAGTATGTCCACAAAGGCGATAAGAAAGGAGAGGAGCGTACCTATACGATTGATGTACTGAAAGGCAAACAAGTCAAGCAGTCTGTCCGCAAGGAGATGGCTGGCTCCGACAAGGGCAAACTCTTGCCTACCGATATCGGAATTGTTGTCAATGACTTCCTCATGGAGCATTTTAAGGATATCATGGACTACAACTTCACGGCAAAGGTGGAGCAAGACTTCGATAAGATTGCGGAAGGCAAGGAGAAATGGACAAGTATGATGAGACACTTTTACAAGAGTTTCGAGCCTAACGTAGAGCAGACACTAAATGCCCGTCAGGAACATAAGGCAGGAGAGCGTCAACTAGGTATCGATCCCAAGAGCGGTCGCCCCGTCTTTGTCAAAATTGGTCGTTTCGGTCCTGTCGTCCAGATAGGCTCCGCTGATGATAATGAGAAGCCACAATTCGCACAATTGCCCAGTGAGCTGAGTATGGAGGCGATGACACTGGAAGAGGCTTTGGAACTCTTCAAACTTCCCCGTACCATCGGAGACTTCGAGGGATCTCCTGTCGTCATCGGCACGGGTCGTTTCGGACCTTATATCCTCCATCAGAGGAAATACACCTCACTACCAAAGGGTACAGATCCTATGGCAGTTACCTTAGACGAGGCTGTCGCACTTATCAACGAGAAGCGTCAACAGGAGGAGAAGCGTCATCTGAAGACTTTCACAGAGGATAGCAAACTGGAGGTCATCGATGGTCGTTACGGTCCTTATATCTCTTATGACGGCAAGAACTTCCGTCTGCCGAAGAATCTGCACCAACGCGCTGCCGCACTGACCTATGAGGAGTGCATGACTATCATCAACACACCAGTCAAGAAGAAATGAGACGCATTATCCTCATTGGTTACATGGGGTCAGGGAAGACCACTATTGGCAAGGCACTCTCCAAAGAGACAGGTATGATGTTCTATGACCTGGACTGGTATATTGAGAGCCGGATGCGCAAGACGGTGGCACAAATCTTCAAAGAGCGAGGTGAAGAAGGATTCCGCAAGATTGAGTACAGTATGCTTCATGAGGTAGCAGAGTTCGAGAACGTCATCATCAGTTGCGGAGGCGGTACACCCTGTTTCTTTGACAACATGGATTATCTAAACCAACAAGGTGACGTGTGTTACTTGAAAGCCACTCCCGAGGTTTTGTATAACCATCTTCTGATGGGTAAAATAGAGCGTCCGCTGATTAAAGGGAAGAGTCCTGAGGAACTGATTACCTTTATCACAGAGCAGGTAGCGAAACGTGAAGAGTTCTATACCAAGGCACACTACACGCTTGACGTCAGCCTGATGGACAATTATGAGAAGATACTAATCAGCGTAGAGGCACTGCGCAAACTATTAAAATTATAACCATAGGAACTATAGTCAATATAGGAACTATTAAAATAAAGAAGATGAAGAAATGGACGATTGAAGACTCCAAGGAGCTTTACAACATCAATGGCTGGGGAACCAGTTACTTTGGCATCAACGACAAAGGAAATGTCTATGTGACTCCTTGTAAGGACAGTACGCAAATTGACATCCGCGAGGTAATGGACGAGTTAGCACTGCGTGATGTCCAGTCCCCTGTGTTGCTACGGTTTCCTGACATTCTCGACAACCGTATCGAGAAGACATGGAGTTGTTTCAAAAAGGCTGCAAAGGAATATGACTACAAAGGTGAGAACTACGTGGTCTATCCTATCAAAGTCAACCAGATGCAACCTGTTGTCGAGGAGATTATCTCCCATGGACGTAAGTTTAACTTAGGTCTGGAAGCAGGCTCTAAGCCAGAACTGCATGCCGTTATTGCTATGCAGTGTCAGAGTGACTCCATCATCATCTGTAATGGGTATAAGGACGAGAGTTATATAGAACTCGCATTATTGGCGCAGAAAATGGGTAAACAGATCTTCATCGTCGTGGAGAAGATGAACGAGTTGGAGATCATTGCCCGTGAGGCAAAGAAACTCAATGTACGTCCTAATATCGGCATCCGTATCAAACTCGCCTCTTCCGGTTCCGGCAAATGGGAGGAGAGTGGAGGTGATGCCTCTAAGTTCGGACTGACAAGTGCAGAACTCTTGGAAGCTCTGGAACTGCTTAACAAGAAAGATATGTGCGACTGCCTGCGTCTCATCCATTTCCACATCGGCAGTCAGATTACGAAGATCCGCCGTATCCAAACTGCTTTGCGTGAGGCTTCACAATTCTATATCCAGTTGCATAAGATGGGCTATAATGTAGACTTCGTGGATTGTGGTGGTGGACTGGGTGTCGACTATGACGGAACGCGCTCTCCATCGAGCGAGAGCTCTGTCAATTACTCTATCCAAGAGTATGTCAACGACTGTATCTATACTTTCGTAGATGCTGCCAACAAAAATGCATTGCCTCATCCCAATATCATCACAGAGAGCGGTCGCTCTCTTGCTGCCCATCACTCCATACTAGTGATGGATGTGCTGGAGACAGCCTCTCTGCCAGAGATGCCTGAAGAGTTCGAGCCCGATGAGAACAGTCATCAATTAGTAAAAGACCTTTATGAGATATGGGACAACCTCTCCCCTCGTAACGTGTTGGAGGACTGGCACGATGCGGAACAGATCCGTGAGGAGGTGCTCGACCTTTTCTCGCATGGTATTGTCGATTTGAAGACACGTGCTGAAATAGAGGCAATGTACTGGAGTGTATGTCATGAGATCCACGCACTCGCCAAGAGTCTGAAACATATCCCCGAGGAACTGATGAAAATTGACAAGCTGCTGGCAGACAAGTATTTCTGTAACTTCTCCCTGTTCCAGAGCCTCAGCGACTCGTGGGCAATAGACCAGGTCTTCCCCATCATGCCTATCCAGCGTCTTGACGAGCGTCCCACCCGTAACGCCACCATCCAGGACATCACCTGCGACAGTGATGGTAAGATAGCCAACTTTACTACCAATCTCCACAACACACACTCCCTTCCAGTACATTCACTGAAGAAAAACGAGACCTATTATCTGGGAGTATTCCTCGTAGGAGCCTATCAGGAGATACTTGGTGATATGCACAACTTGTTTGGTGACACGACTGCCGTACATATCTCCGTGAAGGATAATGGCTACCATATCGACCAGATTATCGACGGCGAGACAGTAGCAGAGGTGTTGGAATATGTACAGTATCAACCCAAGAAACTCGTTCGTCAGTTGGAGATATGGGTGGCAAAGAGTGTAAAACAAGGAAAGATTACCTTAGAAGAGGGCAAAGAGTTCCTGAATAACTATCGCAGCGGGCTCTATGGTTATACTTATTTGGAATAACGGGATTCCGAAATTCCAAAATATCGAGATAACGAAACATCAAGAAAAAGATGAAAGAAAAACTAACAATAGTGAAGGTGGGAGGAGCTGTAGTCGAGGATGATCTACAGCTCTCTCAGCTGTTAAAGGACTTCAGTGCCATTGAAGGACGAAAGGTCCTGGTACATGGTGGAGGACGTAAGGCGACCAAGATGGCGGAGCGTCTGGGTATCGAGACACAGATGGTCAATGGTCGTCGTATCACAGATGCCGATATGCTGGAGGTCGTCACGATGATTTATGGTGGACTGGTGAACAAGAACCTGGTGGCACGACTACAGGAAAACGGTGTCAATGCCCTTGGACTCACTGGTGCTGACGCTAATGTCATCAGAAGTCATAAGCGTCCTCTGAAAAATGGGGTTGACTATGGATTTGTAGGCGATGTGGAGAATGTCGCACACGAGACATTAGGACATCTGATCGAAGCAGGCATCACTCCTGTGATGGCACCCCTTACCCACGACGGCATGGGACATATCCTCAACACCAATGCTGACACGATAGCCTCTGAGACAGCAAAAGCACTGGCGAGAATCTATGATGTGACACTCATCTTCTCGTTTGAGAAAAAAGGGGTACTCAGCAATCCTGACGATGACGAATCTGTCATCCCTGTGATTACTCCTGAGGGTTTTGAGAGATACAAGGCAGACGGCACCATCTCTGGTGGTATGCTTCCTAAGATTGAGAACGCTTTGAATGCCGTAGACGCTGGTGTCTCCAAGGTTATCATCACCCTCGCTACCGCTATTGACGGTAAACACGGTACTGTCATTAAGACAGTGCATGATTGACACTTCCCCATTACCAAATGCCAACGACAAGTTTCCAACACGACATCCTGCCGTTGAAAGACAAGCTCTTCCGACTGGCACTCCGCATCACCCTCAATCCTGCGGAGGCAGAGGATGTGGTACAGGAAACGATGGTCAAGGTATGGAATCGTCGTGACAGTTGGGGCACAATTGACAATATCGAGAATTTCTGTCTTACCATTTGTCGTAACCTCGCATTGGATAAGACACGTCACATGGGCAACCAGACCCTCTCACTGGAGACGGAGATGGAGCCCTCGGACAATAGTCATCATGCCAACCCTGAGGAGCAAGTCATCCAACAAGACCGTATCCGACTGGTACGACAACTCATTGACCAGTTGCCAGAGAAACAACGCAGTTGTATGCAGTTACGTGATATAGAAGGTAAGAGTTATAAGGATATTGCCGCCATTCTCCAAATCACGGAAGAACAAGTGAAAATAAACATTTTCCGAGCCCGTCAGACAATCCGGGAACAATTCAAGAAAGCAGATTCTTAAAAATTTTTTCGTTCTCCTGTAACTTTTCCCCTCGTCATTCGTCTTCTATTATGTAGGGGGTAAAAATCCCAGAAGAAAAATGGATTATAAATACATCGAACAACTCTTAGAACGCTATTGGGCAGCAGAGACAACCCTTGAGGAAGAGGGCATCCTGCGAACCTTCTTCAGCCAGAAAGATATTCCTGCTGAGATGATGCCCTATCGTGACCTCTTCGCCTATGAGACGACAGAGTCAGAGAACCACCATCTGGGTGAGGATTTCGATGCACGTATTCTTGCCATGATTCAGGAAGAAGCACCAGCCACCGTAAAGGCTCGTGAGATCTCTATGAGACAGCGTTTCATGCCACTCTTCAAGGCTGCAGCTGTCGTAGCCATCATCCTGACGATTGGAGGAGCTTTACAACGTCCATGGGATGCTAGCTGGAACGATCCACGTATCGAGTATGCCAATAGCTATTCCCTGCAGGTTGACTCTGCTGATGTGACACCCATGCAGGCTGAGATCATTACAGACAGCCCTGTTGACACCGCCAAGGTTATACCAACAGCGGTAGCCAAGGATTAACGAAGAATTTTTTCTATGCTTTCTCTATAATAAATATCATGTTTAGTTAAAACACAGAAACTGTGAAGTTTCTATTCTCTCAAATTTTTCATAACATACTAACGATAGCGGACTGCCAGTCATCGGTTGACGAGCAGTCCGCTGATTTTTTATCCATAGTATCCCTTACGCAGCCCTCCTCATCCTCAGATGGAGTTGGAAAAGGGCTGGGAGACAGATGAGGAGGGAGAAGAATACAGCAAGGTAGACATGGAGCTCAGAACCTTTGAAGATATCGATAAGCTTCATGTCCTGATCTGGATAGGCACGGAAGAGAATATAGGCAACAGAGTTATTCGCCCAGTGGTATGCCATACCTGGGAGGATAGAGCCGGTACGCCAATACATCCACCCCAGCAGAAGTCCTGCGAGGAAGGCGTATGGCATCTGTGCAGGATTCATGTGAATCAGGGAGAAGAGTGCCGCAGAGATCATAATAGGACCTACGGGTTGGCGATTGTTCCATTCTAATAAAGTACGGAGGATAGCACCACGGAATACCATCTCTTCTGCCAAGGGAGCCAGCAAGCCAATAGCAAGATAGCCCCAGTAGTTACTCAACAACTGCTCCTGCTCGTTTTCTATCCAGTTGGGTAGTTCTGGCATGTTCTCTTGCAACCATGTCATAGGAATGACCATTCCCAAGGCTGCCAGAACAGCCCACATCATAACATCCCACTGTTTGGTGAGCAGCCAATTGGGGGATACCTCCGCCCATCGTGTGGATAGGAAGATAATGATTGTCAACAAACTGAACACGGCTATGGTAGCGACCAGTTCCATCACGGTGATATCCGTACCCCCTACTACCTGTTGCCAAATAAAATGCACCGCGATACCAGCCATCGCCTGGATGGCTACAAATATCAGGGCATATACAAACGCGTTTATAATATTCTTCATAACTCTAAACTCTCCACTCTCCTTCTGTCTTCCTCCAACTGTACCTTCAATTCCTCTTTGCTATCGAAACGACGCTCGTCACGCAACCGTTCTAAGAACTCCACGGTGATGGTCTGTCCATAAAGGTCACCTTCATAGCCGAGGATATAAACCTCCATCGTTTGCGCATGCTCCCCGAAGGTAGGACGAGTACCGATATTCATCATCCCCTTGAGTATCTTACCTCTTCCCTCATCCATCACACATCTTACCGCATAGACCCCAGGAGCAGGGATGAGCTTACGACTGTCTATAAGTTGTAAGTTGGCAGTGGGGAAACCTAAGGTCGTACCGATATGCTCACCACTCACCACCTTTCCTGTGATGCGGTAAGGATAGGTGAGTGCCTCAGCGGTCTCATGCACTTTTCCTTCCTCCAGCAGTCTGCGTACCTTCGAGGAACTAACTATGCCTCCCCTCTCTTCAGAGGGGGTCGGGGGGAGTCCCTTTACCTTGACACCTATCTCTTCGCCATAGCGCACATAGTCCTCGAAGGTATCGTTGCGGTTATGTCCGAAACGATTGTCATAGCCTGTCATCAGTACTTTCACGCCCAGTCTGTTTACCATCAGCGACATGAATTCACGAGCCGACAAAGCTGCCATCTCTTTGGTGAAAGGCAGTATCACGCAACGGTCGATGCCCGTTTCCTCTAAGAGCCCCATACGTTCCTCGAAGGTTGTCAATAGCTGAGGCTGCCAATCTGTATGCACCACTTCACGAGGATGGCGGTCAAACGTAATGACAGTCGTGGAGAGCCCATGCGCCTTGGCATAGTCACAGACATGACGAAGCACAAAGCGATGCCCCCTGTGCACCCCGTCAAACATACCGATGGTTGCTACACAAGGAACGATAGCACAACAGCCTTTTTCTAATATCAGTCTCTCCATTATGGAGGGCAAAATTACAAAAAAATATCTGAATAGTTGCATTTTTAAAGAAAAAGCATTACCTTTGCACCGGTTTTTCGGACTTGTAGCTCAGTTGGTTAGAGCAACAGACTCATAATCTGGAGGTCGTAGGTTCAAGCCCTACCTGGTCCACACTGAAAATCAAGCACTTACGAGTTTCTCGCAAGTGCTTTTTTCATGTCTGCGTAAACAATGCGTAAACATTCCTTGATGGAACGTAATAGTCTGGCAGAAAACAGAGTTTCTTTGAACATCTTTAACTATCATACTTGGATAGAGTATGAAATTATACTCGGAGGTAATTCACACTTTTCTAAATAGATCGTCTGCCGTTATCTGTTTATTTACCTTCCTTGCGTACATATTGTTATGTAGTCCGAAAGGTGTTACGTAAACTATTGAAAAAGACTTCTTGGTGGATGTGACCTTCCTAAATGTACGGAGCCTTTGCTCCACATGGCTGGCATAGGCTTTTGTTATCTCGTATTCTCCGCTTGAATATTTCATTTCGCACACACTTACAGTCTTATCATTCCTGTCAATAAGCAAGTCAATTTGGCCACCAGTTTTCATGTCTTCGTCTGCGTTAATATCATTAAGAACAGCTTCCGTTGGACGGTAAGCCCATGAACATGGCGAATAGAATGTTCCACTTATGCCTAAAGCGTTGACGATTTGTTCGATGTGATGCAGGCATACCGTTTCAAAAGAATAGCCAGACCATGCTGCATATTCAGGTGTACCTATCTTCTGGAGCCAATAGTTCTTTCCGACATTACTTTTATCTTTCATAAAATGAAGATAGAAGAGAGAGAATTGATCTGTGAGTTGAAACAATTTGTTCTTCTTCTCTTTGCCAAACGGGTAATATGAACGTATGAATTCACATGTTTCCAATTCTTTGAGCAACGTAGTGAAATTACCATTATTAAGTACTTTGGTCTTGTTGATTAACTCCAGACGTGTCATTCCTTTCCGAGCACTGCTAAGTGCATTTATAACAGCAATATGGTTCTCTGCCTTTTTGAATAGCGAGTTATAGAGCCTATTAAACTCATCCGTTAGTTCTCCCCCTTTAGTAAAACATAAGCTATTGATATTCTCAGCCACGCTTTTGTCTTTGTCAAACAGTGACAAATAGTAGGCCACACCACCAACAGCCATATAGCAGTCTATCATTTCAGGACGCTCATAGTTGAAACCTCTACTTTGGAAATAAATATTAGATTATGCCAAATAATAACGATATATTTTGGCGCAATCTGTGCAAAATATTGAGATTATGCCAAAATATCAGCATACTTACACAACAACAAAATATCACAGAGATACCGTTGTGAGGACATACTATTATCAAGCTAATGGCGCAAATATGAGACTTACACTCCTTGTACTTACAATAAGGGTGTCATGTAAATTGGAAGATAGGTTATGCCATCCTCTACCTTATAATCGGCTGCATGCAAAACAGTAGGAGAGGTCATATACTCTCCAAACTTCTTCATGCACTTTGTTAGGGAAGACAATGTGTAGTTCTTCCCGCTTTTGACTTCTATCGGACGGATATTGTGGCGACTGGTCACTTTATCTTTTTGGAGCAAGAAATCTATTTCCATTCGTTCCTCAGCTTCCTCTGATGACTTACTGTAGAAAAATAGGTTGTTACCACTGGCAGCCAGCATTTGGGCCACGATATTCTCAATGAGCATTCCCTCGTTTACCTCCAGTTTTCCAAAGAGCAGTTTCTGGTAAATCTCAGATGAGACTATGCCCTTTTCGTCGAAAGCATGACTGATCAACAAGCCTGTATCGTTCATATAACACTTCAATGTCGTGCGGTCTTCGTTCATTTTCAGTCCGATATTAGGCTCCGTCGAATTATAGCAGAAATTGACAACTCTTGCATCCTTTAGCCAAAAGAAAGCGTCGTCCCAGTCGCGATATTTCGCACCAGGTTTCAAAGCTGACAGTCGGAACTTCTTTTCGTGTTTGGATAGCTGAGGAGGAATCTGGTCAAAGATTGAAACTACCTTGTCGGCTATCTCGCCAGCATAATTGAATATGTCATTACGATATATAGTCAACACATCACGCTTTGCGGCATCTACGGCATCAAAGTCTTTTGTTTCGACATACTTCTTGACGGCTTGTGGCATTCCTCCCACTATCATGTAGAGGCGGAATGCATCCATAGCCTGACGATGGAAGGCCTGTTCCATTGGTTTGCGCTCTGCATACATCTTCCTTATTAATTCCATCAGCATATCGTTACCTGTAGCCCAAAGGAATTCTTCAAAGTCCATCGGGTACATCTGTATAGGGCGTTCTTCCGATGGGAGTACGATGCCTTGCGTATTTTTCTTAATACTTACCAAGGATCCTGTTTCAATATAATCATACCTTCTATCGGCCACCAAGAATTTGATGGCAGCTCGCGCTCTGGGGCACAGTTGTATCTCATCAAGGATGATGAGCGACTTGCGCTCATGGAGCCTCACTTTGTAGTGCTGACTCAAATAGAGGAAAAGAGTGTCAAGATCTTCCAAATATAGGTCAAACCAATCTCTGACCATCTGGGGAGCCTTATTGAAGTCGATGAGGATATATGACTCGTACTCATTCTTAGCGAACTCCTCTACGATATAACTCTTCCCGATGCGTCGCGCTCCTTCTACGAGTAGTGCCACCTCACCGTTTCTTTTCTCCTTCCAGTCAAGGAGTTGCTGATATATTTTACGCTTCATAATGATGTCGTTTACACCTTTTTGAGATTTCTTTTCTACTGCATTTTACACCTTTTTGAGATTTTTGACGGTGCAAAGATACACCTTTTTGAGATTTTCTGCAAGATTTTCGTTGAAAAACTATATAAAATATGGTTATTTTCTATCATTTCCTGGTCCACACCAGTAAGCAGTTGCGATTTTCGTGACTGCTTACTTCTTTATAAATGTTAAAAGCCGCAAGTTTATCGGTAAAATCTTTGTTTTTACCAAATTAATGATTAACTTTGCAATGAACTATTGACTTATATAATGATGTTTGCGTGAACAGACACTACATTAAGCTGATAAGAATAGCAATAAAACATGTTTAATTAATAATTACACTAATGATGAACAAGAAGTATTTGATGAGAGGCTTTGCCGCATTGGCACTTGTTGCTGGCTTCAGCAGCTGTGTTAAGGATGTGGACGGCATCAGTCCTGCAGAAGAGGCTGAAAAAGCAAAAGAGAATGCTGAGCTTCAGCTCGGCTTGAACATTCCCGATGGACAGACTTGGGACATGAGTACACAAATCACTGCGAATGTCAGTGTTGACGAGAAGGCTGGCGAAACTTATCGTGTAACTGTTTACTCTAACAATCCTCTTGCTGATGGCAAGGGTGTATTCTTGACAAGGGGAACTATCAACAATGGCGAGACATTCACAGGTAAGTTCACTTGCGGTTCTGGTGTGAAGAGCCTTTATGTAGGTCTGACAGACTCAAAGGGTTACACTGTCTACAAACAGGCTGCTATTGAGAATGACAAATTGAATCTCAACTTTGGAGGTTCAAGTTCTGCATCTAGGAGATCTTACACTATTAAAGGCGATACTTATAGCCAGTTCACCTTCCCAACAGATGCAGAGATAGCAGCAGCTTACCCAACAAAAGTTCCTGCTGATGCAGATGAAATCGCAGACTTAACTTCAATGGATAAGTATAAGACTCCAAAATATGACAATGGAAATATTTTCTATATTTATTCAGTGAACGGTGCTGGTCATAACTACAAAGTAACAAAGACTGGAGAAGTTTCTATCGGTGGTACATGGGCTAACAAGACAGAAGGCGCATATAACGTTTATGTAAATGTAGATGGTAATGTTACTTTAAAGACCAATGGTGTCATCAGTATGAACCTTTACATTTTGAAAGGTAATGTAACTTTGGATTATAACTTTGCCCCATACTCTGGTATTTTCTCTGTTGGTTCGAATGCTACTGTAAACGATCCTCGCCAGAACATAACAGAACAACCAGAATCATCTATTGACGGCATCAAAGTTTTCAATAGAGGAACATACAATGCTCCTAATGATTATCATTTTGAGTTACAAAATAAAGTGTACTTCTATAACGAAGGTACAGTTTCTGTGGCAAAAGATTTAAGTTTCAGTGCCGGTGCTGGAAATCCTTCATACTTCTATAATATTGGTGACGACAGCAGACTTACTGCTTCTTCTGTTACATTTAACTCTACCTGTAATTTCATCACTAATGGTACTGTAAATATTTCTGGAGAGACAAAGGTTACCAAAGACGAAGTCACATGGGTTAACAATGGTAAGTATACTACAAATACAATGTTATTTAGTTCAAAGAACGGAACTTTCTACAACTACTGCCAACTCATTGTAAAAGACGTTTGCAAATTCCTCGACGGTGAGTTTAACATGATGCAGGATAGCTATGCTGAATTCAAGTATGGTATGTTTGACAATTTTATTGTCAATATGGCTAATAACTCTGGCGTTCAGATTACAGATGGAACAAAGTGGGAGCGACAGGCTCAGGGAACCTTCCAAGGTTTCAAGGCTGTTGACGATGATGCAGTTTGTTATGTTCGTCTGGGTGGTAACCAATATGTACCTTCTCACAATGGTGCAGCATTCCATCTGCAAGGCAAACACCTTACCGCTGCCATCTCTAACATGAAGTTCTACAACAGTTATAATGGAGATTTCAAGAATTATCAATCATTTGAAGGTCCAAATTTCTGGGATGAGACTAACGCAGAAAATTTAAAGGGTGATAAGGATGGGCGTATCACTTGGGATATCCACAATGCCAGCGTTGCCAACATTGAAAGTGCTAAATTTGCAGAAATTAAGGCAGGTGAGTGCTCTTCTACATGGGAAGAGAAAAAGGTTCCAGTCTATGACGAGCCTCAGGTTTACTCATACGCATTCGAGGATCAGATCTACAACGGCGACTATGACATGAACGATATCGTGCTGAAGGCTACCTTCCCATCAACCAAGAACAATAAAGGCGAGATTATTGCCATTGACTCTACGAAGCTGCAGATTACGATGGTTGCCGCTGGTGCTACCTTCAAGATCAAGGCATTCGTAGGCGAGACCGCTCTGTTCGACGGACAGGAGATCCACGATGCATTTGGTGATCCACAAATAACATCAGGTGTGATGGTAAACACTGGTAATGGTAAGGCAAAGACTGCTACACCTGTTGTTGATGTTATTGACATTCCTGATGGTATCATTGACGCTGATGGAGACGCTGACTTCAGCAAATTGGATGTATGGATTTGGGTTAACCCTGAGACGGGTAATAAGTCTGAGACAAAAATCTACTACCTCACAGACAAGGAGAAGCCCGTACCTTATGCAGTCATGATTCCTGAGGATTGGAGATGGCCGTTGGAGACCATCTGTATTACAAAGGCTTATCCTGGTGCAGAAACCTCAAAAGAGGGCGTGTATAACAAAGAGTTCTCCTTCGCTAAGTGGGCAGAGACTGAACAGCGTACAGAAGAAAATGAGCTGTGGTTCAAGTATCCCGTTATAGGTTTGACGATGACCAACGATTAATTGAGTACATCAAATACTTAAATAATTTACTTGGAGAGTGGGGTATCTATGCGAATAGGTACCCCACTTCTTTTAGATAGTGCTTAAATTCACAAAATCACATTTTCACAAAATCACTATTGGGGAGCATTCAGTTTCTTCCAGTGGTGACGGTCTATCTTCTCTATCCATTTGTTAAGGTTCCAGTTAGAGACTATTTTCCGCAGGCTGGCTTCGCTACAGAAATCCTTTTTCAGTGAACGCAGCTCATCCATCGTGAACACTGGCGGCAACTGATCGAAGACGCTGTGGTTGACACCATATCGCTGACACTCCTGCTGCGCATTGACATATTGGTTGCGGAGCGTATTGCCAAAGGTCTTGATTTGTTGTTGCAGACAATACTCTGCCATCATCAGCGCGAAGTCCAGACAGGCTTTCGTTTCCTTGTCCTTACCAGTCAGCAGATGGAAGATAACCCCACAGCGGAAGCCGATGACGGCGGCACGCTTGCGATAGATATCCTTCACATGGTCGATGTCCTTAGCTGCCTCCACACGCTTTTCCTCCACCCACCGCTCGATGGCTTTGCGAAGGCGGGGCACATCGATGAGTCCCGTGCAAGAGCGCAGACGGGTGACAGCCTCCTGTATCTTGGCTTCGTCCTCCGCAGAGCGTTTTCCGAACTTCGGCATCTTCTGGAACGAGGCGTCGGGCATCTCGGCAATGAGCACACGACTGGAAAGGCCATTCTCAATATTCTCGCCCTTGAAACACTTCTGTACGGCTCCGTTTGTTCCCAGAATCGTCCAGTTATAGGCTGTATTGACAACACCTGACTCTGCTTGGTCTGAATTATAGTCCTGTCCCCACTCACCACGATCGAAACTCAAACGATAGACATCATATTTCGAACTCCATGAGCCTGCTCCGTTCGTCTTTCGCAACGTGTCTATCTCCTCTCCAAAAGAGAAGAGCGTATGTCCCTGGGCGTTCTTCATACGTTTCAACAACGTTGAGCAGGAGACTGTCAGAGGCACTTCACGAATCAGCACGTGTGGGTCGTCAGGAGCCTTCTCGTTGGCTTTGCGTGACTTCCTGCGCTCCTTCCATTCCTCCTCACGCTTACGAGCCAGTGCATCCTCCTCGACAAACTGACGTTTCCAAAGGTCTACGGCATTCTTCACCACACTCTTGTTGCTTGCCTGCTCACCCTGTACGATACACATCAGTCCCAGGTGTTGCGTATTACCGTCACAGTATTCGACCTCCACATGATCCGCATAGGCTCCTGCTATTGGCATTAATCCGCAGAGTACAGGCATGTGCATCGAGGCTGGCACACCGATGAGCGATTCCCTCAAACCTATAGGCAAAGACTTGACTTTCACCTTTTCACCAGTCTCAGCAGGTTCCTCTACATCGTCGAATGTAACCCCCATTTCGAGTGCGTTAAGGATGTTTCGCATCACTTTTGAGATGCCTTTCGGCTCCTCCTTGCAGGCAGAGTCGACGATACTCTTGAGTTCAGTCTCCGACAGTCCGAAGCGGGGCATCACCTGCATGAGCACCTCTTTCTTGTTGTCGCAGATGGCACGGAGATTCACAGCGAGTTTGTGCAACTTCACATTACGCTCGCCTTCTGCTGGTTCTCCCCCATTGCGGAGCCAGTATTCTTTAATAATGTACGCGTAAGGGATACCCTTGAATGAAGTTTGAGGGCTTACATCTTCCTTCTTCCCTCTTACATCTTCCATAGTAGAGCACACTGGCTCAAACAACTTCGGATTGACATAGCGGGTATGATCCTCTGGCACCATGTAGATGCAACGGGCAATGTCCTTCACAGCCTCATCGGGTTTGAAGCCTGTGACCTCCTGCATCAGCGCCTGTGCCTCCTCTGCCGTCATTCCCTCTGGCAACGCCACCAGCACGTGCGTACCTCTTCTAACACTCTCCTCCACGAGCAGCACTTCGACACCGGCACCTTTTAATCTTTCATCTTTCATCTTTAATTGCGACAGGATGTCGCTGGTGTGTCCCTTCTCGTCAAAGTCCATCATCAGGCGGCGCAGCGGTTTCACTGCATCGACTGTCGCACGATGGTTGTCCTTGAACTCAGCACAGCTGGGTGTCCACACAGGGAGACGCTTCTTCAAGTCGTCCTCACCTTTCTCAATACGCTCGCACGTCGCCTTCAATGAAGGTTCCTTACGCATCTGCTCCCACTCTTCTTTCGTGGCAGGGATGACTGGAGCACCGAATCCCTTGCCAACACATGTAAAATTTAATTTTTCACACATAATTTTTAAAGTTTGGTGAGGAAGAAGTTCTGAATTGGTACCTTTTCACTCGCGAGTCTTCGTCGCTCACTTCACTCGGGTTTAACAATTTGGTTTCTTTCGCGCTCGACGTCTCGATTGCGATGCAAAGGTACAACAAGGGAACACCCCTTTCCAAATAGTTGGGGGTTGTACGGAAACTAATACGGAAAGAACGGAAACTATTTGATAAAAAAAATCCGTTCGGAAAGTCGAACGGAAACTATTTGAATAATTCTGCCTTGATGGCAGCCCTTAGGTCATTGGCAAACTTGGTAAACTTACTATCAGCCGGCCACTTCTCAATAGGACTATATAAATAATCATTGTTCCTCATGGTCTTTGATATCGTGTCTTTCGGACAGTCCATCACTTTCTTCTTGAAAGGCAATGCAGCCACATCACGCTCAAACTGGCTCTTGTTCTGATAATCATAGTCATCACGTAACACACCATATACTGCCGCCCATGCACTTTGACTTGAGAAATGGTAACTGACAGCCTCGATAGCTTTTACCAAGACCTCATCCGTCAGTTCTGCCCTTCGCTGTTCTATCTCATAATCACCCATAGAACTATAATCTACCTCCAATCCATATTCACTGGCTCTATGACAGACAATATCAGTGATGACAGAGATACGGTCGAGCATCTCAAAGAAATGTGAGATATCCTCTTTCCTGCTTGGGTCGTTCAGTGGCAAGCGACGCGCAAAGTTACGCCACGACTGATCATCGTCCTTCACATATTCCCATGTCTTCGACAGAGGCATACGGGCAAACTCCCTGATCAGTTCTTCACGTTCTTCTAAGAGTTCTCCGAGAGGGTCTTGTGTCTCATAGGCATTCCCCAGAATCCTTTTTATGCTTGCCAACGACTTTTGGCACACAGACAAGAATTCCCACATGAAGCTACTCTCAAAACTGCCTTGAAGCACATGACTATAATTACCATATTCTGTTGCGGGTTCTTCTTGTATCCGACGACTCCACTCCTTCCATAGTCGTTTGCGAAGCCATCCGAGCGAGAATAGTTGGTCGGCATTTTGCAGCATCATATCCATGCGACGCTGCATGGCATACGAGAAGATGTCGCTATTACGTTGTGTACAGTTATTCTGAAACATCATTGCTTTATACCTCCCTATCGTAAGCATCGTCGAATATCATACCATACTCCTTCGAAAGCCATTCATAAAAATATCCTGCCGAAAGACTATATCCTGATGTGTCAAAGTCCACATCATATTTCTCGGCAAGCCTTTTCACTTCCTCTATCACTTGGTTATAATAGGCAATATAACCTTCCTCACTCCTCTCCTCGTCTTCTGGCGGCAACAAGCGCACTATCGCCTCACTGACCTCACGGGCACATGCCACATAATTCTCAGGATAGTCATGCGGAACCCAACTCCAAAGCGTGTCAAGGGTTCGTTGCTCGAGAAGTGATAATCCCAATTCCTTGCCACGTTGCAGATGAGCCTTCATTTCCTGAATGGCTTTCTTTACAGCTTCCACGAATCGGCATCGCTCCTCTTCACTCTCACAGGTTGAAAGGCGGTGAGAACAATTCTCCGCAAAATAGTCTTGCATGGGCAAATCATTTTCACGTGCCCAGTTGACCATATCCCTTAAAGCGGCATAAGCCTCATCGTAGTTTTGAGGTATTTGAATATCTGTCACTCTCTTTTACCTTTTGTTATTTCAGAAGGCAAAGATACAAAAAATCCCACACCTTTTGGCTGGTATGGGAAAATATTTTGAGAAAATGTAGATTCGATGACAGGTAAACGAATAGTCCTCCTCCACATTGAGGGCTTAATGTTTCATCTAACTTATTCTGAAGTTTGTGACTTTGTGACTTTGTGATTTTGTGAATTTAAGGATTTCCCACCCCTCACAACTCAGCGAACAGGGGGTATCCCCTATTTGTATTTATCATAATATTTATATATTATATATATTAATAAGGTGTAAACTCCCCTCTTGCACATCAAAACGGCTTAAAGTCACAAAATCACATTTTCACACTTTCACATTCTGGTGATTTTGCGAACGACAAGCACGTCTCCTGTTGTTAATGCCTTCCTTGTCTCTTTCCAGTATCTGTCAAGGGGTATTCCAAAGCCTTGCATAAAGGTAAACAGGCTTTAGCATCAATGATAGGAGATATCGGAATCAGTGTTAGAAGGCACTGGAATGATTCTCACCCTTAATACACACCTCCGTCAGCAGGATAGAGATACCAGTCACGCGCTTTTGTACGGTCGAGGATCCACTCGCCGAAGGAATGCTCCTTCTCCTGATAAGCACCAGAGATGATCGTGTTCTTATACATACCTATAGCCTCCTCCTCGACGGGATAGCGGTACTGGGAGTAAGGAACGACGACAGCCCAGCTGAATCCGTTATTATAACTCTGGGCGGCACCATTGTAGTATTTGTAAAGTACCTCCTCCAACTTATAGGTAAAGCTATGTATCTCCCAGAAGTGGTCGCCATCGGTACCATATTGCACCATGATGAAGGGGTCGAGTTCCGCAAGGGTGAAGTTACGAGCCTCAAACTCACTGTCAAAGGTGAAGGTATAGGTGACGGTCTTTGCGGGCTGCTTGGCACTGGTGCTGCTGGGGTCGACCACCGTATTGAAATAGCGGCGATAGACGGAGCCGTCCTCTCCCAGTTTGTAGATGGCGAGATGGGCATCGTCGAAGAGGTTGATGACAAACTCATCGTTGAGCGACCTCTGGAAGTCTGTCCACTCCCCGGGGAAGTACTTTCGTGGCTGCTCAGGAGCGTTCATAAAGGTGGATTTCGGGTTACGCTCCACCTGGTCTTTCACCAACATATACCGCCTTCCGACCCAACGGATGGCAGCACCTATCTGGGCAGGTGTAAAAGAAGTGCCGATCCAGCCCACAGCGTGGAGTGTGACATGCACATCAACTGTCGTCTCACCAGTAAGCTCCTTCGTCAGACTCAGCACCAGGTCGTTATAATCCCAGTCGCCGGGATTGGGGTAGTTTGCCTCGAAACCATACACCAGTTTCTGCGGGACGACCGCCTTCGGGGTACCCGTAGGAAGGGTGTTAACCAGATCTATCTCACCCCCTATCTTACCCTTCGTCAGAGAGATGTAGTTGCCATACCTGTCAAGGACGGCGACATAGACAGACGAGATATGGGAAGGAGCCAGATACGTCATGTTCTTACTGATGACAGAGGAGGTGAACGACTCTGCCAGTATCTCCACGTCCGACTCGTCAAAGGGGTTGCCGGAGAGGATCAGCAACTTATGGGCGTCGTTGACATTACCCTTGATGAAGGTATTGGTCACACTGGTGAGCAACCAAGTATGCGAGCCGTCGATCTGGTCCACAGGGAAGGTACCCTCCAACTGGTCCTCATAGCCATAATATTTAAACTTGTCACGTATGCAACCACTCAAAGCAGTAGTGAATGCTGCTATAATTAATAAGGTGTAGGTTATGTTCTTTTTCATGCCTTTATGCTTTTGGGGTGTAAAATTACAAAAAAGGATGGAACTTCGAACTATTTCACAGACAAAATATGGTTTTATGCAAACGATTCTGCATGATTTAATATTATTTAACACTACAACTACATCCTTTTCTAAATAAATAATGTATTTTTGCACCGAATTCTCTAACAGTGAACAAAATAATTATATTTATAATCATTAAAAATTTAGGAAGATGAAAAAGTTATTTTTGATGGGTTTTGTAGCCCTCGGACTCGCTAGTTGCGTTAGCGACAAGGAAGTAACTCCACAGACTCAGGATCAGAAGTACGCTGCTGCTTTTGAGAATCTGGTTGGCGGTAAGGTTAATCCCAATGTAAACTGGGGATTCAATGATCAGACTCCTCTGCAGTTTGACGCTGACGGCAAACTGATAGGTGGAGTGCGTGGAAATAATGCTAACGGTAATGAGTGGGGTGGCTATGTAGAAGTACCAGAGCCCCTGACAACCGCTCAAAAAGAAGTTGTAAGAGATTGGTTCCAAACACATCGCTATGTTAAAGGTATCGCTGTTAACTGGAGTGACTTCTTCGTTCAGCAGGTTTATAAAGGTGGTGATCATCCAACAGCAGATTGCCCAGAGAAATATGAGGCAGAAGACGGTAACTTATATACTGGCTCTAACCAAATGGATAAGTTGACATGTGGAACGAACAACGAGCATATTGATAACTTCAATAATGGTTTTGGTACTGAGAAATCACCCGTTCTCTATGGTTACAGACCAGGTAATGAAGATAAGAATCTGCGTAAAGTTGAAGGTAAAGACAATATCAATTTCATGGTAAACTCTTCTACTGAGTGCTTCGGTTATTATAATTCAGCTAGCAGCCAGCAGCGAAATGACAAATTTGTTATCATTCCTGGTGATTGGATTGATGAAAGTGTTGCCGGTATGTGGTTTGTAGGACTTGACTTTGAGGGTAAGTTAAAGACTGAAGCAGGTGCAAACCTGAATCAGGCCATTACCGCCGACGGTTATTACAGCGATTGGATTGTACGTATTACCCCAGGACTCTATAAAGATGCAGATCGTGTCTTCGCTGAGGACTTGATTGACAGCAGTCTTGA
>Ga0326512_10000373_pt1 | contig 38862 bp, 50 predicted proteins | sample 1_2617_0518_D_FD_203652 | JGI IMG/M metagenome (GOLD analysis project Ga0326512, IMG submission 203652) | Bovine rumen microbial communities from UC Davis, California, United States - 1_2617_0518 | ecosystem: Host-associated > Mammals > Digestive system > Stomach > Rumen | place: USA... | reverse complement strand
AGCAGCGTTAAGGCATTTTACTGCATATGTCAATCGTTTCACTTTCGCCACTTGAGGTCCATCATACTTATCTAAAGGACTTCCACCGTTTTAGGGAGATTCTACTATGGGATTTCTCGCCATAGCACTCAAATTTAATTAAGTCTGTCATGTCTACCAATTCCATCATGGTGGCATAAAAACTACTACTATCTTCACAGACTGTAGTAGTAAATCAAAATCAATAACATCCAAAGCAGTACTCCCAAAAGGAATCGAACCTTTATTTACAGTTTAGGAAACTATTGTTCTATCCGTTGAACTATGGGAGCATATAAGAAAGGGAAGTTATATTACCTTCCCTTTCCTAATTCTATAGAATACTATGCATATCCTTTAACAATTTCTCTACAGAGACCTCGTCTCTCTGCTCAGGATTTTCAGCCATGCTTTCCATTGAGCCAGTTACGACATCACGAATGAATGAATGTAAACCCATGAGCTGAGAAGGGTGCAACTGAGAGACCATAAGTCCCTTAATGAAATTCAGCTTCTTCTCATCATCATTTCCTTCTTCATCAAGCTTTTGGCTAGTGAAGGCAAGTAAATTAGAGTCAGAAAGTCCTAAATCCTTTAATACATGGTCTTTTACTCCAGCAGGGACTTTATCTCCACCACTCAACTTTAACAGAAAAGTAGCCAGAAAAAGCTCCTTATCCCCTACTCCATTGTTTGATTTCTTCTCCATACTTGTTAATTCTTTTTTGTGTTAATACTAATATTTTCACTCCTAAGAGTATTTTCAGCCATAATCTGCTGAATAACTCCTTGTTTATATAAGGCCCTAATACTTCGGGCAATCCATTCTACCATAGGCTCATCTTGGGTTTCCTCAAGATATTGACCTGTGGCAAGGATTGAATGTACCAATTCATGAAGTGCTGTAATCTGGATAGTTTCATCATCTAAAGGTTTACCCTTATCGTCATTAATTGAAACCTTTACAGTATTCTTCACGATATTTGAATGTCCAAATATCCAATGTCCATCTCTTTTTGACTGAGTCTTCTTCACAAATTTAATAATCCATGAAGTATCAAACAAGTCAAAAGGAATATGTTGATTTAACTTAAACATAATCAGTCCTTTCTCTTTTGCTGATTCAACTTTTCAAACATCCTGTGTGTCATGTAATCTATCACAGGTTTATAAGCTAAAAGCATGACAAAGTGAAGCAGGCTGGTCACACATACAATGCAGAACCAAGTAAATAGAAAATCATATATTATGTAACCTGAGATAGGTACAACATGAGTTTCTATATCCTTAGTAGTGAGCATAATAGTGAGTATTACATAATGGCCAAAACAATAAGGACAATGAATAAGTTCCTCAAGTTTATGGTGATACTTGGACAACCATTCTCTCAGCCACTTGAATATTGAAGCCCGGCATATTGTGTAACTAATACTAGCTGCACATAATGCAACAAAAATAATATACTCAAAGTGTGTCATATCCTTTAATAAATAATTTCTATTGAAGAATCTCCGTATTCACGTCTCAGGTTTTTTATGTATTTTTCAGAAACATAGTCCCCATTATCAAGAGGTACACCTTCTGAGATTCTGAGAGTTGTTTCATGATAATCACCCCCACAGCCACAACCTGTAGCAAACTGAACGGAAATTTCCCTAGTAGTAGCTTCTTCTACTTTCTCACTTTTGAGTTTTTGAAACTCTGCTGAGAAGTCAAGACTCTCCTGCTCCTCAGCTTTATTTTTGTATGTCTGCATCATAGCATATTTATAGCTTTTTTAATGTCTTCTTCAGTTACTCCAATATTAGAACCTTCTGCTGCACGTCTTACTGCTGAGAGACAGGCAGCATCTACAATATTCTTGATAAGGGCTCCTGAGATATTGACATTCTTGTTAATATCAAACAGATAGTCAGCTGCCAGCTCTGCTAAATCACAGGACTTCTTACTGCACTTTGTCTTGTGAAGATATAAATTGAAGATGTCTACAGCATCTTCCTTATCAGGTCTGTTAATCTCAATCTTCAAATCTATTCTTCCTGGCCTTATGACCGCTGCATCCAATTGATTAGGATGATTAGTAGCCAAAATAATAAAAGTGCTGTTCTCCTCAAATCCATCCATCTCTGAAAGGAAAGTAGGTACTATCGTAGAGTCTACATCAGAACTTATACGAGAACCTCTGGCTGGTAGCAAAGCTTCTGCCTCATCAATGAAAATAATAGACTTGTGTCCATACTTAGAGTAGTTACGTCTAGCCCTATCAAACACAGATTTGATATTATTCTCTGCAGCTCCCACAAGTGGACTAAGCATCTCTCCACCTTTCATATAAATAAAAGAATCCTGAGTTATTTCAGTATTCTTAAGAAAGTTAGAGGCAATAGCCTTTGCAATAAGAGTCTTACCACATCCAGGAGGACCATAGAGCAATACTCCCTTGCATGGTGAAAGTCCATATTCCTTGTAGTACTTACCATACATCATAGGAGCATTTACTGCTTCCTGTATTCGAGACACCTGTGACTTCATACCTGCAATCTGTTCCCAATCAATAAAATTAAATTCTACCTTTTCGGGAGCTTTCTCAAGTTCGTCAGGAAGGATGTCTATAATCATACTCTTATTAAAGAGTACTCTAGTGCCTTCCTTAATAGCCTTCACATCAATGTCTGGATGATAGCTGATAATCTGCTCATCTCCACCATCTGCTCCTACCCTAAATAGCCTACGAGCTTCTTTAGATATAACAGTACCACTGGAGAATGGTCCTTCTACCATCTTTTCGAGGAATTCCTCATACTGAGCAATCTTGTTTCTAAGTTGCTCATTCTCTTCTTGTATTGTCATTTGTTAAAAAATTTAATTAGTCCCTCCCCCATATAAGGAGGAGGGTGAGTTAAACTTTAATTACATTTTTTCCACAGAGTAAATGTCTCAGCATTCCACTTGTAACCTTCTTCTTCCAGCTTATTGAATAACTGCTTCCTTTCTTCATAAGTAGCAGGCCTTACAGGAAAAGCAGTCCAAAGGTTATTGCCTTCACTACTATATATAGAATCAGTAGCATCTATGCCACAATATGCAGTTGGGGTACTATCATAATAAAGCCCCCTGAATATAAAAGGACGATTGCCATCTGTACTTACTAGTATGTCCCCTGGTCTAGCATCTTTAAGAGTCCAGAGACGATAGACTACATCAGCAGATGTTTGATATACTAATGCCTTTTGTCGCCCTAGTATATCATGCATCTCATAACAATCAGATGTTATTGCAGTTATCAGCCAAGGACGGTTTCCATCATTTTTTCTAAACACCCAATCACCTTCTTTAAACTTAGGGTATTCCACCTCTTCTACAATTACAAGGTCTGCACTATTTGTTCCAGCATCAAGCCCAAGAGAGCCATCAAGGTTGTAAGGATAGCAAGTTTCAGTTTTACCATCAAAAATAAGAGCTAATATAGGACAAGAAGAAATTCTGTCATAACATAATATTCTAACAGGATGACCGTCTCTTGTTTCTACTCTTGCACCCTTCTTAACCTTCTCAAGGTCGAATGGCTTTTGTATTTTCTTTTTCATATTATAAAGCTTTTTTGTTGATTAATAATATCGTCTGCCACTATATCTTCCCATAATTCCCGTAACTCCCCATCACTAAGTTCATCATAGATACTATGTGATTGGGGAGTCTGGGTATGAGTATCAAGCTTTGAGTAGCTGGTCAAACCATCTACATCCTGAACCTCGGTATACATCTTTATAAGATAAGGTATTATAGCAAACAAAGAATAAAAGTAGATTAATAGCCAACCAGAGACATGCTACAAGCCAGTAGTTTTTCTCTATTAACTTTTCTACTCCTCCTATTAAAAATAAACAAATAGATACTGAGGTTGCCCACAATAATATGTATTTAAGTATCTGTTTCATGTTAAAATAAAGTTTTAATGATTTTGAATTCTGGGCAATGGGAGAGATAATCCTCATAAGAGAGTTTCATTTCCCTACCAAGTACCATAATTATTACAAACGCAGGTTTAATTTCTACAGTAGTCTCAACTAATTCTAGCTCTCCTGACTCTATCAAAGAAATAAACCTTTCATGAGCTCTCTGCAAAAAGGCTACATGAGCCCTTTTGCTAGAGATATAGTTACTTGAGCTGCACACAGCAGCCACATTAATTCTTCTTCTCATCCTGTTGCCTCCTATTATAAAAGTATGTATCTAACTCTTTTGGATAATACTTACTGAGCAAATTATATGCAGCAGTTTCTCCATCCTCCATCCTATAAATAAGGAAATCAAAGAGGTCCTTGTCTACCTGAGTCCATGCTACCAAGAAGTCATCAAACCTCATTTCTTCGAAGGCACAGTCTGCACTATCTATGCTGTCCATGTCAAAAGCATCTCCATCACTAATATTATAGGCAGCATCAATGGTTGTATAAGCAATCCAACAGCTGTCCATATAATTAAAGTGTGCTATATTAACTGGGTCATTCCAATCAATAGTGTTCTTGTTTGGTGTAGCTCCTATAATAGCAGGAATACCAAATATCCCTACTAAAATAAATACAAGTACTACTACCACATCCATGTTGTTCTTAATCTTTTTCATTGCTAGTTTGTTTTAAAAAGTTTATAATAATGTTAATCTAGTTCCCAAAGATAGGCTTCATATTCACAAGCTATTTCTTCATAGAGGTTCTTTGCATCATTCAAATACTCACTAAGAAAGATACTAACCTGTTGTCTATCCTCTATATCCCCCTCAAAAGAGATATTCAACCACTCTTCACAAAAGTGAACAGCAGCTTTTTGTCTGTTTGTTGGTTTCATATTGTGTAATGATTTAATTATTAATAGGGAAGTTATAAAATATAAGAGCAGGTGGCCAAACCTGCTCCCCCAACCAAATGATGTTCCTACTCACAAGCCTATGGCTGGTTTCAGCTTGCTTTCGTGTGTATTTTGAGATGAGCAGGATGTAGCCTTTCTTTTGCCTCAGACTACCTTTTTGATAGCTTTTCCACTGTTGGTTCCTTGCAGCGTCTGAACTGTGACTACTATCCTACTCAATGTTATCACCAAAGGAAGAAGTAATACTTACCAGTAACAAGCTCAATAAGGCCTTTAGTCATATCATTGACTTTATCAAGGTCTTTGTGTAGATTCTGCACTGTGTAGTATGCCTCATCATCAATGTATCTATCTAGATTACCATGATATAATTCATTAGCATCTTTTACAATACTATTGTGCAACTTTCTACACTCATCTAACATTTTAACAGCATTATCTATTAAGATTTGCTCCTCTTTTGTAGCAAGCCTAACATCGTACATATTAGTGTCTGCATTCCACTTATAAATGTATTTCATAAAAGATACTTCTTTTTATAATTTAGACAAAAATTTTAGTTAAAATCCCCACCAATGATACTCATTGGCTAATTGCCATAGTATGATGGCTAATAGTGCCCAAAATAACCAAGGAGAGCACCCATTGTTTTCTTGTTGATTATCCATAGTGTGACCTGTTATGCTATATATTAATAATGCTAAAAATAAAACTAATGAGAGAAACTGCCAATTTTAGTGGGGATGGTTATAACGACCTTCCCATCATCATAACTTTCATTACCATCTTCTTTTTATCTAACTCATTTCTAAGTAATTACAGCACATTATTAAAGTGTTTTAAATGCTATAAATATAGTATTAAAAGGTAAAAGAATAAGTCTAAAAGAAGATAATAGTGGGCTTTATATAATATAGGATAATAATACACCTTATATATAATAGGTGTTGAACTCAAAGTAAAGGCCTCGTCTGGGATTCTCAAATTAATACTATGAGTTTTAAGCTAGGAGTTTACTATGAGTCCAACACCATAAAGCCCATAGCCTCCCCGAAGGGAGGCTTGGGCTAGCCCTTAGTGCAGTAGGTCTGCACCAAGTGAACGCTTGACATTCTGCCCAGCATTGCCTACCACCATGAGGCATGGCACTGCTGCACCACCATCAATGCTGACTTCAGCATACTGGAAGTCGTCAATGGTTCCATCAGCCATCTTTGCTTTGGCTGCTGGGCTAACGTAGCCCTTCTTAGAGCCGCAGACAAAGAATACTTTACCCGTGTTAGGGTTCTGGATAAATTGCAACTCGCTGTTCTCGCTGATAATCAGCTGACGTGCACTCATGCGATTGCTGCTAACGATGTTATTCTGTGTAGCCATAATTGTGTAACGATTGCCTGTACATCGTGAGGTTTTAAGTTGTTAATGATGTTAATGGGCAGTGGGGTAGGAACCCAAACTGCCGAAGGCTAGGGGGGGTTTTGGGTGGCTATATCCCTCTCATAATAATAAAAGCTGTAGAAAAAAAAATTTCAGAAAAAAAAAATTTTAGAAAAAATTTAACTTTATTTAACTAAGTATTTTACTTATACTATTGCATATGTCAAAAATAATGTCTACCTTTGTGCTCCGTAAGACATAGCAAGTATTACCTTATTAGAAAGTAATAGTTGTAAAGAGTATTAATAGGGTGAAGTTTCTTCCAGCCAACCAGAGAGAATAAAGGGTATCTGAAGTAGGGCACAGGTAATGGAAGCTAGAGATAAATAAGAGAAGAACTAATAATATATAAACGGGGCTTTGAACTATTTATACTGCTGTAAAACTCAGCAACCTAGACCATTAAAGCAGGTGAATTTGGTCAGGTCTCTTTATAACCTAGAGTTTCTTATATAAGGTAAGAATAACTATCAGTATGTTTTGTTGGGATTTAATTATATTAAGGGGACAAGCCCCAATTTATCTCTTCAAGACCAACAATAAAAAGTAAGAAAATGAAATGAGTGAAAGAAGGGAAATAAGAGAACTGTTAGAAATAGCAGAAGAAAATAATAGAATACTCAGGAGTATCTTGACTATAGTTACTCATGAACATTCCAGTGACTTTACTAATAATGTAGTAGCTAATCTTTTAGGTAACATTATAATGCCAGGGAGGAAATAATTATGTGGAATGATTTAACTATGCAACAAAGAGCTGATGTTATCTCTATGGCAGTAAAAGCTGGAATGAGAGACATGAAGAGCATTAGGTCTTTCTATGATGAGACTTTGGGGTCTAGAAGGTTTGATGATGGAGGAGACACTGTAACAAGTGCACCAAAGCTTAGCGATATCCCAAACTTTAATTTTGACGCACCTGTTATAGAAAAAGCCATACCTGAATACGAAGAAATAGAGCCCACCAGAGAAATTCCTGTAGAACCTGTAAAACAAAGGGAGCCTATAATTCCAGGACTTTCGCCGCAACAACCAATATCTGACTCTAGATTTTCTAGAAGCCATCCTATCTTCAAAGACGAATATGACTATATGAATAGTGATGCGTTTTTGACAAGGGTTAAAAAAATGACTAATGATAACGAGAAGGCACGAATATTAGCAACTAATATGCGCAATGGATTGTATTACACAAAGCTTCCGAATGAAGCCTTTTATGACTATACGAGTAATTCCCAAAACAGTGAGTATAGGGTAGATGAATCAGGACCGTATTGGCACAATATATACTATGGTCAAGTTAATGATATTCCTGGATTTACAAAAAGAGGTGTTATTGCGCATGAGTTAGGCCATTCTGTTTACGATGGGAATAAATACGGGTCACTTTTAGATTATCATCTATTGTCCCCACAATACACAAGTGTTTTGCAAAGAGGTCGTCATAAAACACTAGTTGATGATGAAACCAGAGGACACGACCACATGGATACAGAACGTATTGCAGATATACGAGGTCTTCAGCAACAAGCAAAAGACGCAGGCATCTGGGACAAGACTACAGGAATTGATATGACACCTGAAGCATTTAACAAGCTTAAACAAGCATACCCAGATAACAGGTCTTTCGATATGTGGAATGACGAGGATTTGAGATGGTTGATAAATACTACTGCACAGAATAACACTCCTACTTTAGATTATTCTGATAGGAATTATTTATTGGCTAACGGAGGTCATTTATATGCAGGCGGAGGAGGCATAAAGAAGTATGTTGGAGATTTAGAAGATATAACCTATGATGCTGACAATATGAAGTTCTATGAAAAAGCTACTGGTAAGGAATTAGGAGACTCTGCTATACTAGATGAAGTAATAGTAAATGGTAGGAATAGAGCAAATGATTACCTTACAGAAGCTAATGATAATACTTCTGTCTATAATATACCACATAGAGAGTATAATCAGCATTTAAAAGATAGAGCAGAGCAAGGTGCTAGAGAAGCTGCTATATGGAGAGAGGAACATCCTAATCTTTCTGCTTGGGGAGAGGCTGCTGCATCTATACCTTTAGCTGTAGCATCAGTGCCTTTAATAGCAGGAGGGGCAGAAGCTTTAGCTGGTACTAGTGCTGGACAAGCACTTACTTCAGGATTAAACTTTATGGCTAACGCTGCAAAAGCATCACCTATAGCAGGACTTTGGCCTTATGCAGACGCAGGTTTAACTTCTGCATTTGCTGCTCATGGTGCTAGTGAAATTGCTGAAGGTAATATTACTCCTGAAGCTCTTATGGAAGTAGCTCCATTAGGACAATTAGCTAAGCCTATATATGACACTAGCAAGGCATTAGAATTTGGTAAAAAATGGTCTAAAATAAGTAGTAAGATTAATAAGCAGATTCATGCTAGAAGCAGAGCAGAGAGATTGCTACAACTTAATGCAAACTATATGGCATTTCCTGAAGATTTCCCTGCGATGCAGAGATTGGGAAGCGAGCTAGAAACTTTTACTTCTCAAGCTAGAGACTTGAAAAAATTAGAGGGCCTTTTAACAAAAAAGATACAGCAATTGCTAGTCTCTGGAAAAATGGACGCACCTGGAGAGCATTTATCAAAGGAAATCATGGGGCAAGTCAGAAACTTAAATAGTAAGCTTTTCACAAATTCACTATTAGAAAAGGTGGGAAAAGCGGGCCCAGAAGTTTTGCAAGACTTTTTAGGGAAAAAGGGCTATACAGACATTATGGGACTGTATAATCCTAGTACCAAATCTTTTGAAATACCAGCTATTAATATGGCTTTTGACCCAACAAAAGCAGTAACTACGGGAAATATAGAAATAATAGATGCTGCCACTGGGCAATCTAAAACATTTATGTTGGACCCTAGTGCTTTGACTGGAGGAGCTAATTATAAAATAACTTATCCTAGTGCTACCCCTGTTGGTACTATAACCGAAGCTAGAGCATTACATCCTCAACTTCCTGAAGAGTACGTTAATGCTATACAGAAAAATATAGACTTTGTAACACAAAAGGCATTGCCTAATAGTAAAGTATTCGGTTCATCAGCTAATGTTGTTAAAGGCAACTTGTATCATGATGCACATGATATAGATGTTATTATGACTCAAAAGCAAGCAATGGCACATCCTGACTTTAGAAAATGGTCTACTGTTAATGGGGATACTTATCAGTATAATCATCCAACAGCAGGTTCCTTAGATGTAAATATATTAAGAGAGGATGCACAAGGCATGGCCACTGGTGCCAGAGCCCATGAGTTATATGCACAACTATATCCTAGAGAATACTCTAGAATTATGAAACAAGCTGTAAAGGATAGAAAATTTAATATTGATGAAATTCCTTTAGATAAAACTCCTGAAGAGTTATTAGAGAACTATGACCCTGTAACTAAGAGTATAGCAGATGCCTTCAGTAGTTCTAAAGATAAACATATAAAGAGGGCTAACTACTTGTTGCACTATGGAAACACAGCTGATGTAGAAAAAGGTTTTAAATCTTATGCTAACTATATTACAGGAGGAGAATATAAAGAATCCAATGTACCATTAGAAGCTTTCACTGACCCTAATGTAAATAAAAAAATCTTAGAACAACTGGGACTGGAAGGAATAAACAAAGAGCAATTTATAAATGACCCAGAGAGAATGAAGCTATTATATGAATACGGCTATTTCCATGAGGGATTTTTAGGAAGAGGAGTACCTATAACCTTTAAGGGAAAAGATGTGGATATAATAGATTCTATGACTCACTGGAACCCTAATACTGAAGGAGGCACTGCTCGAGGTGTAGGACTTAATACGGTATTAGGAGGTAATTCAGGAGTAGGAGATATATATGGTACATTAGTGCCTGAGCAATTAGGAATGGAAATAAAGGCTACTGACCCTCTGGAAGCTTTATCTTTAAAGAGAGGAATATTAGGATATAGAGAGTTACAAGCAGAAGAAAGAGCTATTATAGAACAGTTAGCAGATAAGTACGGTATTAACTTAGATTTAAGGTCTTTTAAGTCTGTACTAGACAGTACTAGTGGAAAGAAAGGCCAAAAATTTAAAGATTTTCTAGCAGATTTAGAGGAAGCTTTCTCTATTCCTGGAATTAGGTCCTATAGTTATAGTCCTTCTGCAGGCCCTTATGTATCCTTAACTAAAGATGTTGATGAAGATGCCATAAAGCAGATAATGCTTCGAGGAATGGATAGACCTGTTTCCTCACAACATAGAGGACTAGTATCCAGTGTTCCTTCAGATGGTGCAGTAAGCGCAGACTTTAGCAAATTAGAAAGAGTAGATAAAAAATTAAAATTAGACTACGTAGATAAGAGGCATAAGCTCACAGCTCCTTATTCCTCTTATGACAAGTATAAAAAGAAAAGAGACCACATTGAAGGAGACTTATGGTCAGCAATGCAAGACGTGATGGATAAGGAACACCAAATAGGCTGGTTAAAAGACAGCTATATACGACATGCAGAGCATAGAATTCCAACACTTGAACGTAAGCTAACAAAGATAAAAGAAAAAGAACTTAAAGGACTTATAACAATAGGAGGTATCGGAGTTAGTTTACCAGTAGCCGCTACTATATATAAATTAATATCAACCCATGAAAAGAGGGCTAAAGAATATGAAGAAGAAGTAAAGCGAAGAAAAAAGGAGAAGGAGCAAAAGAAGTAATAATTACAGTAAATTTATATGGCAAAAGTAAAGTATATTAGATGTGACATCTATAAGAGAGGTATAGATGTATTTATAGGAACTCCTGAAGAACTTCAGAAATGGAGTAAGAAAACCTTTAATGAGGATAAAGATGATGAGGAGTTTAATAGAAGTCTTGAAAAATGTTCTTATGGAGCAGCTGATTTTCACTATGGTAATGGATATGCAGTAGTAAGAATACCTGAATTTCCAGAAAACCCTGTAGATACTGCAGCCTTAGTCCATGAGTTACTTCATGCTACAGTATGGTTACTATGGTACTCTGGTGTAGAGTTTGATAATAGAGACCCAATTAATGAGGCTTATACTTATTTATTAGAACATCTTACAAGGAATGCTTTGGAAACTGAAGGCTATGAAGAAGTAGATTTCAGTGAATAAGTGTTTAAGGTTGTTAAATAATGTAAAAAAATTTGCATAATTCAAATTTTTTTATTACCTTTGCACTGTAATTTAAACATAATAAACACAATGTCCTTAGTGAAGGACGCTAAGAGAGTGATGAACTCTTAACGTAAAGAAGCCCCACTAGGGACTTTTAGGGGCTTCTTTTATTGGCTCTTGGTGTAATTGGTAACACAAAAGATTTTGGTCCTTTTATTCCGAGTTCAAATCTCGGGGAGCCAACTATAATAAAGTTCGTGGGTTGGAGACAAAGAAAGCTGGCATTAGAGCTATGGGGCACTGCGCAATTAACTCACATAGTACTTGTCGGAAGTCTATAATCAAGTGTACATTAAGAAGGACTTCCCAGAGGCTCTGACTTAAATACATTGGGCAGAGATGAAGCAGGACTTTATTATATAGGGTATGTAGTGTAATGGTTAGCACACTAGACTGTCTATCTTGTAGAGGGGTTCGAATCCCACATATCCTGCAGACAACCTAAAAGTCCACTAGGCACAGCGGTGTAAGTGGCAATGGAGGATTAACTAGAGCGGCCTCTAGTCTGGTCTTGAAAACCAAGAGTACCTAATAGGTATGGGAATCGACATCTCAGTCCTCCTCTATGATAACAATACTTAGAAAAGAAGGATGGAGTTTAAATCCAAATGACAAGGTAGTTAATGGAATCTTGAAGATGATTGAGAAGAATGATGGAGAGTGCCCTTGTCATAATAATAGTGAGGACAAACATTGTCCATGCAGTGACTATAGATTAAATGATAGCTGTCATTGTAATTTATATGTGAAAGATATAGGTGTAGCTCAGTAGGTAGAGTGCTAGCTTTGGGAGCTAGGTGTCGCAGGTTCGAGTCCTGTCACCTATACTAAAGGAGATGAGAAGCCTTGGGGAAAGGCCACTGATTGCTAACCAGATGGTTCATGTAAGTGAATGAGTGTCGGATACTCCTATCTCCGCAAACTAAAAGAGTGTAAGATGAGATATAAGATAAAGGATGAAGAATTAGCTAAGGAGCTCCATATTGATGGCTTGGAAGGAGCTTTAGTTATAGATGTAAAGAAAATACCTCCAGGAATGTCAGTAGTGGAGTACATAGAGTTTCTAGAAGAAAACAATATTATCTTGACATATTAGGGGTTGTAGTTCACCTGGCTAGAACATCTGCTTTGCAAGCAGAAGGTAGTGGGTTCAAGTCCCACCGACTCCACTGTTTCATTGTTTTGTTTTCATAATGTTAATGGCCTAGCCAGAGGGTTAAATCTGGCAAATTGGGATATAGCTGGAAGGTCAAGCAAGAGACTGTTAATCTCTAGATGTAAGTTCGATTCTTACTATCCCAGCAATTATAGGTATGTATATCAGTTGGTTAGATAGCCACCCTGATAAGGTGGAAGTCATAGGTTCAAGCCCTATCATACCTACTGTGGCAGTAGCTCAATTGGTAGAGCAACAGGTTGTGGTTCTGTTGGTTGTGGGTTCAAGCCCCATCTGTCACCTAATATCTTCTTAGCTCAGCTGGATAGAGCAACTGACTCTTAATCAGTGGGTCCAGAGTTCGAATCTCTGAGAAGATACTAAAATTGGGAGTACTTTAATGTGGTGAATTAGTGTGGTCTGTAAAACCATTGCCCTTGGGCTAAGTAAGTTCGATTCTTTCTACTCCCACAATTGGTGCTCTGGCAGACATGGTGTATGCGCTAGACTGAAAATCTAGTTAATGAGGTTCGAATCCTTGGGGTGCCACAATATATTGGGAATCTGGGGGAATTGGTAGACCCGCATGTCTTAGGAACATGTGCTGAAATATGCGTGTGAGTTCGAGTCTCACGCTTCCCACTTATCATACTAAATTATTAAAAATTGTTAAAGAAGTGAAGAAAGTTCCGAAAAAATTTGGTAGTTTCAAAATAAAGTAGTAACTTTGCAACAGAAATAATAAAGATATGGAAAAGAGAAAGATGTCAGAAGATGAACTTAGGTGGCAAGCTGAGGAAGATGCAAGAACACTTGAGAGGTATCAAGAGGTAGTTAATGATAAGGCAAGACTAGACAGAGCTATGAAGGTAGCTGCTAAGACTGTAGATAATCTAGAGGAGAGAGCAAAAGCCTTAAGTAAATCTCTTACTGGTCTTAAAAAGAAGAAGTAGGCTCCATTAGTTCAGTAGATAGAACAACTGTTTTGTAGTCAGTATGTCGTGGGTTTGAATCCTACATGGAGCTCAATAATAAAGAGGATAGTACTAGTGTAAGACTCAACGTAACTTAAAGGCTTTGTGAAATATCATGTAAGTTTAGTCCTTTTGGGTGTCGTATTACCCACCTTAGTTACCGAGGATGGCTAAAGGTAACAAATGCAGTAATGGTGTTAGTGGTAACATGCCTGCCTTCCAAGCAGGAGTGGTCAGTTCAAATCTGGTTTACTGCACAATATCGTGGTATGGTGTAAAGGTAACACATGGGGCTCATAACCCTAAGCTAGGAGTTCGATTCTCCTTACCGCAACTAAATTAAGGAGAAGATGGATAACAAGAAACTTGATGCAATTTTTGCCAGTACCTTAGTAGGAGTTCTGGACAAAATGAATACTTTAGGTATTATAAGAGAAGATGTCATAAACATCTTTCAGAACAACCAAGGTCAATATGTGGCAATTTTCTATTATTAACTAATACATTAACATTATGGAAGAGAAGAAAGTAATGGAAGAAAAAACTCTCACTAAGCCTGTTTCAGAAGAGCAGTTTAAAGAGATGGCAAAAGAGATGGCCGCTGCTAACTACCAGAAAGTCTTGGAAGACTTTGAGAAAGGCATTCTTCATTTAAGAGATTACAGTGGAGTGAGAAAGTTTAAATCTATAAGGAGAGCTATAAGAAGAGGGCATGTATCTCTCTTTGGAGATGTTTATCCTAAAAGGCCTTTCAAGAATATCAAGACTAAGAAAGGCAATATAACTTATACAAAAAGAAGATTATATGAGCAATTTACTCACAAGAAAAGAACAGTTGCCTAAGGAGGAATATAATAAACTTCCAGTATTTTACTGCAGAGATTGTCTTTCTCTTGCTGTAAGGAGAGTAGCTGGAATGGAAGATGCCTGCTACTGTGATGAATGTGGCAGTACTAATATAGCTGAGGCAAGTATTGAAGAGTGGGAAGCTCTTTATAAGGAAAAACACGGATTCACATATTTAAATAATAAGTATTAAACATTATGGAAAAGAAGAAGAATGAAGTAAGTAAGGAGAAGATTACCTATGAACAGCTTGAGGCTTATGCTGCACAGACTACAGAGCAAGCCAAGAAGATATTCAAGGAGAACCAGATGTTAAAGAGGGCACTCTATGAGCAGAGCTTGAAGGAAGTAGAAGTAGCATTAAAGTGCTTAGACCATGCAGACTTATTCTCAACAGCGTTCATAGATGCAGTAGTAAAGAGAATTGAGGAGATTATGGACCCTAGAAAAGATGAGGGTAATAACACTGATAAGGAGGAAGAGTAATGGTTGGAACAGGAAGAGCTAATAATGTCATTAGGATTCCTACATCCTTACAAGGAAAGTTCTTCAGAATATGGATTGAGTTTCTGACTCCCCTTCATAACCTTACTAACAGGGAAAAAGACATAGTTGCTGCTTTTATTAAAGCAAGGTTTGAGTTAAGTAAGTCTATACCAGACCCAGTATGGCTTGATAAAGCAATAATGAGTGATGAGATTAAGACAAAAATAAAAGAGGAGTGTGGAGTGTCAGATGCTTTCTTTCAAGTTATCTTAGGAAAGTTAAGAAAGACAGGTATAATCTTAGACGGTAAAATAAACCCTAAATTCATACCTAAGAATCTTGATACTGGAGACAAGACATTTCAACTCCTGTTATACTTTGACCTAAATGAAGGAGATAACTAGAAGACTGGCAGAAGAACTTAACTTGCCACAAGATGTAGTACTGAAATCATATAAAGCTTATTGGAAGTTCATTCGACATACTATAGAAGAGCTGCCTCTCAAAGAAGATATGGATGAAGGAGCTTTCAATGAGCTTAGACCAAATTTCAATATACCTAACTTAGGTAAGCTGGTATGCCCCTATGATAGGTATATTGGGCAAAAGAAGAAGAATCAATTAATAAAAGATAGATATGTTGAACATAAAGAAGATAAAGCCAATGGCTAACTACTTGGTAACTACCAAGGATGAATACACTAAGGAAGACCTTAACAAAGGAGGGTTAATAGTTAAAGTTGAAGGTACTTTAAAGGAATACCAGAAAGTAGTGGCTGTTGGACCTATGGTAAGAGGTATACAAGTAGGAGATTTAGTATGTATTAATCCTAAGAGGTATGCTAAGTACAAGCATAATCCAGGTTCATTGAAAGATGGAGTAATCACTGATAATCCAGTAGTCTCCTATAACTTTAATGTAATTGAGCTTGACCATGTCTCTCATTTACTCCTTACAGACCAAGACATTGACTTTGTAATAGAGGAATGGGAAGAAGAGAAGGAAGCTAATAATATAATTATCCCTGAGAAGAAAATAATTGTTTAACCTACAGCCTACTGAGGGAAACCTTGGTAGGCTATATTTTTTATTATATGATTAGATTATTTAAATACGAAGCATTTGAAGTGACTATTGAGCCAGAAGCACTTATGTTAGCTCCTTTCAAAGCTATTTACAGTAGAGACAGACATAAGGATAAATCTCTTGCCAAGCAGGAACTGGCCTACATATATTTTATGGGAGACCCAAGAAGTGATTATCAATACCTTGTAGACCCAGAAGTAAGGTCTGAGGAAATCATTAAAGGATTGGGTATGCCTGCAGGATGGAAACCTGATAAGGTTGTAGAGAGAGCCCTGACTTTCTATGAGAGCTTTAAGCCTATATCAGCAGGATTGCTTGAGGATACTAGGTTTGTGGTAAACAAACTAAGACAGGAATTGAGAGCTATGGACTTTAATGAGAGGGATGATAAAGGTAAGCCTGTATATACCTTGCAGTCTATTACAGCTACTCTAAAGCAGATTCCTGGATTAGCAAAGGACTTAGATGAGGCAGAGAGAACATTGAGTAAGGACATTATTGCTGAAGCTAAAGCAAGAGGTTCACAAACTAAAGCATTACTTGAAGATGAAGACTAATGACGTAATTAATTGTATAAATAAGACCCTAGATGCAGAAAGAGAGGCTAAAGGACTTCCTAAGATGTTAGGGCATTTTGTATTTTACATTGATTGGAAAAAAGGCATAGGACCTATTAAAGAGTTTCAAGCCAGAGTTGATTTTGTAAATATGAAATATGGCACTACACATCCTGTAATACGTTATACTTATGTACAAAATTGTCCTAATGACTTAGTAGAGAAAACTAAAGAGATGTTAGAACTTAAGATTTTAGAGGGATTCTTTGAAGTCCTTAGGTTAGGTGCTGGAAAAGGAGCTTATGAAAACTTTGTAAATGGAGAGTTTCAAGGATGGAATTAAGAGATGATTTTTATATACCTACCAATGAATTTCAGACAGAGATAACAAAGGAATTTATGGAAACTATGCCTGAAGAGACTCAGGAGCAATTTCTTGATTTCATTACTAATGTAGAGTTCATAAGAAATCTCATAAGTCCTTCAAGGAAAAGAGCCAAAGACCTGCCAAGAGATAGCCAAGGAAGAATTATAGTGGATATTGTAAATCCACATATAATAGAGAACATGGATTATTTCAGGCCTGCAGCTCTGCATTTCAAAGAGCATGGCTGTTATACCTTCTTAAGACCAAATCCTAATCCTAACAGTGAGTATAGGAAGTGGATAGATGAAGAAAAAAGAAGATGTAGGGAAGGTTATGTAAGGGAATCTGATGGAGAGTGGATAACAGGATTTATGTATTGGTATATGAATTATTGCCCGATAATGCTTACAAAGATTGAAGAAGGCAAGAAGAAAGCAAACAGAGTTGAGGATTTTCCTGAGACTTGGGAAGGCATATATTTAAGATTCCATTACATAAATCAAGCCAGAGAAGAAGGACATCATGGTATAGAATTAGCACGCAGAGGATGCTCGAAATCGTATAGCTTAGCTTCTATGATGGCTCATAACCTTATATTAGGAGAAAGTTCTGAAGCTAGAAAGCGTGTAACTACAATCCTGACTGCATACCAAAAAGAGTATCTGTCTGATAAAGATGGAACTTTATCTAAGTTTGAACCTATGATTAACTTCATATCTGAAAACACCGAGTTTCCAAGACTCAGACTTAGAAGTTCTTCACAGGATATGTTCTGGCAAATGGGTTATCTAGATGAGTATGGTAGAAAGAAAGGTTCCCTTAATAATGTTATGGGAGTATCATCAAAAGATGACTCAGGTAAACTGAGAGGTAAGAGAGGACATATCTATTTTGAGGAGATGGGTTCTTTCCCTAACCTACTTGAGATATTTGATGTGGTCAGGCAAGGTATGGAAGAAGGTGACTATACTTTTGGCTTCTCCTACTTAGTAGGTACTGCTGCTGAAAAAGAGTCAAACTTTGAATCAGCAAAGACATTATTGTATAATCCACAGGGTAATAACATATATTCTGTAAAGAACGTATATGACAAACCTAAACAAGGCAAGCCTACTTTCGGCTATTTTTTTCCTTCTTACCTTAATAGAAAAGGCTGCTATAACAAGGATGGAGTATCTGATGTAGTGAAAGCTCTCAGACAAATACTTATGGCTAGATACAAGTCAAAGTATAATAGTACTGACCCTAATCAAGTACTGAGGCTTATTGCAGAGATGCCTATAACTCCTGCTGAAGCTATAATTAAAGTAAAGAGTGCTTTCTTCCCAGTAGCAGCTTTGACTGAGAGACTGCAGCAAATAGACTTAGACCCTAAAGCTTATGATGATGTCTATATAGGAGACCTAAGTATTAATGGTAAAGAAGTTAAGTTTTCACCTACATCTGATGAAACTCCTATAAGAAGGTATGGAGTAGATAACAGTACCAGAGGTGCTTTGGAAATCTATGAGTTGCCATTGAAAAACAGCTCAGGTAAAGTCTATGAAAACAGATATGTAATAGGCCATGACCCTGTAGATAATGATGAAGCTGAATCAAGTTCTCTGTCTAGTACTTTTGTTCTGGACTTATACACAGACAGAATAGTAGCAGAGTATACAGGAAGAATGCCTTTTGCTGATGATAACTTTGAGGTAGTAAGACTATTGTGCTTGTTCTATAATGCCAAATGTCTGTATGAGTCCAATAAGAAAGGCATATTTGCATACTTCCAGAAAATGCAATGTACTCACTTACTTGCTGATACCCCTGAATATTTAAGGGATAAACAAATGATTAAGTATAGTAACTTTGGAAGTAATGCCAAAGGTGTAAATGCTACAGCAGCTATAAACAACTATGCTAATGGACTTATAAGAGATTGGCTGCTTAAACCTGTAGCTACTGTAGTAGTAGAGGATGGTGAGGAAAAGGAAATAATGGTTCCTAACCTTTACTTTATAAGAGGAAGGGCACTACTGGAAGAACTCATAGCATTTGACCCAGTAAGGAACTTTGATAGAATCAGAGCTTTAGGTATGCTTATGCTCTATAGGGAAGAGAAAGTCATATTGTATGGCTCAAGACTAAATGAGGAAGATTCAGAGAAAATGGATAGGTCCTATCTGGGCAATGATGATTACTTTAGTAGAAACTATTCTGAATAATAGTAAATAGGTGTGCATTTATAAGTAAATTACTTTTATACTTGCACACCTTTAATTTTTTACTTACCTTTGCATAAAAATTGAGACATTGATGGTACAGCATATGGATATAAATGGAATTATAAATGAAGCTAAATTAAAATATCATGGAAGTTTTCCACAGCAACAACTTCCAATGAGTAGAAAAAATAGGGTATGGAGAGTTGCCTGCATAGAATGGGCAGATTCAAGAACATTTTTCAACTATGCTCCAGTAAGAAATTCAACCATACATAAGAGAATTAACTATGACCTGTTTAATGGCAAGCTACATATGCAGGACTTAGAGGCAGTTCTCAACCCTGAGCACTTAAAGGAGAAGGCTTCTCCTACGGATATACAACACTATCCTATTATCAACAGTAAGCTTCAGGTACTTAGAGGTGAGGAGTCAAAAAGAGTTTTTGACTTCAAGGTTGTCGTGACTAATCCTAACTCAATATCTGAAATTGAGGAAAATAAGAAGGGAGCAGTACTACAACAGCTCCAGCAGTTAGTAGCTAATCAGTCTTCAAGTGAAGAAGAGTTTCAGCAGAAACTTGAAAAGCTGGGAGATTACTTTACCTATGAGTGGCAGGATATGAGAGAAGTCAGGGCTAATAACCTACTGAATCATTATACTAAGGAATATGATATGCCTCTTATATTCAATCAAGGTTTTATGGACGCTGCTATTGTAGGAGAGGAAATATACCAGTGTGATATAAGAGGAGGAGAGCCTGTTATTGAAAGGGTAAATCCTCTTAAGATTAGGATATTCAAGTCAGGTTACAGCAATAAGATAGAGGATGCTGATATAATTATAATGGAAGACTACTGGTCTCCTGGACAGGTTATAGATGCATACTATGATGTTCTTAGTAAGAAAGACATAGCCTACATTGAATCAGCTCCTGATATTGTACCACAGACTGATGAAATGGGACACAGGGATGAAAGAGCTGCCTTTGTAAACCACCACATGATTGATGATGTTATAGCAGGCACTGATGAATATGGTATGGGCTTTTACTTTGACCCATTTGGGCTGTTCTCTGATAATGCAGGAGACCTACTACCATTTGATACTAATGGTAATGTGAGAGTCTTGAGGATGTATTGGAAATCAAGGAGAAAGATTAAGAAGGTAAAGAGCTATGACCCTGAGACAGGTGATGAAGTCTATAACTTCTACCCAGAAACTTATGTAATAAATGAGGCTATGGGAGAAGAGGAAGAAATCCACTATATCAATGAAGCTTGGGAAGGCACTAAGATAGGTCAGGAAATTTATGTAAATATGAGGCCTAGGGTAATTCAGTATAATAGATTATCTAATCCTAGCAGATGCCACTTTGGTATAGTAGGTTCTATATACAACCTGAATGAAAGTAAGCCTTATAGTCTGGTAGATATGATGAAGCCATACAACTACCTTTATGACGTGATACATGACAGGCTTAATAAGATGATGGCTAAGAACTGGGGAAAGATTATTACTCTTGACCTAGCTAAAGTACCTAAAGACTGGAATGTTGATAAGTGGCTGTATTTTGCCAAGAAAAATAATATAGCTGTAATAGACTCCTTTAAGGAAGGAAATGTAGGAGCAGCTACAGGTAAATTAGCAGGAGCTCTCAATAATGCAAGTTCTGGTGTTATTGATGCTGAATTGGGCAACAGTATACAGATGTATATCAACATGCTTGAGTTTATTAAGCTAGAGATGTCTGAAGTAGTAGGTATTTCAAAACAAAGAGAAGGCCAGATAAGCAACAGGGAAACTGTAGGTGGTGTAGAAAGAGCTACTTTGCAATCTTCTCACATTACAGAATGGATATTCACTATACATGAGGATGTGAAGAAAAGAGCTCTTGAATGCTTCTTGGAGACCGCAAAGATAGCACTTAAAGGAAGAACTTTCAAATTCCAATACCTACTGTCAGATGGAGCTCAGAGAGTGACTGAAATAGATGGTGATGAATTTGCAGAGTGTGACTATGGATTAGTAGTTGATAATAGCAATAGTGCTCAAGAGCTAAATCAAAGATTAGATGGTCTGGCACAAGCTGCATTGCAAAATCAACTTACTTCCTTCTCTACTATAATGAAACTCTATGGTAGTTCTTCTATTGCTGAAAAACAGAGACTAGTAGAAAATGATGAAAGAAAGACGCAGGAAAGGCAAGCACAGCAAGCACAGGCTGAGCAGAAGATGAAAGAAGAGGAACTCCAGCAGAAAGCTGCTATAGAGCAGGCTAAGATGCAGCAGGAGGATTTATTAAATCAAAGAGATAATGAGACCAAGATAATTGTAGCTAACATTACTCATGGCAGTGATGGTATTCAGGAGCCTGAATATTCACAGGAAGCTAAAGATAAACTAGCTGAATCAATAAGGCAGTTTGATGCAAGATTACAATTAGACAGAGATAGACTGAATTTAGATAAACATAAAGCAGAGGTAGATGCTTCAATCAAGAGAGAGGCTCTACAGAAAAAAGTAACTTCTAATAACAAGTAATATGATATTTACACAAGAACAAATTGATGAAATTGAGCAAAAGCTGACTAAGAGGGGAGCTAAGGATACCCAGCTCCCTTCAGCAAAAACACCTCTTACTGGAGATGAAAGTATAGCTATTGTTCAGGAAAGAGAAAACAGGCTTGTTCCTATAGGAAGTATTGTAAACACTGATGGAGGGATTTTCAATGTTTCTGAGTATCTTAAGGCTAAGACTGAAGTGCCCACCTCAGTAATCTTGACTTTATCTGAGGCTATAGAAGCTTGTCCCAGCAGAGTCAAGAAGGCTGGACAAATTATCACTTTTATAGATAAAGATAAGGAGTGGCAAAGGTATCAATATCAAGGTTATAATGTAGAAAATTGGAATCAACTTACATTATGGAAAGATTTAAATAATATTTCTGAAGACATACCTGTTAGTGAAGATGTTATGGTATTTAACATAACAGAATATATGCCAGGAGGTAGTAAATCTACACAAGCTATATGGGCAGGTATATATACTATAGATGGTATTACCCCAGTATCTCAATATAGACTTATATTTGGTTGTGATGCTTCTTTAGGAATTGTTGAAGGTGTTGATATGGATGCGTCTGACACTTTGGCAATAATAGATATAGATACTGATAAAGTAGCAACATTTAGTTATATTTTGTTTGTTGGTAATTCTATAGATGGTTATAGATACCAAACAACAATAAATAGTTATGAAGATGTACCAGATTGGATTGAAGAAGCTTTTGGTAATAATTCTTCTTACATTTTGGCTAACATTGCAAGTTTAGAAAGAAGAGTAAATACTAAGCTTGATAACAAAGTAAATAAAGTACAAGGAAAAGGTTTATCTACAAATGATTTTACAAATACTAATGTATCAGAATTAGCTAGTAGTATAAATTCAGTTAGTTATAATAGCTCCACTAAAAAGATAATATTTACTAAGAACAATAGTGATACAGTAGAAATAGATGCTACAGACTTTGTTAAAGACGGAATGGTATCTGATGTATCCATAGTAGGAACAAATCTTGTTATTACATTTAACACAGATTCTGGTAAAGAAGATATAGAAATACCTCTTACTGATATATTCAATCCTGCTAATTATTATACTAAAGCACAAGTGGATACTGCGTTAAGTAGTAAGCAAGATACAATCAATGACCTTGCTACTATCAGGAGTGGTGCGGCATTAGGAGCTACAGCAGTTCAAACAGAGACAGACCCTACTGTACCATCATGGGCAAAGCAGCAAAGTAAACCAACATATACTGCAGCAGAAGTAGGTGCTTTACCTGTTGGGACTACAAGTATTTCAGACTTATCTGATGGTACAAGAGTTGATGATATAGAAGATGCCTTAGAAGAGAAAGCTAACAAGATTCCTATGCCTGACGTGGTACATGAGTTGGTTGTTGAAGGTACATCACAGGTTAGTGATGTTATAAATTTAATAACAGGTAGATTTGAAGAATATCCTGCCGAATCCATTCAGATTTTTGGTACGTTTAAAAATCCATCTATTATTGAATTTAGCGTAAATTATACTGGTAAACTTAGATTTGAAGGAATCAGAGAGAGTGTTATTCTTAAGTATATTAAAGCATACGTGAATGGAACATTAGTTGAAACATCTACAGAAAGAATTATTGATTCAGAAATTCTAAGTTTCAATGTAGAAGCAAACGATGTAGTAAAAGTAGAATTTACAATATATAATAATACTGATTACTTTCATGGTTGTATCGGAGACCTCAGTATAACATCTGCTGGAGTTCCAAAAGATTTAGTAGATGTATATAATGACCTTGAAAATAAAGTAGATAAAGTATCAGGTAAAGGATTATCAACTAATGATTATACTACAGAAGAAAAAACGAAGTTGTCTGCTCTGCCTACAAATAGCGAGTTGACTACCTTGCTAAATAGTAAAGTAGATAAAGTTAATGGTAAAGGACTATCCACTGAGGACTACACTCCCACAGAGAAAACTAAGCTTAGTGATTTGCCTACTGCTACAGAACTTACACAAGTACTTGGAAGTAAGGCAAACACTGCTGACCTAGCAAGTGTAGCTACAAGTGGTAGTTATAATGACCTTAGTGATAAGCCGACATTGGACGACCTCAATAAAGTCGAAGATTTATATGCTCTTGATGCAACGAATAGTGATTGGAAGACTAAGGTTGATAAGATGTTTGATGATGGTACACTACCAACCATCTCCAAATCATTTGACTATTGCAATCTGCGCATTTACAAGAAGTATGTTTCTGGTGTTGAGGCTGACACAACAGCAATTAATTCACTGGAAACAACAGAAGAAGGTCTTACGTTTGCAGATGGTACTCATTTTTCATCTTATAAAATAGGTGAAAAATACTATGTAGGTTATCTAACTGGTTTTTTCATCAATAATGAAAGTACTGTACTAGGGAATATTGAGATAACCTCCACGAAAAAAGGAACGATTAAGTTATACTTATACAAATGTACGGTTAGAGAAGACGCATACTTTCAGATAAACGGTCAAATTACATCTGTTAAAGTACCTACAACTGAAGCTGCTACAATACTGACTTTTGATGTAAATGAAGGTGATATTATATCAGTATCACCAACTGAAGCCAATTACTACCGTTATATTGGACTTGTTGGAATGTCATTCTATTCTAAGTATCCAGTATCAAGGTTTTCCAATGACGCAGGATATGTCGCAAAATCAGTTGACAATCTTGTAAACTACTACCTCAAGTCTGAGACATATACCAAGACAGAGGTACAGCAACTCATCGGTGCTATCCAACAGTTCCACTATGAGGTATATCCTACCTTGCCTCAGACTGGCGCAAGCAATGTGTTGTACCTCATCGGACCTACAGGCAGTGGTAGTGACAAGTACGAGGAGTATGTATATGCCAACAACGACTGGACGAAGATTGGCGACACCAGTATAGACCTCAGTGGCTACGTTACTACGGAGGCACTCACTACGGCACTCGCTGATTATGTCACCTCGTCTGCACTTAGCGTATTACTTGCCAATTATTACAACAAGACCGAAGTTGATGGGTTGTTTGCTGGTAAGGAGAACGTAATGCCTATCACAACAGCAACAGGTGCGACACTCTCTGCCGTGGTGGGTAACTACTATCGTCTTGACAACGTGGGAACTCTCGCAATCACTCTGCCAACAATAACAGGAGCAACGAAGTTACAGGCTATTACGTTTTTGCTTATATGTGGTTCAAATACAGTTGTGACCTTTGTACCACAAGGCTCTGAGACAATCCTCTACCAAGAGAACTTCCCATTGCAGGCCAATACCACCTATGAGGTGACTGCATTGTGGAATGGCAGTGAGTGGACTTTATCAAGAGTGATTTACGAATAAGAAAGGAGGCTGATATGCAATATACACAACTATCACGTAGAAGCGCAGGGGACAAGCTAAACTGGGAGAAGCAGTATCTTACCTTTATCCCTGTTGAGGATGCAGTGTTCAGCTGGGCAGAAAGAGCAACAAGCGGACACCTTGAATACTCTATTAATGGAGGTCAGACATGGGTGACTATTGCTAATGGCGAGAGTACCCCTACTGTCACGGCAGGCAGTAAAGTAATGTGGAGGGGAAATTTAAAGCCAAATACTAATTCCAATAATGGAGGTATTGGCACATTTAGCGCAAATGGTAATTACAAGGCACATGGCAATACAATGTCGTTATTGTATTATGACGATTACTATGGTAGTCAGTTAGATTCAATTCACAATCGTGCATTCAGCCATTTATTCTCTGAGGACACATACGTACTGTCTGCTCCGCTGTTACCTGCAACAACATTAGCAGAAGGTTGTTATGGTGGCATGTTCAAGGGATGCACATCTCTTACATCAGCACCAGAATTACCAGCTACTACACTAGCACCTGGTTGTTATCAAGGTATGTTCAGTGGATGTACGTCACTTACAACAGCACCAACTATATTACCAGCAACAACATTAGCTAATTATTGTTATAATTATATGTTCAATGGCTGTACTAGCTTAACTACAGCACCAGCATTACCTGCAACAACATTAACCGCCAATTGTTATTATGGTATGTTCAATGGCTGTACTAGCTTGACTACAGCTCCAGCATTACCAGCAACAACACTGGCAATGAACTGCTACTATAGTATGTTCAATGGCTGTACAAGCTTAACTACAGCACCAGCATTACCTGCAACAACACTGACAATAAACTGCTATTTTGTTATGTTCAGTGGCTGTACTAGTTTAACAACAGCTCCAGAACTTCCTGCAACTACATTAAAAAGTGGTTGTTATCGACAGATGTTTCTAGGTTGTCGTTCTCTTACTACAGCACCAGAACTTCCTGCAACAACATTAGCAAAGAGTTGTTATCAGGATATGTTCAATAGATGTACATCACTTACTGTTGCTCCAGAACTACCAGCAACAACATTAGTGGATTCATGCTATCAACAAATGTTCTATAGATGCACCCAGCTTAATTATATTAAGTGCTTAGCAACAGATATATCGGCTATATACTGTACTACTAAGTGGCTGAATAATGTTGCAGCAACAGGCACATTTGTCAAAGCAGCAGGTATGGAAGATTGGACAACAGGTGCAAGTGGCATACCATCAGGCTGGACGGTAGTAGATGACAACTCATAATTAATAACTCAAAACTTACGAAGATATGACATACAAAAACAATACAACAGGTGAGATGTACCACGGTGGTGCAATCACAAGAAGATTAGATAATGGTGCAGTAGTAACAGGCACTCCCACACCAGAGATGTTAGCTGAGTGGGGATTTACACCCTATACCCCACCACAACCTAATGTAGATATAAGAAAACAACGTATGGACGAGATACTTGCAGAGCTTGATGCTATGGATTATCTCACGTCTAAATATGTAGATGGCGAAGATATGTCAGAATATGGAGATTGGCAAGGTAAAAGAAAAGCTCTTAGAGAGGAATATCGTCAGTTGGAAAGCGAGGTGGAAGATGTTTAAGTGGCTAACCGATAGTAACAGATGGAAGCACCTTGTACTTGCAATCTGCATTGGGCTATGGGCTAACTCATGGTACTGCGCAGGATATGCAGGTGTAGGCGTAGCAAGTGCGCTTGAATACAAGGATATGCTGTATGGCAACAACTGGGATTTGATAGACTGGCTCTGCACTGTTGCTGGTGCGACAATAGGGTATGCGGTAAGATTTATGTTGATTAACAATAATTAACTTAAAAAATTTGCATATATGAAAAAGTTTTATTAATTTTGCAGTATTAAAAAAATAATTTAAATTTAAGGAAAAATGAGGAAGGTTAATACAAAATCAGATGTAAGTAGAAGACCAAAGCCATTAGTGGCTAAGGCAGGAGTCACTAGAAATAGAAGCAGGAGGTATGCCTGTGGAGGCAAACTTAAATAAATTAATGTATAGGATAGAGTTGTATTTAATAAAAGTAATACCTATAATTGCTTCAGGTATTTATTTATTGAATACAATTCTATCCTATTTTTATATAGACCTTCCTGTACTTTCCTATATAATAATGTTTCTGTTCATAGCTTTTCTTTTTACATCATCTTATGCTTTTAGGTTCTGTGCTTGGCATAGAGTATCTATATGGTATATTACAGTAAATCTTATCTTAAATATTATAGACTTTTATGTAGGTATAGCTTTATCAGACAGAGACTTGTTTACTTTATACATGGCTATCACAGGATTATTTATATTTGTCTTACTCTATTTACGCTTTAAAGAATGAATGCTTTAACTAAATTGGTTTTAAAAGAATTAGATAATGTCTTTAATAAGATAAAGGCTGGTAATTGTGAATTGACAGAAGAAGAGAGTCTGGATATATTACGAATTATAGCACATGAACCTTTAAGTAAAGACCAAGCTTCCTCCTATCTTAATATGGGAAAAAGTAAATTTGATGAATTAGTAAGAGCTGGTATTATTCCTAAAGGAAGAAAAGTAAGAGGTTTCAAAGAATTGAGATGGTATAAGGATGAATTGATGGCAATATCTAAATCCCCTAACTAGTTGTTAGTTAGGGGATTTTTGTGTTTATGTGGTAATGTTTCACAAATTATTAATTTTGTCGTACCTTTGCACAGTCAATTGATTAAGTAGTACTACAAAGAAAGATTAACCCTAAAACGACAAAATTAATTATGGACGACAGCAAAGTTTTTATGTTCCCTGAAGGGTCTTCAAGAGGAAGTATTGACCCTGCACTTCTACTAGCTCTTAACAATGGTGGAGGCTTTGGTAACAATGGTGCATGGATTTGGATTCTGTTTATGTGGATGATGTACCAGAATGGAGGTTTCTTTGGTAACAATGGATTTGGTCCTAATGGAGGTACTGGGTTCCTTGCTAATCAAATGAATAATGATGCAGGTAGGGACCTTATTCTACAAGCACTTAATGGTAGAGCTGATGCTCTTGGACAGCTAGCACAGATTACCAATGGTAGTGTAGAAACTGTGAAGACAGTTCTTGGACAAATTAATACTGCTATTCAGACTACTGGACTACAGACTATCAATGCTCAGCAATTAGGTGATGCTGCAATAAGCAGACAGATTTGTGAGTGTTGCTGCGAGAATAGACTGGCTATTGCTAACCAGACTAATGCACTTCAGTCACAAATGGCCTCTAACCATGCAGCTGCTACCTTACAGGCAGCTCAGGCAGAAGCAGCTGACCAATTAGCAGTTTGCCAACAGACTAACACTTTAAGCAATCAAGCAGACAGGAACACTAACAACATAGTTAAGGCTATTAGTGACCAAAATGCTATGATTGTTAAAGAGTTCTGTGACCTTAAGGAAAGAGAGCTTCAAAACAAGATTGATACTCAGGGAGATATTATTACTCAGCTGAGAAACCAAATCAGTAATGATAAGCAGACTCTACAGTTCAATGCAGCTTTCCATGCTCTGGATGATAAGATAGATGCTATTGCAGCAAAGCAGCCTAACACAGTACCAGTTCAATGGCCTAACCTTGTAGCAGCTAATGCTACTCCTTATATAGGAGGTTATGGTTGGAATGGTAATGGATTTGGTAATAATATTGTATTTTAAGTAATAAGGAAAAGGAGGTAAAAGTATGAATTGTACACCTAATGTTACAACTAATGCAGGAGGTATTCCTTATCTTAGTTCAAGCAATGTTACCATAAGTACAGAGACTGTTGATATAGCTCTTGGTTTTCGTAGGATTCAGCCTGTAGGACACCTGACCATCTTTATAGATGACTCTATTCCTACTGGCACTACAGGTACTTTACCTGTAACTATTACATTAAATGGTACTACAAGGGCACTTACTCTTCCTAATGGTACTCCAGTAACTGCTGAAGAGCTTATAGGAGTAAACATCATTGATGTATTCAATGATAGATTCAGGGGAGTACTGGCACTAATGTCTCGCACAATAGCTTAACAATTAAAAGTAATTAACTATGTTTTCAAATTTAAGTCAAAATAGCATACTTTATATATTAGACCTAAAGAACAGCCCAAAGATATTAAGTGGGCCAGTAGAGAGAGTCTCTATTCCAAGGCCTAAATATAATACCTTTAACCCTAATATGGAAATGGTAGTGGATATTACTGCCACAGTAAACGGGGAAAGAAGGGAGTTCAAAGGTGTTCCTAACAGCTCTTTAGCTAACTTTGGTGATGATGCCTTTGTGCTGGCAGAAAGTAAAGATGTATTAAACTCTTATATTAATGCTATGCTACAAAATAGTCGTAGCATTATAAACAGCATAGAGAAACACCAGAAACTTGTAGTAGACTATGAGGATGCTTTACAAGAACTGAATCCAGATATAAAAGCAAGTAAAGAGAACGACAAGGCTATTCAAACTCTTCAAGACCAAGTTGATGCCTTACAGAAAGGAATGCAACAAATGCTTGCTATTATGACTAAAGGAGAAACACCTAAAACTGAAAAACTATGATTATACTATCTTTTAAGACAAAGAAAGACAAGGAGCATCTTCTGGAAAAGGCAAAGAAGATGGAGGAATATGCTGCTATGATAGTAGACTGCATTGAGGAGTCTAAGGAATTTGACAGTGACTATGAGTACTCAGAGAGAAACTACAGGCATGAAGAGCCTGAGTATGAAGAGAGAATGAGTGGCAGATATGGTTACAGAGGAAGAATGAGATAAACTTTGAGGAGTGAGGGGTAAAAACTCCTTACTCCTTTTTTATTTATTGTTATGAAAAGAGCAAATTTAACACAATATGAGGAATACCCAGAAGCTATGCTTATCTACATGAGGAATTATGGTCCTCATTTTAACAGAAAACTATTTGAGTTCGCTGTGGGGTTAATGACCAAAAAGATAGATGGGGAAGAAAAGAAGATAGTTCCTTACAGTAAGGAAGAGGTAGATAACATACTGAAATTCCAAGGAGTGGAAGTAGAAAGAAATCAGCTGTATGATGCTGCTTATGTGGCTAATATGGGAAAGGCTGACTTTCTGGGTTCAAGCATTTCTGATGAGCGTCATCTTGCTCTGTATGTTAAAGACGTAATAGATGATATAGATGCTGACGACGGAATTGTTTTTAATAGGTGGTATGCTGATATGTCATACTCAGGTATTGCTATTGATTGGGAAGATATGCTATGATTAGGCAAGATATTGATGTAGAAGGCTATTGGAAAATCATAGTTATATATGATGCCCAACTAGGAGCTAAGGATGTAGGCTTTACCTACACTAATCCTAGTAAAAGGACAAGTATAGTAGGTATAGCTGATACATCAAGTCAAGAAGAATTCCTAAATACAATAGTACATGAGGCTAAGCATGTCCAATCTCATATCTGTGAGTACTATAATGTACCTGAAAATGGAGAACAGGCAGCTTACCTTATAGGTTTTATAATACAAAGAATGCACAGAGTATTTAGAAATATGATAGGCACTGGAGTGAAATAAATCCAGTGCTTATTGTATTTATATAGCTATTCTAAGTATTTTACTTATAAGCTTGCAAGTATTGCAAATTATAGTTACCTTTGCAGAAAAATTGAACATATGGATAGTTATAAACCTTTTATTCTATTTGGTATAACTGCAATTATTTGCGGTTTAATTCTTTTTAAAGGAAGAGAATTAAAGAGATACAAGACCTTATATGAAAAAGAACTACAGAATGTAGAAGCTTACAGGGCTAACAATGCTGGTCTTCAAGATTATGTACGACAGTATCAGATGACTATGGATGATATAAGAGCCAGCAAAGATTCAGTAGATAGGAAACTTGCAGAAGTAGTTGATGAACTGAAGATAAAAGACAAGAAGATAGAGTATCTGCAATATCAGACAAAGACAATTTATAAGACAGATACTATTCAGGTACAGGATACTATAATTGCTGATAATGTTTCTCTAGATACAATTATTGGAGATAAGTGGTACAATGTAAAGCTTAGGCTTAAGTATCCATCTACTGTAGTAGTGTCTCCTACATTCAAGAGTGAGCAGTATGTAGTAATCAATACTAAGAAGGAATATAATAAGACTCCTTCTAAGATATTTTTCATAAGATGGTTTCAGAAGAAGCACACAGTAGTGGAAGTAAATGTTAAAGAGAGAAGCCCTTATATAATAAACAAAGAAAGTAAATTCATTAAAATTGTAAAGTAAAGATGGGTGAAGATTTAATTACTCAAGGAGGTACAGACATTCAGGTTATTGTAACAGGAGTAGTAGGACTTATTACCACAATAACAAGTAGCTGGGTGTCTTGGTTGCTTGCTAAGAAGAAGTACAATGCTGAAGTAGACAGTAATGTTATAGAAAACATGAAGCAATCCCTGGAATTCTATACCAAGCTCTCAGATGATAATAAGGCAAGGCTGGATGAAGCCCTCAAGAGAAACGAGACACTTGAGAAGGAAATAAGTCAGCTTAGACAACAGATGTTTGAGCTTATGAATAACATTTGCTATGATTTACAGTGCACTGTGAGAAAAAGACAGGTCCACTCAAGAAATAAAACGAAGGATGGCAAAAAGGAGGGTAATTATGATACTAAAGAAGGGAAGTAAAGGAATTGAGGTGAAGACTTTGCAGAAGCTGCTTCACCTATATGAAGACGGAGTTTTTGGCTCTCTTACTGAAGAGGCAGTAAAGGAATTTCAAAGAGCCAATGGTCTTACTCCTGATGGTATTGTTGGAGATAAGACTTGGGAAAAACTCAATGGAGGAACATTAGCTAAGTCCAATAGGGTAATCAATGAAATTATCATACACTGTTCTGCTACAAAGGAAGGACAAGACTTCACTACTGCTGATATAAAGAAGTGGCATATTGCCAGAGGCTTTAGTGATATAGGTTACCATTATGTAATATACAGGGATGGCAGTGTGCATCCAGGAAGAAATGTGAATATAAGTGGAGCCCATTGTACTAATCATAATGCTCATAGTATAGGAGTATGTTATATAGGAGGATTAGACAAGGCAGGTAACCCAAAAGACACAAGGACTGAACAACAGAGAGCTGCTCTGATAAAGTTACTCTCGTCTTTAAAGAAGCTTTATCCTAAGGCAACTATACATGGACATTGTGAGTTTTCAAACAAGGCTTGTCCATGCTTTAATGCCTTTAAGGAATACGCAAATCTTAAGTAATTTTATATAGCAAAGGTAAGTAAAAAACTTATTGTATTGCACAATACAAAAAGAATGCTTACCTTTGCAGTGTTTTTATAAACTAATAGGAGAAAAAATATGGAAGGATTAGATTTTGGAGCAATGCTGGATGATGAGCAGATGGACTCATTATTCGGTGAACAAGAGGAACACACCTCACCTGAAGAGGAAACAGAAGGTGAGGAGGAAAACAATGACAAGGACAAGAATAAAACTGCTGAGGTAGACCCTGAAGGAATGTTCGGGGAATCACCAGAGAGCGTAGGCAGTGAAGACAACAAGGATAACGAGGAAGGTACTACTTCTGTTGAGGAAGGTGCTTCTCCTGAATTCTTCTCTTCCATTGCCAATGCCTTTGCAGAAGAGGGTATCTTCCCAGACCTTGATGATGAGACTATTAAGGGCATTAAGACTGCTCAGGATTTCAGAAATGCTATTGATGAACAGATTAAGGCAGGTCTTAGTGAGCAACAGAAGAGAGTTGCTGAAGCTCTTAATAACAATGTAGAGCCTGATAAGATTAGGCAGTATGAAGGATTAATCAATTATCTTGGAAGTATTAATGATGAGGACCTGTCATCAGAAGATGAGCAGGGAGAAACTTTAAGAAAAAGAATCCTTTATCAAGACTACATTAATAGAGGTTTCTCTAAAGAAAGGGCTGAAAAAGCTGTTATAAGAGCTGTGGAGAATGGCACTGATGTAGAAGATGCCAAGGAAGCTCTTGAAAGTAATAAGACTTTCTTTAAGGAAGAGTATCAGCAACTGCTTGAAGAGGCTAGGGCAGAAAGAATGAATGAAGAAAACGAAAATAAGGCTAAAGCCGAGAGACTTAAGAAGTCTATCCTTGAAGGAGATATGAAGTTCTTTGAAGATGTAGATGTTAGTTCAAAGGTAAGGCGAGAGGCATTTGATGCTATAAGCAAACCTATCTACAAAGACCCAAAGACTGGTGAGACCTACACAGCAGTTCAGAAGCTTGAACTTGATAATGGTGAGGAATTCCTTGCAAAGTTAGGTCTTATTTATGCTCTTACTGATGGACTGAAATCTCTTGATGGTCTTGTCAAAAAGAAAGTAAAGAAAGAGGTAAAAAGAGGCTTCTCTGAACTAGAAAGTAAAATCAATACTACTCGCAGGGATTCAAGAGGTAACTTGAGATTTGCCAGTGGTGTGGATGATAAGGAATCAATTCTAGGAAAGGGTGCCAAACTTGACCTATAAATAATCAATAATAAATAATTCCTAATTTAAAACAACTATGGCAAGAAATTTACTAGGTAAGTTTCAGACAATGGAGTTTAGCTCTTGGAAGGGTCTGACAAAGGACAATCACCTTGGAGCTATCTTCAGAGCAGCACCTCAAAAGGCTAGTAACCTGATGGTTCAGCTTCTAGCACAAAAGAGAGGTAGAACTCTTGACACATTACTCAGCCAATTCCCAACTAGAGAGTTTGACACAGCAGACGAGTATACATGGGATGTTATTGGTAGTACTCGTCAGAACATTCCTCTTATTGAGGCAAGAGATGAGAATGGCACTGTAGTTACTGCTCAAAGTGGTAACGTAGGTGCTGGTACAGCTACTTTCTACCTTGTATTTGGTAAGGATTGGTTTGCTGATGGTGAGTACATTGTAGGTAATCTTAATGAGCTCTATCAGTTCAGAATCCTTGGAGATGCTAGAATGGAGGGAACTAATGCAGTCTACAGAGTAGAACTTGCAGGTGGTAATGAGGATGGTGTACCTGCTGAGAGACTTCTTGCAGGAGAACTGTTCAGCATTGAGGCAGCATTTGTTGAGGCTGAAATGTCCAGAGAAGTAGGTGATGCAAGGTTTGCTTCACCAGTATCTATGAGAAATGAGTTCTCACACATCAGAATCAAGCACAAGGTTCCAGGTAACAAGCTTAACAGAAAGCTGGCTGTTGGTGTACCTATCATTGTTGACAACAAGAAGGGAACTACTAACATGTGGATGCACTATGTAGACTATGCTGTGGAGACACAGTTTGCTGACTACAAGAACAATGCACTTGCATTTGGTAGGTCTAACAGAAACTCAAATGGTGAGTACACAAACATTGGTAAGTCAGGTAATGTCATTAAGACAGGTGCAGGTCTGTATGAGCAGATGGAGGTAGCTAACACTCTGTATTACAATGTATTCAGTCTAAAGCTTATTGAGGAAGCTCTTTATGACCTTTCTTATGGTGAGCTTGACCTGAAGAACAGAGTATTCTTAATGAGAACTGGTGAAAAGGGTGCTATTCAATTCCACAAGGAAATCCTTAAGGAGGTTAGTGGATGGTCAATGTTCACTCTTAATGGTGATGCTCTTAGTGTTGTACAGAAGGCTGACAGTCCTCTGCATCAAAATGCTCTCAAGGCAGGCTTCCAGTTTGTAGAGTACATGGCTCCTAATGGTCTGACACTTAAGTTAGAGGTTGACCCTTACTACGATGACCCAGTAAGAAATAAGATACAGCACCCACTTGGTGGTCCTGCATTCTCTTACAGGTATGATATTATGGATATTGGTACTATGGACCAGCCTAATATCTTCAAGTGTACTGTTAAGGATGAGCCTGAGTATAGAGGTTATCAGTGGGGTCCATTCAGAAACCCATTCACAGGTGAAGCTAACAACCCTTATGCTAGCTTTGATGAGGATGCTGCTGTTATACACAAGTATGCAACCTTGGGTGTATGTGTTCTTGACCCAACAAGAACTATGTCAATTATCCCTGCTGTCCTACAGGGCTAAAAATATAGGAAACAAGGTGAGGGAAGGGAGTTCTTCCTTCCCTACCTTTTTTTAAACAATTTTAAAGGAGAAGTAAAATGGCTAAAGAGAAGAACGAGCAGAATATAATGCTTGATGAAGAAGCAATTAACAGCACTGAGAGAGTACAAATTCCTATTGAGCACCAAGAACCAGTTAGTGCTCAGCAAGTAACCAGATTATCAGAGGAAAGAGATAATCTTGTAAATTGTCTCAAGAATGAAAAGATAATAGTAAGGTTTATTTCAAGGGCAAAAGGTATGGTAACTGACCCTAGGCATATTCTTTTTGGAGGTATGGCTGCAGGCTCTAAGATGAGAATTACCACACCACTCCTTAGGTCAGGAGGTTTTGCTGATGTTCTGACTAAGGATGAAAAGAAGTTCCTTGAGTATAAGCTGGGACTTGAGCCTAATGCATTGAGTGTCCATAACAGAAATAATAATTTCTGGAGTGATGCTAATGAGCAAGGTATAGGAAGGGTAGAACTTATCAAGGGAGACAACCCATTTGATTTGTCTAATCCTATTGACTACATTAAGTACAAAATCCTTCTGGCTAATAAAGACCAGATAGCTCCATCAATACAAGCTCTTCAAGACAAACCTAAGGCAACTTACAAGTTTGTTATTATTAATGAAGGTGACACAGCTAAAGCTGCTAATACAAGAGTTACTCTTAAGGCACAGGCATACATGGAGTTTGGTAAGGTCAATGAGGATAAGGATAAGATGAGAATCATCATAGAGACTATTGATGGCAGGCCTACCGCAGCTAACAGCAAGATTGAGTATCTGCAAGGTAAGATAGGAGAGCTCATTGAGTCTAATACTAAGATGTTCTTACAAGTAGTCAAGGACCCACTCTTAGATAATAAGGTGTTGATTAAGAAGGCTATTGAGGCTGGAATCATTGCTAACAGAGGTAGCTATCTGTATTTAAAGGATGGTAATGTGCCACTCTGTGAGAATGGACAAGAGCCTACATTGAATATAGCTGCTAAGTACCTAGGACTTCCTAAGCAGCAAGAACTGAAATTTTCTATTGAAGCAAAAGTTAAGTAATTATGGTTGAGGGAGAATTTAGTACTGAGTTTGATGTCCTTTATAATAATATAACCTCAAATCAAGCTCCAGGACTTAATGAGTATGAAAAGTCTGTTCTTTTAACTAAGGCTCAGTCTCAAATATTGATTGAGTACTTTAATAACAGAATTGATAATGTTGGAGGGGGATATGATGGTAGTCAGAAAAGGCAATACGATTTCTCTAGTATTATCAAAACTGTGGATTTGGAATCAGTAACAGAGCCTACAACTATTAAGAGGCTTAATAGTAAAAGTAAGCTATTCTATTTCCCTGGAGACTATTTTCTCTCTGTAAATGAAGTACTTTATGCTGGAGATAAGCCTTATACTATATTACCTATAAGCTACAGTGAGTATCAATTACTAATGCTGAAGCCTTATCGTTACCCAGTTAAGAATGCAGCATGGAGATTGATAACCAATAATGATACTACTCCTGTAGCAGAAATCATAGGAAGGTTTAAGACAGACTCATTAGTTTACACTATCAGATATATACCTAAGCTTAATCCTATCATTCTGGATGACTTAGAGCCTTATGGAATGACTATAGAAGGTAAGACCGCTCCCAGTACTAGTAAGCTTCCTTCTGAAATGCATAGGGATATACTTGATAGAGCTGTCCTACTGGCTAAAGTCGCTTGGCAAAATGGAATAGGAGTACAACAAGCAGGACAACAATAAATAAAAATTAATAATTATGACTAATCCAGAATTCAGTGATACATTTGATACCCTGCTAAATAGCTATAATATTCAGGCTCAATTTGGTGAGCAGTCTTCTAAGGCAGATATTGTTTTAGATGAATATGAGAAGTCCGTGCTTCTTACCCAGGCTCAAGAGATAATAGTCAAGTCTTACTTTGATGCAAGACTGAACTCAGAAGGGGCAGGTATTGATGATAATACAAAGAGGCAGGTAGACTTCAGTTCTCTCATAAAGGTAAAGGAATTAAAAAAGTGCGAGTCTCAGGAATCAAGGTACGATGAGCAAGGCATATTATACCAAATGCCTATGATAGGGAATACTGAAGTTCCTGATGTATTATTCATCCTTAATGAAAAGCTTCTGTACAAGCACTACAAGAAAGGTGACCTTACTTGGACAGAGGACATGCCTGGAAAGGTAAGAAAGACAGAAGTAATAGGACAGGTACAGAACAGAAGTCAGTATCAGATAAAGGTATATCTGACTCTCAGGCTTACAGATATTCTGAGTGAAAGAACAGGTACATGGTACACCAAGTCTGTTGATGAAGAGACTAAAACCATCACAGTGAATGTCATGCATGTGATAGTTACAGGAGAAGAGGATATAGAATCCACTACAATAACTCTTGATGCTTCTGAGGAACTGTTTGATATAGACTTTGAGGTAACCTTGCCTTGGAATACACAGACTGTATTGTCAGAGTTCTCCAATGTCTTAATAGGTGGGGCAGATGCTCTAGATTCTCCTTATAAAAAGGAATATGTTATAGTTCCTCTTAACTACAAGGAATATGACAGAATGCACTCAAGAGCTTATAGTCAGCCTCTGAAGAAGCAAGCTTGGAGACTTTTCCAGAATCAGTCTACTGGCTTTGATACTCAGACAGAACTTATACCTAAGTTCAGTGTCAAAGAAATGGATACCAGTACTGATAATGCTGAATTCATCTATAAGATAAGGTATGTAAAGAGACCAACTCCTATTGTACTTGAGGATTTACCTGATGGTTTAACTATAGGAGGAGAGGACCAAGAGACTCCTTGTAAGTTACATCCTGCTTTACATATGGAAATCCTTAATAAGGCAGTAGAGCTGGCTCTGGCTACAAGAGGCAGAATACAGGCTAAGGCACAAGAACAATAATATTCTATTATGAATGCTGAGGAATTTTCTAACGGATTTGACACCCTAGTCAGTAGTTATAGAAGATTTAAGGACTTTGATAGTCAGGAGACTTTAGACAGTATAGAGTTTAATGAATATGAAAAGTCCTTTTATCTGACTAAGGCACAAGAAGAAATAGTAATAAACATCTACAGTGGAAAGAATCCTTATGGAGATTCTTTTGAAGATACTGAGGAAATGAGAAGGTACTTAGAGAACCTAGTAAAGACCGAAGTATATTCTGCTGAAGACCAAATCAGTGGCACTGGAGTATCTGCTAATTCAGTATTCTATAAATTGCCTGAAGATATAGCCTTTATTACATTAGAACAAGTTATCTATGATGATGAAGCTCTAGGCTGTTACAATGGCAGTGAAGCTTCTGTATATCCTGTAACTCAAGATGAGTATAACACAATTAAGGGGAATCCTTTCAGAGGCCCTACTAGATATAAGGTACTCAGACTAGACCCAGGAGATAACATAGTAGAACTGGTTTCTAAATTCAAGATAGGCACATACCTGTTAAGGTATCTTTCCAGACCAATTCCTATAATTTTGGAAGATTTGCCTGAAGATATAACTATTGAGGGAAAACAAAAAAAGACTGAGTGTATGCTCAATCCTA
>Ga0326512_10000372_pt1 | contig 38870 bp, 51 predicted proteins | sample 1_2617_0518_D_FD_203652 | JGI IMG/M metagenome (GOLD analysis project Ga0326512, IMG submission 203652) | Bovine rumen microbial communities from UC Davis, California, United States - 1_2617_0518 | ecosystem: Host-associated > Mammals > Digestive system > Stomach > Rumen | place: USA... | reverse complement strand
AGACTCACTTTCAGAAAAAAGTCCCTCTAGGTACGACTCCTCTGATATTATCTCTGTGGTACTAAATAATCTTTCCTCTCCAGTCTCAGTATCTATAAATGTGGAGAAAACTTTTCTACGTATATACATAAATTATTAAAATTTAGAGGTTTATTATAGACAGTATCTCTCTACCTCCATTTAAAGAGAAAATACTTTTATCTTGAACTACTTATCTTCTTTATTCTTTTTATTTTTATCAATAGCTTTTTTGATACCATATCCAATTCCAGCAGCACCTGCTACACCAAGGCCAACTTTACCGGCTGTTTTTAATTTAGCTGTTCTAGCAGCTTTATTTTCAATTGCATCAAGTTTATCAAATAATCTACCCATAGATTTATATCTCTTAGAATCAGTAGGTTCCTTAACACGTTGAAGTAGAGCTCTTATTTCAGCTTCATGTATCGCTCTTTTTTTCCCTTTAGAGGCATCTACAAAAACATTTTTAGTATTTTTTGATAAATCACGAGTTCCGTAATGATCATAAGATAATCTGCCTGCAGCACCACCTACTCTTCTTATAGTTCCCTCCTTTGCTTTTATTCTACCTGCCCTTTTTAACTTATTTATATCGTTAGTAGAACCTTCCGTTCCACCATACATTTCTTTGGCTACAGCAATATCAAATTTAGCTCTCCTTGCTTTTTGAGCTTTACTTGAAAATTCTTTTACTTCCGTACCATCAATCTCTGTGGTACTAAACAGTCTTTCTTCTCCAGTTTCAGTATCTATAAATGTGGAGAAAACTTTTCTACGTATATACATAAATTATTAAAATTTAGAGGATTATTATTATACACAATATCTCTTCACCTCCATCTCCATCTGAAGAGAAAATACTTTTATCTTGAACTACTTATCTTCTTTCTTCTTTTTATTTTTATCAATAGCTTTTTTGATACCATATCCAATTCCAGCAGCACCAGCAGTAATAGCACCTCCAGTAATTACTCCTCTCTGAATTGCTTTCTTTTTAGCAACTTTTCGAATCGCGTCTTTTATTTCTTTGTTATCTATTTTTTCATTAATTCCTATAGAATCTTTTAGCTTTAAATATTCTTTAAAAGCTTTAACTGAATCACCACTAGATGTACTAATTGGCATTTTTCTACCCAATATATCCCTCTCTTTATTGGTGTATACGTCTAAACCTATTCCATCTTTGAATGGATTTTTACTATGTCTCCTAACTCTAAAAGAATTGCCAGACTTAGTTTTTTTATAAACCTGATCTCCGACTTTCATAGTCTTATTAAACTCCTCTCTATATCCACGAAAAGCATTACTTCCTTCCTGAGATTTTATATCAAGAATTTTCCCATTCTTTGACATTATATCATTATCCATTAAAAAATCTTTAGGTTGATGCCATCCATAGGAATCTTTATTTATTCTTCTTATTTTCATAGTTATTAATTATAATTATAATTATGGCTCAATCACCAGAATCTCATCGTAGTTTTTGCTGTCGTCGTGATATACCAATGCCAACAATTATATTAAGTAGCTCTTTCTCCTTAGATTATTTCTTATCTTCTTTCTTCTTTTTATCAATGGCTTTCTTAATACCATATCCAATTCCAGCAACACCTGCTACTCCAAGACCAACTTTACCAGCTGTTTTAAGATTCTTAGCTAGTTTTTCTCCAGCAAGTTTCTTGGCACGGAGTTCATTAGATTTAGCTTCATGTTTAGCAATAGATTCTTTTACTCGTTTAGGATTAATAATCTTTGACTGTTCAACTGCCTCTTTTCTCGCATCCGGCAAAATATAATTTTTGTTAACCGACTTCATGTTTATGGTATGATTTACATTATCTTTTTTACCCTCATAAAGACGTGGAAACAAACGATCACGATTTCTATTCCTACCAGCTCTCAATAAGTCACGGGCTCTATTAATTTCTTCAAGTTCTTTTTTATTTTTAACTTTAGTAGTATCGTAGGAAATAGTTTTATTTAGGATTCCTTTAGAGGACCCAGTAATACTGTCTTCACCTTTCTTGATCAAATCCATTGTTTTCTTTCTACCAATCATCTTATCTTGTGATTGGGCACTTGAGAGACGTTCTCCATCAAGCTGGGATTCTAGATAGGCATATCTAGCGGAACTACCCCGCTGTAAATCATATACCCTACGTCTAGCCTTCTGTGCTTTAGAAGAGTAGGTTTTATTTCTTAGCTTAGAACTATCATCTTTCTTTTTATCAATCAGCTTCTTTAAACCATATCCAGCAGCAATAGCACCTCCAGTAGCTAAAGCAATCTTACCACCTTTCTTGAGGTTTTCTTTGAGCCTCTTATCTTTCTTAGCTTTTTCTAGTGCCCTATCCTTTAAAATTTCTAAATTAGTCTGTCTACCTATTAATTTACCTTGTAAATTAGTGGTTCTCATTGCTTTATTTAATTTATCAGCAGGTGAGAGATCTTTTCTTGCTGTATTAGAGATAATACTAGAACTGAGTCTATAAGCTCTGTCTACTATTTTTTTAAAAGCTCCAGAATCAAGCTTCTTTTCTCCTTCAATGGCTTTTAAAATTTCATTATTGCCTCTTTTTGTTAAATCTTGTTGAATTTTAAAGATTCCATGATTAACCGTAGCTTTTCCCTTGTTGTCAAGATTAACTGTAGTGGCCCTTTGAATTCTCCTACCTATTTGCGTAGCTTTCTCTTCATCTAATTGTCTTCCCCCGTGTTTTTCCAGGACATCTTTTGCCACCTTTTTATCCCATTTCGCACGTCTAGCCTTCTGTGCTTTGGAAGAAAACTCTTTATTTCTTAATATTATCATTTTCCTTCTTTTTTTTCTTGGACTTCTCTAAACGATTCTTAGTGTTAATTTCCATTCCGGTCCTAACTGCTTTTTGTTGTTCATAAATTTTCGGAACATGTCTACCTGCTGCAATAAGACCAGCACCCACAGCAATTTTACCAGAATGTTTAGAGAGGTAGTTCTTAATTTGGGGCGGAATTCTAAGATCAACTCCTTGTACTTTAGCTGCCCCCTCTATAAGTTTAGGAGATTTAGCAGCAAGATATCCAACTCCACTAGCGATAGATCCCTCCAGAATAGGCTTTCCAGATTTATCTAAGATTATACTATTCCCAGCTTTTCTCTTAGACTTTTTTATAACCTTTTCATCATCGTCTCCTCTTTCGTAAGAGTCATCTGCAGCTTTCTGACCCTTCTTGAAATATTTTTCCGAGTCATTTTTCCCTAACTTCTCCTGTATCCATCCAATACCTATTCTAGAATCAGGAAGCTTATTAGAAAATAATCTCCGTATTATTATCATAACCAATACTTATATATTTAAAATTTATAGAGATAGGACTTTTTATTAGTTACTATTTACCAAGTTTTTCCATATCCATGACCAGATCCGGCTCTAAAAACATTATGCTCGTAATTTCCATACCCCATATCTCGACCACTTAGTAATCGTCCTTTTGAATCTACTTTTCCGTGATCATATGACTTTAATAGCTTCTCTTTATCTCTCTGACTTATACTAGAGTTTTTAATAATCTTTCTAGAATTTCCTAACTCTTTAAATTCTACTGTTGGTCTATTTGGGTGTATTTTTCTTGCTTCGTATGGATAAAGTTGAGTTCGTAGTTTTGTACCCTTACTATTAACTAAGCTATCTCTTAAGTTTATTTTATCGTTAATGCCAAGGGTCTTATAAGTATCTTTAATAGTTCCCTGCTTATCCTTAACAACTTCTGATAAGGATTCTCTTCCTCTTTGAATTAGGCCTCGTTGATCTTTGAGTCCCTTTTCAACATCCTGCATATCCCAACGATACTTTTTAGCATGTTTCATAAAAGCCTCTTTTCCTGTCTTCATTTCTAAAGCCTTCTTAAGAGCTTTATTGGCAGCTTTTACTCGGCCAAATTCTTTCTGTCGTATAATAATCATCTTTCCTTATCCTTTCACTAGGAGGAGGAAGTATTGTTACATCACTTTATTAATCACCCTTCCCCTCCCCCTATTGCTAGAAAATTGGAATGATTAGCATCTTTATTTCTTAAATAATATATGCATCCTTAGTAAATCTAAGATGTGGATATTCTTTTGTGGCTTTAATGATTTTTTTATTTTTTTCCACATCTCCTGCCCTCTTGATATTTATAGATGCATTTATTCCGCTAGGTAACTGATTCTTTTTTGATAGTGTTCGTCCAGCCTTTACTAATTTTTCTTCGTTAAGTGGAGTTATACTTTTCCAGTTTTTACCCAGTTCTTTAAAATATCTTCGAGAAATCTTTGGCGTTACAGCAAACTCTTTCTGTTCAGACTCACTTTCAGAAAAAAGTCCCTCTAGGTACGACTCCTCTGATATTATCTCTGTGGTACTAAATAATCTTTCCTCTCCAGTCTCAGTATCTATAAATGTGGAGAAAACTTTTCTACGTATATACATAAATTATTAAAATTTAGAGGTTTATTATAGACAGTATCTCTCCACCTCCATTTAAAGAGAAAATACTTTTATCTTGAACTACTTATCTTCTTTCTTCTTTTTATTTTTATCAATAGCTTTTTTGATACCATATCCAATTCCAGCAGCACCTGCTACACCAAGGCCAACTTTACCGGCTGTTTTAAGATTCTTAACCAACTTCGGGTTAACTTTAGGGGATTTTATAGTTTTATCCTTAGAGATTGTTTCTGTGGCCTTTTTAGCTATATTATCTGAATTGAGTTTCGAATTTACTTTACTAAACTTAGCTTTATCTTCAGCTGCTTCTTTTTTAAAAAGATCAGTTTCAGGTTTAGCTCCAAGAGCAATAGAACCAAAAGTATTATAATCTTTGCCTAGAAGCTTTTTGGATAAGTAATTTGCTTTTCTAGTGTTTAAGTCAGATTTATTAGCTTCGACGCCTCCAATGTAATCTTTTACACGATTCCTTTTAAAATGCTTATCTGAAGCTGCCATTGCAGAATCTAAGTCATGTTTACCGCTTTTGTGCAACTTCTTAATTAAGTTTTGATGTTCTTCTCTATTATATCCAAGTGGTATTTGGGCATTATCGAATTTAGCCCTTCTAGCCTTTTGAGCCTTGGAATTAAATTCCTTCTGTCTTAATATTATCATATTCTACAAATAATAGATAGAGGGAATTTGTTTTTAGTTACCCCCACCCCCTATCTCTATAAAATTTGGGATAATAACATCTTTATTTGTCTTTACTTTTATTTTCGCGGTTTTGAGTTATACGGTCTACTACTTTTTTATATGCTTTGTGCCCTTCCGTAGATAATTCGTTTTTTAATCCTATACCAACATTAAATCGGTCAGTGGAACTTTTTAATTTAGAGAATTTCTGAGAAACTTCATTATCTTCGTTATCTTCCTTCTCCTTAGAATTATTTATTTTTCTATACAATTTTCTTGCTCCTAGACCAGCTAGGGCGGAAGCCGTGGCTCCAATAGCAGCACCTTTCTTACCCTTTCCTTTAGAGATTCCAACCAATCCTCCACCAATAGCACCTATTGTAGCAGATCCAGTACCAGTTAGAATAGTATTAAAAGTTCTATCCCACTTTCTATGGAGTTTAATATCTTTGTCAAATTTCTCACTATCTTCTTTTAAGGAGTTATGTGGTCCAAAACCATAATTAGAAAAAGATCTTTCACCTTTGTACCACTTTTTAGCAAATGCCTCTTTAGACATTTTTCCTTCAGCTACATCTAGTTTATCAAGTGCCTTATCGTTTACATGAGGATTTTTTCTTAACCTACTCCTGTTAAAAGATCCTACTGCTTTATTTAATACAGGATGAACAACCGCGCCACCAACCGAGACTACTGCAGCTTTTTTATATTTCTTATCTAAAGCTGCTGAAAGCGGAGTATCTCCTGACGTAATAGCAAAAATACTACCAGTTGCTGCTCCAAGTAGAGCGGCATCTCTAGTACTAAATGGATTTATCTCACCCTTCAGATATTTTCGGCTGTGTTCTCGTCCTTTATCACCTGCGTGCTTATTACACCATACATCAAATCTGTCTAGCGCTTTAAGTTTTGTTTCACCCTTCTTTTTATCAGAGAAAAATTTATTTCTTAGGATTATCATCTTTTTTATCTTTCTTAATTATATTGTTATAATATGCTCTTCCAGCAGCTCTACCTAATTCAGAAACTCCAATATCGCCTAGTATTCCAGTACCATAAGAAAGGAGCGCTTTCTTATAATTTCCTTTAGCTGATTTTAAAAGTCTTTTAGAAGCCCCTGCATTTTTCATTAGTTTATATCCATGCTGAGAAGCTTTTCCTTCTGCCACAAGTCTAGGAAGATGAACACCGGTTACGGCTAGAATTCCAGAAGATCTATTGACAATCCCCTCTTTTTCACCCTTCTCCTCTTTTTTAGCAGACCTTATTCCACTAGCTATTCCCGCGCCAAGTCCTATTAATGTAGAATTTTCAGAGATCGGACGAAGTTTATGTGCATATTTTCCAACCTTATCTGCTTTAGGATTAGATAAATAGTGTACATGACCTAATTCATGACCTAAGATTGATGCATTTCCTTTTGTTTTACCAGACATTTGAACGATCTTATCACCATTATTAAATCCACCTTCGACAATTCCGCTCATAGCTTCAGGAATTCTCTTTCCACTAGAATCTATTCCCTCTTCTAAAATAGCGTTCCCTGACTTTTTAAAATTTTTCTTAAGTCGGTTATAAATCTTTTTGCTTTCCTTATCTTTAGCTTCTTTTTTCCAGTCGTTTTCTAGTTTTTTTACTAGCTTATCACTAAGTTGGGAATGACCATTATCTGCAACAATAAGACCAGCGCCAGATATCAAAGAATTTCTAGTTTTATTGGATTTTTTATCCCCGTCCTTTTTACTAAATAATCTCCGTAGTATTATCATAACCAATACTTAAGTTTAAGTTTCTCCCACTATCTAAGTTTTTTGTTCCCATAATCTGATTGAACAGGAGAATTCTTATTTCAAATTCATTATGGGAGTATAAGTTTTTATAATTTCTTAAGTTAGTCCTTCCAATCCCTCGCTAATTGAATCAATGAGAGACTATTTTTTTTGTTATCTCTAGTCTCTCTTTAAAAGATAACAAACTCAAATTCGATATTAAATTATATTTTAATCTTAGACTTTATTGACCTAAGATAATTATAACTCTTAGGAAAAATTGATCTAAACCTTGAAATTAATTTAGAGTCACTTAATTGTCTTATCTTCCTGTTAATATAATCCGCAGGGATACCTAGAATCTTTACAAAACTCCTAAGACTGTATTCCTTTTGTTCAGGATTATCAGAGAAAGCCCTCTGTCTTAGTATTATCATTTCTTCTTTTTATCTTTTAAAGTTAGTAGCTTAGTACCACCTACTATCAATCCTACCGAAGCAGCACTTTTTCCGACTCCTTTAGCAAAACGTTTAGGATTCTTCTTAGCATACTTTAGTACTTCTTTAACAGAGTTCTTAACGTAATCTTTTGAACCTTTAATACGTTTCGTATCAATATCTTGTTCAAAAATTCTTGTTCCGCTAGTACCTTTTGCTCCACTTAAGTTATTCCACTTTTGTTTTGCATAGAAATCAACATTCCCGCCACGAGCATTGACCAACTTATCATTTAGATTAGGAGTTTCACCTCTTCTGATTTTTTCTGCGTATTCTTTAGCAGTTTTTGCCCCGGCCATTTCGGGATTATCATAAGAGCGCTTCATTTTCTTGTATTCGTCATAAGGAATACTCATTTTTACCACTCCTGCGCCGTCTCCTTGTATATAATGTGGAAGGGCATGGCCCATAGCTACTCTTCGTTTCTTCGCCGTATAGACTACGGGTTTATTGCCAGGATCAATCCCGGCTCGCCTCGTAATATTATCTTCGTCGAGTGCATGTATGGCCTTGAGTCCCTCTTCTTGGATTTTCTTTTTGGCTTTCTTGCTTGTACCATGATAAAGATGAACTCTTCCGCTAACCTCTCCAGATTTATGAACTTTATCAGCTATATAAAGTCCAGCTCCAATAGCTGCTACACCACCAGCTTTTTCGGCATTTCTTTTTTTACTGAAGTTTTTATCTCTCAATATAATCATTTTATTCTCTTACTGATGGAAGATTGTTGCTATCTTAAGCACACCCCGCCCATCAGTATCGATTCTAAACGAGGGAGACGCCTTTTTTATTCTCTTAGTTCCCCTAGTCTATCGAAACATAAAACCAATGTTGTTTTTGTTCATTAGGAGATTTATAATTTTGCTCCCTTAGTTACATCGAAGTAATTAGGTTCTTCACCCTAAGGGATTATTTTTAAGATTACTACTTATCTTCTTTCTTCTTTTTATCATAAAGTTTTTTAGCACCGTAAGCAGTTCCAGCTACTGCCGCTGCTGCAACGGCTCCTTTACCGACAGCCTTGGCAACATCTTTATAGGATGACATTGTTGCTTTGCGCCACATCTTATCTTGCAAGTTTTTGGCTTTATCACTTTTAAGACTATCGACTCTCACAAGAGCTTGGCGATTATCTACTCGTGTGTTTAATTCACCAAGAGCACCGCTAGCCTTTTTATTTACGTTGCCAGGATCTGACCTCCATACATCTATCTTTTTTGATATTTTTCTTCCAATTTTCCTAGCGTCAGGATCAAAGTACTGATTTGGGTTAATTCGACCACTTTCCTTCGCTACTTGAAAATCAAATTTACGTCTCCTGGCTTTCTGTGCTTTGGAGGAAAACTCTTTATTCCTTAGTATTATCATATTCCTTCTTTTTTGATTTTTTTATAACCTTTTCATTATTTTATATGAACCATCAATCCCTACCTTAATAACACAATAAGGTTGAGTATCTTTAAGTATCTCTACTGTTTTCCCTTTATTATTCCTTGCTAGAAGTTCAATAGACTGATACTTTCGATTTTGTTCCTTTGTTTGATAATAATGTTTATCTTCCTTCTTATTTCCTAAGACTGGTTTCTCATAACCATTCCACTCAACCCACTTATACTTCCATATTTTTCCTGGAAGTGATCTTGGACCAAACTTAAAGTCTATATAACTATCTTTCCCTAAAACTTTTATCTTAGTTAGTTTTATTAACTTTAGCGGGCTAATACACCATATTGGATTAGTATAAGAAGATAAAGGAGTTTGAGTAATATCTGGTTCAATAATACTCTCTTTGGAAAGGCCTATTGTAGTGTAAACTGTAAAAGTCATTCCAGTTAAATCCTGTCCATAGTAAGACATAAGTGCCTGGTCAATATTAGTATATAATTCAATTCTAGGGATTTTTGAATCTTCTATACCATGTTTAGACCATTCACTCTTAGGTTTAATAGGCTCAATAAAAGTACCACCTAGGTCATCATATAGAGATAGAAAGTAATATTTATTTCTCTTTACTATCATAATATTTATATAAATAGATTCGAGAGCACAGGATAAATCGGAAATATGCATTAAGTGCCCGACTTAACCAATCTTCCTCAATTACATCCTGCACAAACGAACCCTCTGAAAATTTACAAAATAAAAAGGAATAGTCCTATCATATGAATATGAAAGAAAAGAACGACCTGTACGAAAATAATAATGCAGAAAGGAATCGATAGAACTATTCCAAAAATTTAAAATGTTGCGCTAAACAACATCTTTAATTTCACATATAAGGATTTTATATAAAAAAGGTCTCAAAATTGGGTGGTTTTCTTTAAAATTATTCAATTTTTAACTAAATTTAAGGTATAATTAATAAAAATACACCCACTTTTTAAAAATATCTTCTAGAAAATAAAGAAAAGTAGACACTTTTACATGTCTACCTCTCTCATTAATTCACAGATTCAATATCTGCTTCTCCCTTTTCAAGAAGTTTCTGCTTTCTGTTAAGATGAGCAAAACACTTCAATTTAAAGGCCTCTGATTTACCATTATCAAATTTAATGACAATACCTTCAGTAGGAACTTTATTATTACATTCAGGCTCATCAAGCTCCATATCAAATTGAGGATCATTAGCTAAACGTTGCATAAAGTTCTCATTCCAATGCACGGATGGATCAATATCTGGATATAAATCTTTTGCATAACCTTCATACATGCATTTCACTACTTCAAGACCTTTTTCCTTGCACCATACCTGAACTTCATGGGGACTGAACTCATGAACAATACCATCAGGATTAGTAAGAGTGATACGATAAATCAAGATTCTATAATGAAGTCCATAAGTATATTCCTCATTAGTATGTAATGGACGAGTCTTGAAATCATTATTCTTCTGAATGGGTTTGCCATTAGGGAGATATCCTACAATCTCATAATAGAATGTCATACCCTTTTGGAGAAACGGTCTTAAGTACTTATCTGCATACATCCAAACATCACCACCTACTTCTCCATAATAACCTTTATTATTCTCTACATCAGGGTTGTAATATGGATTTTTGATAACAGTCCTAGATGAATATACATAATCATACTGTACAGGCTCGCTCTTATCTCCTGAAATAAATCTTGCTAATTTTTCTCGCCAAGTCAAATCTCGACGGCAAAGAACATATGCACTCACTCCACTAGTTCCATCATATTTCTTGGTAATACTAAGCCAAGAATCAGGAGTAATAATCTGAGGGCACTTCTTGATAAGAACAGTCTGATAATGAAATCTAAACTGTGTATCAATAACCTTTTTCAGCTTATTAGAAACCTTATAACGCTGGTTATTTCTTTGTCCAGATCCTCCATGACGACGACGCTCACCTCCAGGAATATATTTCTTAGATATCCAAAATTCCTTAGTGCCATCGTTAACAATATCAAATTCCCTGCCATCATCTAAGTCTTCACATTCTTGATTGACTGAGTCTATACAGAAATTCTGAAATTGAACTAATGGAAGAAGGAAACCTTCACTTACCTGACCTCTAAGACGTATAGCCTGAACCCTACCGTTATCTTCGAACAAACCAGCTACTTGAGGATCTTTATTCTTCTCGGCATGGCGATAAAGATTACAATACTCAAGCAAAGCAGGATTGATCTGTGAATTTGCTGGGAAATATAAAAACATTCCTGGCTGCTCATTGATTCCTACTATTACCTCAAATCCCTCAATATGAGCTACTTGCAGCTTCTCTACTGCTGGATCAGGGTGTTTAGTAAAGGAATCAATCTTAACTACCTGAGTTAGATAGTTAACGTCATGATTTTTACTTAAACCAATTTTCATATTTCTAATGTTTAACGTTAAATTTCATTCATTAATAAGGATTTCCTTTATGAAGAGTTTTTACTGTACAAGAGTTTATCGAAAATAGAAAAGACTCCTAAGGCTACAGACCTAGAACAGTGGTTTGAAATAAAGTCTACAACAATAAAAAATCAGAATAGTAAGTGGGTTAATAGTTTTGAGATAATAGGAAGAAAATAGGGAGACATTGCTCTCCTTTTATTTTAGTATTCAAAGCCTTATATATGTATGGAAAAAGAAAAATGGAAAAAAGCTACATTAGTCCTAGGTGGGATTTTATGTGGAGCGATTTATATGATTGGTGGCCTTAAAAAAGAGGTTCAACAATTGAAGAACGAGAATTTAAATCTACGAGACTTGAATTTAGGGCAAGAGGATACAATTCGAGCTTTGAACTATGGTCTTGGAAAACTAAAGAATAAACAATAAAAACCTAGAAAAAAATGGAAAGAAGAAATTTTAATTTTTTAACAGCTAACGTCAGTGATAGTATGTTTGCTGTGATCGCCAACGGTAAGAACTGTTTAATGCCTGATCGGACGGCAGTAACATTAGAAGACTTGAAGGAGATCGAAGATTTGCGAAGTTCTATCAATAACGATGGGCTTCTTGGAACGTTAATGGATATGGGTATCAAAAGTACTCCACTGTCCAACACTAAATTTCAGATGGAGCCGGGTGATACAATATATGTGATAGTCCCGCCAACTGGAACTAACATCAATGCATACAAGAATGAAGAGCGTTTGCCCGATGATATTAGTCTTAATGTCATTACGCGTTGGCGTTGTATTCCTGTACCAGAGATGTTGACCTATATACAGGTTGAAAAAGAATTAAAATAACAATAAAATTAGAAGAAAATGAAGAACGAAACAACAACAAAAAAGTATCGTGGCAAAGAGTTTTACTTGGAAGTCACAAAACAGCTAGTAGATTTATGTTGGAATAAGAAAAAGACAGTAACATGGGATAGACTCTGTCAATTGTTCCGACAGATTGATAAGAATCTTGGTTTCGAACCTAAGGAAGGAAATTACTCCTATTATTCGGTTCGTGATCGTCTCAAATCGGCTTTGGGATCATTCCTAGAAGTTAGTCAGGGCCGACGTGAGATTAAATCTAGCAAAACACAGCGTGATACTATCTTAATATTTAGCATAGTACATAAGGATGGTATCAATGAGCCTCAAATACTCTCTGCTGTAGAATCTGGTTTTCGCTATGGTTCAATGAGCAAAGGTAGTGGACAAGAACAGCCAAGTCATCAGGTATATAAAAAAGCCCTATTAGACAAGGCTGAGAAGTTAGCTAATGGGGGCAAAAAATCGGTTAATAGTCTTTTCAAGGAGTTGGAGAAGGATACTCTTCCTCCAGAGAAGATAAAACAAACAATCGAAAACTTCTGGACAGTATTACAGGCTGTCAGAGTTACAAAAGATCAATGTATTTCCTTGTCAGAGATGCAGAAGTTATGGAAGGGAGAAAAAACCCTTACACTTCATGCATTGGGAAAAATCAAAGATCAATTGGAGAATTATGGAGTTAAGATTCGCTTTAGCGTTAAGGGAAAGTATATTACAATCCTGGAAGCAACAACCTTAAGTTTGAATCTTGATGAACTATATAACAAGCTCTACGGGAATCATCTTTCAACACAAGGAGGTGTTAATCTCAAGGAGCGTATATCACATGGAACTCCTCGCGTAATTGACTTAAAGTGGGAAACAAAGTATACCCTCTTTGTAGTTGGTGGAGTTTTACATGAAGTCAAAAAAGCCGTAGATCTGAATGATCTTGCTAAATACCTGAGAGAAAATAACTTTAAATCGGTAACAGTAGGAAAACAGGACTTAATACGGCTACTCAGAGTAATGCCAGACGTATTTAATCTAGCGTTGGATGGCAATCGAGTATCTCTTCAAGATGGCGAAAAATCATGGAACTTGGTATCCAGTAGGTGTAATCCTTTTAAGGAACCGCTGGAATTGTATCTTGCGTTCCAATCTAATGCTGAAGAGAAACTTGAAAGAATAAAGAAAGATTTTCCAAAATCAGGGATCGATAACGAAGAATTTAAGAATATCGTTACAGTTCGCTTGGATCATAGCTATCATTCATTTAAGTTGATGGCTAGACTGTTCTGGGAAATGAAGCCTTGCATGATCGTTGGGCAACATGAACTCGAGAATAAATTGGATAATCAGATTAAACGTGAATTCAAAACATTAGATAATTTTGACCACTATGATATTGTTGGATATGATACTCCACAATATAAAAATACTCGTCAACTTTATCGTTTTGAAGAATCTATTATGTAAAGGAGAGTGGGATCTATAAAAGGTCCCTCTTTTCTTTTTAAACCCTTACTTTTGATGGATAAAACTGAATTAATGAAAGAGATAGAAGGGTTTTTGAAAAATGACGAAACTATCCAATATAAAATTGATACTGGGACTATAAAAAATAGAGAGATCTTCAGAATTTATTTTGATGGAGATACCTCACCAACACTCTTATATGTTAGGGATGACTGTAAAATATATCATTTTAGCAAGATATATAATGCAGGAGACTTATGTATACTTATTGCAAAAAATGACTATTGGCGTGTTCTTTTTAATAAAACCAATCCAAGTGAGATTATAGATTGGGCTCGGAATTTTCAACCAGAAGAGAGAATAGTTTTCAGTGCCCTATATCTAGCATATAGTACTGAGATAGCTAGTGCAATAAAGGAGTTATCAAAGGAATATGAAATAGAACAAAATTTTCACCTTGAACAAGATATTGAAGATTTCAGCTCTATGGTTGAATATGAGGGTTATATTATTACATATTTTCATTTTCTCTATCGAAGAAAAGAGTATTATTCTAACTATGTAATTTTGGCCCTTAAGCAAAAAGTAGGCTGTGCAGAATTTTCAGCTGAATTAGCTTTTTACGATGTAGGGTTTGGTGGAAAAGATGAAAAAGTTAGCTCATATGAATTAATCGAAAACTGTAAAGAACAAGTTAAACGAGGTATAATAGTAACATTAGAAGGATTATGAAAGATAAAGAATTATATGACAATGTGAAGAATCTTCTTAAAGAGAAAGGTTATATTGTCCAAGCATACTCAAGACACTATATTAAGTTTAGTACAAATGGCAGTCAAAGTAGTATTATATTAAACAGAAAAAGACGATTTGTTAATATCCTAGGTTACGGATGTTATGATTGTCTTAAAATGGGGAATGTAAACTTATACTACAAAGATGTTGAGAATGGAGAAACTTTATGGAAGTGGATAGAAGAAACCTTAAATAATCCAATACCAACTTTGAATATAGCAATCTTAGATTATGAATGGGAAAGAGCTAGACAAGTTGATGGAGTGAGTAAGTATGAAAAAGTATCATCCCTATATTATTCTAAAGGTCATTGGGTAACAGGTTCTTGGTTTCAATTTTATAATACAAAAACAGTAGGAGCTAATAAACCTCCTGAGAAAAACTTTATTGTCCTGACAGTATATGAGGATAATAGACTTTTCTGGCAAGCTAAGACTGAACATTATTCCAATGGAAGTCTTCATTGTATGGATTTTTCTGAACCAATTCTTGTAACTAAAGATACAGATTGGCCTAGTATAATAGAAAGGCAAAGAGTTTTATGCCAGCTTGACTGGGTAGACTCTATACCTGTTGGAAAACTTAATAAAATATGATGACCATTGATGATATTTTACAAAACTTAATAGAGGGTGGTCTACTTTTAGATTGGAGCACACCTAAAGGAAAGAAGTTTAGTTTTAGAATAGAAGGTAGAGAGCATGTTACCTATACTCTAATTCTAAACAGAAAGAAAACTCCATTTCAAGAGAAAGGGTCAAAAGAAGAACAATGGATAATACGTCTTGAATCAAAATTTACAGGTGCAAAAGAAAAAGTAAAACCATTTTGTATAAATACTCTTATTGGACAAAATGATTGGGAGGAAATTTATCCTTGGGTTATATATTCTATCTTAGCACGACAAAAATATAATAGAAAAATATCTAAGTACGTTAGAATAGCAAAACTAAAAATGATTGAAGGTCAATATTGTAATGATATTGATGAGGTTTATAGAGTCTTAGAATATAAGAGATGGTTTGTATTCTTATATTCAGGTAAAGATGAACTTGTTGAAGTATATGCTAGAAAAAAGTCAGAATATGATAAAGATCTAATATACCTTGGAAATGATAAAAGTCTTAGAAAAATGTTGAAAAAATTAGAGAGAAACTAAGCTCTCTTTTTTTCTTCGACTTGAGAGGATCTGACATATAATAGAAAAGAAATCCCGGCCTGCCCGGATTCCATCCGCCACTCGCTTGCTACATTCGTCACTTCATTCCTCATTCCACTTAACGCTCCCACCCCGGGTCTATGTAGAGAAGCATTCCAAAGCTACTCATCGGGACTCGGGACAAATGCAGTCCCTCGTTTAACCCTCTTCGTTTAACGCTTTGGCAGCTACGCATTGAATAAGATTCCTAATAATGAATCCTAAAGGAATTAATTACCGAGGCACAAAACGACGGTAGGAGTGATGTGGTGAGGGATAAATTAAAATGTTATTATTTTTTGAAAATTGAGGGGATTATAGAGAGAACATTTTCCTGGGCCAAATAATAATAACATTTTGCACTTCAGATCCTCTCAAGTCCTTATGTATGAAAGAGAAAAACTAGAGAACAATGACTAAGATGAATATTGACTAGGGTTTCTCTTAATATTTTAAAATTATATATTATGAAGATAGAGAAATTAATTGTACCAAAAGGAATTAGGTATATCAGTGAATGGAGTGATTACTCCCTAGAACATTACCAATTCCCTCATATCCTCAACAAAACTCTTACTGGATGCGGATATACTGAATATTGTATTAAGAATAGGATGAATGTAATTTTATGTTCTCCAAGACGAATACTTCTAGAGAACAAGGAAGATCAGCATTCAGGAGAAGTTTATTATGTGAGAAATGAAGTTGAAAATCAAACTAATTTTGAGAAAGATTTTAGCTCTAAGAATTCATCAAAAGCAGAAGTTTTATCTAAAGTCGGCTTAGGTGAGACTGAAATAAAAGAAAGGATTTTGAAGTTGAAAGATAGTATTAAGGATTATTATTCGTCTTGTCAAGCCAGTCCCTTCAGAGAAGCTAAGCCTTGTAAAATCCTAGTAACTTATGATTCTTTTCGTCATGTTAAAGAGGCATTAGGAGAGGATATTAAGGACTTCTATGTGGTTATTGATGAGTTTCAGAGCATCTTCACGGATGCGAAATTCAAGTCTAATACAGAATTAGAATTTGTCAATCAGTTAAAAGATTTACAGAAAGTATGTTTCGTCTCAGCAACACCAATGTTAACTAAGTATCTGGAAATGTTAGATGATTTTAAACACTTACCTTATTTTGAACTAGACTGGTGTACAAAAGATCCTGGAAGAGTAATTAAACCTCAGATAAATGTAAAGTATTGTGGAAAGAGAAATACAATACAATCTGAGATTAAGAAGGTAGTAGAGAAATACAGATCAGGGGTTTATGAAGTATATCGTTATAGAGATGAAAATGGATTACTTCAAGAAATACAGTCAAAAGAGGCTGTAATATATGTCAATAGTGTTGTAGACATCACGAAGGCTATTAAATTAAATAAACTTACACTAAGTGAATGTAATATTTTAATTAGTAAAACAGATAAGAACTCTACTAAAATACAGAGGGCATTTGGGTTAAAGAAATCAGATGGGCCTTTTATTGGAACTGTCCCAAAGTTAGGTGAGAAGCATAAGATGTTTACTTTCTGCACCCGAACGGTATATTTAGGAGCTGATTTTTATAGTACTAATGCAAGGAGTTTTATATTCAGTAATGCTAACATCGATTGTCTTAGTGTTGATATTAGTCTTGATCTGCCACAAATACTAGGACGACAAAGATTAATAGAAAACCCATGGAAGAATAGTGCTGATTTATATGTAACACTTAAGTATGAAGGTGAGAAGAGCAAGAAAGAATATCAGGAATATATGGCTAAAAAAGAGAACGCTACAAATGATTTATTAAGTCTTTATAATAAGGGGACAGATAATGAAAAAGGTTCATTAGCAATAAAGTATGAAAAAGATGCAAGAAATTCTAACTATAAAGATGATTACGTAGCTGTTAACCATCATTCCGGGTCCAGTATGCTTCCTGTATTTAATAAATTAATGCAAGTTGCAGAAATGAGAACTTTTGAAATACAGGAATATGATTATGCAGATAGAGTTTCTGTTTTATCCAGAATTGATGAAAATTATAATATTTCAGAAAATAAAGACAAAATAGATGCTACTGTTAATAATTTTAAATATCAATATACAACTTTTGTAGACAGGATGAAATATCTATGTAGTCAGAAAGAAAATTTAAGTGAAGATGAATATTCAGTTGTTTTATCATTAGTACCAATGGAATATAGTAATTATATTACAACTCTTGGAATAGACCTAATTAAATCTAAGTCCTACAAAAAGGGAGACCTAGACATTGAGTTTAAGAATCTCAGTCAGAATCAATTAGTCAGTAATGCTTTAGGAACGAGGATTATTAATGAATTTAATGTTGGGAAAAGATATACAAAGGCTGAAATAAAAGAGAAATTAAGAGAGATATATTCATCTTTAGGTTATAATAAAACACCAAAAGCAACAGATCTAGAACAGTGGTTTGAGGTAAAAACAGTATTGATTAATAGAAAATATAATGGTTTTGAGATAGTGAAGAAGAAATAAAAAGAGATGGAGAAGAATAAACCTTCTCTATTTTTATTTCGAAAAGATGGAATCAAAGAAGATTAATTCGGCTTGCCCTAGTTTTCCATTTCGTTACACTCCATTCCAAGACTTAGTGAGTATGTTAAAGTCTTATAGATGTATAACCCGATTAATGAGAACAATTACTAGTGACTGAAGTATTTATTCCATTAATCATTAATTTGCTTTAAACAGATGATATATTTAATTAAAACATCGTATTATGATGAAAAAACTTGTAAACCAGCATCTCTTCTTAAAATAGGATATGCTAAGAATATTGATGATAGAATGAAAACTTATAAAACACATAATCCTCTAGTACAACTCTTAGACACTAGAGAAGGTGATTATGAGTTAGAGAATGAATTACATCATTATTTTAAAGAGTATGCATATCCTAATCAATCTGAATGGTTCTATTATAATGAGAGAATTGTAAAGGAGTTTAATACTTACAAACGAGGAAACATTTATGATAGTATTGAAAAGGAATGGGTAATAAAAAAGATTAAAGAGTACCTTACTCCTAGAGTAATAAAAACAGATTATATCTATGGAATCTTAAGTAAAGAACTTACTATACCTAATGAAGATATTGATTGTGTAAAATCATTAATATCTCACACTATTAAACTATTTAGAAATACTATCGAAAATAGTATAGATAAAATAGATTTCACAGTATTACCTAATAAAGTTAATATAAATCAGGTAGTGTTGTGTATAGAGATAAATGATAAAACCATTAGTATGGACCTACCTCAGATCCTAGGAAGACAGAGAAACAAGAGTAATCAGTTTAAGAATAATATAGTTATTTTCTATAAAACACTTAGAAAAGATGAAGTTTATACAAAAGATGATTTTGATAAATTACAGAAAGAACGTGAAAAACAGACTTATGATATGATTGACGTATATACTTCAGTTAATGAAAGTAAGCAAAGAGGTCTTAAAACTAAGTTTTTGTCTGATATTAAGGTATCTAAATATGCTGAAGATTATGTATCTTTTTCTAAGAAAACTGGATTACCTGTCTATAATAAATTAATTGAAGTGGCGAATGAAAGAGCTTGGGAGGTTAGTCAGAAGGATTATCAGAACTCTATTAATGTAACTAGAGCTATTAAAAATGCCGGTTTTGATCAAGAAGTTTATAAAGATAGAGATAATGCTATTATTGATGAATTCTTAAATAATTTTAATTCTCTTGTAAACTTTGAAGAGAGAATGAAAGCATATTGTGAATTCAGAGACAAAAATTTAGGAAATAAAAACTTAGAAAATAGACTTCATTATAAGATTACATCCAACTACGGAGATGATAATAAGTTTGAGAATTATTATAATTTTTATGGTACTTCTGGATGTAAAGCAAGATCTTATAAAGAGGCTAATCTTAAAACTGGAATTTCTGATAAATCAAAAGATATGATTTTAATCAGAGAGATATTTAGTATTTTCAGCGTAGGAGATAAATTAGCTAAAAATCAAATTAAAGAGACATTATCTAATATTTATATTAAATTAAATATTAAGTCCAAACCTAAAGCTAGTGATCTTGAACAATGGTTTGAGATTAAAGAAACTCAATACAGGGAAAATGGTAAAAAAGTTAATGGTTTCGAAATAATAAAAAAGAAGGGAGATTAATTTCTCCTTTCTAATTTTTTAATCGAGTGCACCAATTGCTACCAATAATTCTCTCATCTTGTCCCAATCTATGAATGGTCTAGGGCTAATGTTCGTATCTAATTTCAATGGAGCGCCTAGTGCAGCGTCGTCTATATAGTAGTCTGCATTTACTTTTCTACTTTTTGTCCATCTCCACTGTACTGGGTTTCTATTTACTCCCCACAAAGGTATATCATTATCTTTAAACCACTCAACAGCTGCAGCCTCTGTATCAGGGTCCCCAGGTTTCATTCCGGGAGCTCTCATTGTATATAGAATTAGTTTATGACCATTTTCTACTAATTCCTTCAACACAGGTACAGCTCCAATATCCTTTCCAACTTCGGGATATGCATGTGAAACGCATGTACCATCGAAGTCTACACAAAATGTAAGTTTTCTTTTAAATATCATATTCTTTTTTAATTTCGTTTAGTAATTTTTGTGCTTGATCTAAGAATGAGTTGTCCATATGTGAATTTCTGGCTTGATTTCTTTCTTTACAGATTTCCAAGGGTGTATCAATGATTTTTAAGACTACCTCATATTCAGGGAAATCTCTAACCAAGACTTTATAAGATTCAATTTCATATGGCATAAGATTAGTATTATCTACAACTATATCTAATCTCATCCTCATCCAAATTTTAAGAAGGGCAATTTTAGATTCTATGACAATCTGATTTGGTTTATTTTCCCAAGTTTTAAGGATCATAGTTCTAAAATCATCATTATTATACCTTATCCTATTTTCAGGATCTTCTTTAACCCACTCTTTTGCATAAGTTGATTTTCCAGATCCCGGTAAGCCTATTAATACTAAGAGGGTTTTCATATTTTTATTACTTTTCCGCACTTAGGGCATTTATATGTGTATTCTCCGTTTGATGATTTGTTAATAAATTCAGCCCATTCACCACAAGTGCACTTAGTAACATCTTTACCCATTTTAGCAATTGCAAGAGCTACCAAAAGGAGAAGACCTCCTCCACATAAACTAAGTATTACTGTCCACATCTTTCTTTAGATATCTGTTATACATTCCCCAAATTACAGCAGGTCCAACTTTAGCTTTTCCTGTTCTTTGGGAATCTCTTTTGATACACTCTTCAGGTGAAACATCAAAGAATTTTTCTTCAATCTGTAGGTCTGGTATATCTTTTACAAGATTCTTTAGTGCTTCTACAGTTTTTGGATTAAGGTTTGTATCATCTACAATGACACTATAGCCTTTCTCTAGTCCCCCGAGAATAGCTTGATGTTCTACCTGAGTAACCAATTTCTCAAACTTAGAACTGAACTCTCTTCCTAACATATTTCTAATATCATCTCGATTTACTCGAATATAAGTTGGTTCAGACTCTAGAAATGTTTTAGCCCACGTACTTTTACCAGCTCCGGGCAATGATTTTAAAATTAATAACTTCTTCATAACATAAGTAAGGAAATAAAAAGAGATTGAACTACTTTTTGTATAATTCAATCTCAGCAACTTTAAATTTTATAACAGATCTCATCAATCATTCCATACGGTCCCCATTCGCCACCTTTACTAGTTGGTAGTGCTTTTTCAGGTCTAACCCAATTATCACGATCCATTCTCTTCCATATTTCATCATGGCCAAGTCCGGTAGCGTCCATATAAATTTTACAGATATCCTCTTTGAGTTCAGTAATAAAGTTTGCTTCAATTACAATGTCTGATTGTTGTGTTCCACCGGGTACTCCACCCATTGGTTGATGACATAGAAGTTTTGCTAGGGGTAATGCTTTTCTCTTTCCTTTTGCACCTGCCACTAGGAGAAGATTACCACAAGACGCAGCCAGACCAATTGCTGTAGTTGTTACATCGCAGTTGATAGCTTGAATTGTTGAAATTAATCCAAAGGCGTCTGTTACACTTCCTCCAGGACTGTTAATATATATGTTAGCATCCGCGCTACTATCTAATTGATCCATATAAAGTAACTGTGCAATAGCAATATTACAAGTCATTGAGTTAAACTCTTCGCCAAAAAAGATAATTCTATTTTCCATAAGATATGAGAATATATCCTGTTGGGTCATATTAAGTTCAGCCTCTCTTACAATATATGGGGAGATATGATTCTGTGGAATTAATGCACCCTTTCTTACTCTATCATCAAAAGCGGTCATTTGATATGGAGATCTGCTTTTGAAAAACTTTCTAAAGTCTTTTAATTTTTTCATATAATTGTATAATTTAATATTACTCACATAGGTAAGGAAATCGAATGACCATTTTTCCATCCTTCTGTACATCCGATTCTAAGGTTTGGATCCTTTACCAGCTGTAACCACAAGTTTATAAACTTAGTTTTATTTGCTGTTCTATCAATGTTTACCATTTCAAGTCTCTTTGTAATCCAAACCAGTAGGTTTTTAGCATCCTCTTCACCTATATCATCCCCTAGTCTAGATTTAACTACAGCATCACAGTTTTCACAAAGTTTAACCATTTCTTTTGGACTTCCCAATGAAAATTCATCAGACCAATCTCTAGAGTTAGAATCACCTTCAGAAGAGATATATTTTCCTTGTCTAAAGCAATAAAATCTAATACTATGGCAGATTGATGATGTTTCCATTCCGAAGATATGTTCCAAGGTTTCTTTATCTATTATAGGATTTACAGTATAATCTTCTGTTTCTGTAATATCTTTAAACATGAATCTTACTGCAAATCTATCACTCCCATTAATTTTAACTTCTGGAATAGGGTTTCCTATAGAAAGGCTATGAATATAAATTGTATAAGTTTTTATAGTCTTTAATCCTTCCCACTTAATCTGCTGATATAATTTAATATGTTCTTTTATCATTTCAAAAATAAGGAAATAAAAGGAAGATCCGAACTTCACAGCCCAGGTCCTCCTCTGATAGTTGACAAATCAGGATTCTTGTATTATCATTGATTTTAATAATTTTAGTTCTCTTTCTTGTAATTTATTTTCTCTTTTGAGTGAATCTATTTCCTCAGACATTCGTTTTATCTTTTTACTAAGTCCTTCATACGAATTAATTAGTTGTTTGATACTTTTAAAGTTTCCCAGTATTCTCTGGGTCATAGATTCTTCAGTCATAGTGTTAAGTTTAATAAAATTTATTCCATTTTTAAATCCCGGATATTTTTCTAAACTTAAACTCGTTTTCAATTAATAAATTATCTTTTTCTCTAGTGGCTTGAATTTTAATAGTATCTTGATACGGTCCATCTATTACATAGACAAGAGTATCTGCTTCAATCCACCACTTTTTAATACTATCTCCTTCAATACTATCATCTACTGCTCCGGTATGATCTGGATATAGTGTATAAATAACATCTTCATATTGCCATTTATCACAAATAGATTTATTTATATTACAACCTATAACCAATAGAAGTAGACAGCTCACTATTAAAAATCCTCTAAACATCTTAATTCAAAAAGTTCTTTAATTCCAAGTCCTCTATACATAAGATTCCCAAAGCTTCCTGAATAATGATCATGGAAATGACCATAAAACCAGTACTTAGCTCGTATTTCATTTAAAATTTTACTTAAGTAAGTTCTATCTTCTATACATTTATTATAAGTTTCAGTATCCATCATATCTTCTTTTATAGCTACTGGTTCAAATGCAATAGGAGCTGTATGAGATATAATTATATCGACTCCTCCAGGCAAGTCATTTAGTTTTTGAACAGGCCTTTCATTTTCCCACCAAACTTTTTTAAGAGAACCTTGTCTTTTGAGTTTCTCATTTTCTTCTATTCTCATTTTTATATCAATACTAGTAGCACCGCCGATAGGATAAATACTCCATCCATCAATTTCAATAGTTTTGTGATCTTCTAAGAATTCTAGATTAGAAAAGTTATGTTTTCCATCAAACCATTGAGGGTCATCGTGATTACCCCTACATGTATATAGTTTAATATTATTCTTTTCCAATCTATCTTTTACACTATCATATAGTACCTGCATACTATTAGGTCCTCCAAAACCAACTCCAAAATCTCCAACTATTATTATACTAGTATTTTGAAGTTTGTGTTGTTCTACAATAGTCCAGACCAATTCTTTAAGATCTCCGTGAATATCTCCACAAAAATATATTGTTTTCTTCATGCTTCCTCCTCTACAATCCTTACTAAAAGTCCTTGTTGTTTAGCAATTTCAATCATATTTTTTGTACCTTTACATTCAGAATAAGCATCCATGAAAGCTATACAGGCACTACTAACAGAAGCCATTTCATAATTTCTTTTATATCCAGCGCTTTTTCCATATTTTTCCCAATTAGCTGGAAACTGTTTTACTTGAAGGCCTCGTTCTTGTGCATATTTTTCACCAAGTGTGTCTGCTCCTCTAGCAGCTCCAGAAATAATGACTACTTCTGTCATTGGATCCTGAAGTTTCTGGGAAAGGTAGAAGTCACATTTTTCTTTAAGTAGATCATAATTTGAAAATTCTCTTGATCCACATATAATTACTGAAAATGGTATCATACAAAAGTTATCTTATAATAATCTGGGCAAAGGGTTATATAAAAGGTTTCTCCTCTATCATCTATAGAAGAAAGGTCAAAGCTAGTAAGATTTAGTTGAAATATGCTCATAATTTTTATCATATTTCCTTCTATATTATATAAAGTCCACTTAGCGTCTGGAAGTAAACACTTACCCCTTTTCTTAATACAGTATTGTGATTCATTAATACCATTGAACTCTACCCAATTCATAAAGAATTGATGAGCACTATAATTTTTACTATCAAATTTCAAGTTAATTGTTAGATTTGAAGTTACTGATGGTGGATATACATTAGCAGTTCCTATATCAATTACAAAATCTATAGAAGATAAGTCTGGTAGTACTTCTTGTGTAAAGATTTTATCAAACTCTATATTAGTAAATTCGAATATCCAATTATCTCTGCCAAAATCTAATCCTCTTATCATACAGTTAATTCTTTTATAAGACTGATAGGTGAATCTTGTATATCCCCGGCTTTTACCATACTAGAACCAATTTCGTTAATCTTTTTCCTTAGATCATTAGAATTAGTCATTACTAAGACAAAAGATGAATCTTTATGTTTATAAATGAAATCCATGAGGTCTACTGTTTCATTAATTCCAGGATCTTTAAGAAGAAAGAAATCTGCATTCCAATCTTTTAGTTGTCTCTTAGAATTTTCAAAACAATACTTTATTTCTAAGTCTTTCATTTCTTTTTTAAAGTCCTTAGTATCATATTGATCTGATGTAAAGTGAAAGTAGAGTTGCTCAGGCTTTGTTACTTGATCAAATCGTATATTAAAGGTGCTAGGTTTAATACTAACACATATGTATTCATGATCTGAGTGTGGGATTATACTTTTGTATAAGTGTAGGTCTGTAAATTTTGAATCATCAAAACTAGAGATTCCTAACTCATCGTGTATAAATCTTGTTACTGCATCACTAATAGCCTTTTCACAGTTTCCAACGTCACGTCTACTAATGCCAGATTTAAAGATATAGTTTTGTGTTACAGTGAACTTAGTGGTTGTAGTTAACCATTCAATATGTTCAGTGAAATCAACAGCTCTAAGAGCTTCTGTAATCACATCACACATTCTTTTACTTTCTGCTGATTTGTAGATGTAAGGAACTGGTTTTCCTCCTCTATAGATTAAACCAGCCTTATACATAGAATTTATACTCTGAATTTTACTATCCAGGGTTACAAATATTTTTATTTCCTTGTTCATATTTTAGAATGGATTTGGTCCACTAGCACGTTTAAACTGGCTTTGTGCACTTGGGTCTCCTCCACCCATATTATTAATTCGATTAGTCATACTCATTCTATTTGCCTGTTGTGCTTGTTGCCAAGATGCAATCATAGCATCAATATCTTTCTCGGTAAATGCTCTTTTTTCTTTAACCTGTCGTAAATTATCATATACATCTCTTGGAACGCTTTTAAATCTTCCACTTCCAAGTCGAATATTATAATCAATTACGTTTTCTTCGCCTCGACGAGATTTTATTATCTTGCATATTCCAAGCCCATTCAAATTTCCATTTTCTCTAGTCCTAGTCATCGCCCAGTCAACAGCATGAATTTTTCTAGCTGATTCACCAACCTGATCAATTTCAATAGTTGCCATTGGATCTATAACCCAGGATATTTTCATAGGTTGTGCTAGGATAAATACAAGTTTATGATACGTTACTGATAATTCACTTAGTTTTGCATACTGTTCTCCAAAAACTGTATACATTGAATCTGAAGAGAAACTTGTCTTAAAGTTACTATCATAATCAACAAAACAGGCTTCATAGGGTTTGTCTTTAATGAAGTCAATGTATTCTTCCACTGTAATTGCAGAAGCTGGAACGACAGTAATATCCAAGTTATCATTTAATGCCTTTTTCAATCCTAGGTAAACATTCGTTAAATTTTGTTTTGCCTCATAGAATGGAATTCCGTAATACATTGCACCCATACGAGTAATAAAGTCCATTTCAACCATATCACCCATAACCATGTAATGTACTTTGTGACCCATTAGTGCCATATTTAAACACTCTTGCATTGCAAATAATGTTTTACCAGTTCCAGGAGGCATACTGATTAGCATAAGTCCTGATTTAGGATACCTACATTCTGGTTTAAATGTATCATTGATCCATGAAAACTTACTTGGAATTCCAGTTGTCATTCCTTCAGCAATCATCGCATTCACATCTAATTCTCCAAATCCAGTACTAACTAATTGATCAGATTCATCTCTAGTTTTTATATTAAGTTTTTTAATATATTCAATATAATCACTGGGATGTTCTTGAAACATTTTTCCTGCTTTTTGAAGTGCAATAGATGCACTTATATCTCGAAGAAGCTTTTTTGTAGGCTCCATTTGCTCTTTTGTACACTGTTTATACTGAGCAATATCACCTAAAATCTTATTAGCTTCCGCAGTTGTTTTACCACATTTTACGAGAATACTTTGGAATAAAGGCATTCCTATAGTTTCAAAGTCATAGGTCTTGATTGCTTTTATTAGATTCTCTACAAGTGGATTATTAGATGTACTTGGATTTGTCTCAAAGTAGTATTCAAGGTCTTTTATATTATTTTTTGCATCTTGAAATACGTATTGATTAAAACATGAATAAAGAAGTTCTAAACTTTCCATTATAATTGATCCTCATTAAACGAATAACTTGTAATTTCACAGTACTTATAATACTGTTTAAACATTTCACTTCTTGTTTCTGCGCCTTTAGAATACACGGGAATTTTTCTCTTTGAAAATGGTGCTAGTGTGATGATATTCATATGTTTATTACGAGCTACACGGCCAATGCACTGTAGAGTAACTCCCGCTACTTTTCCAGATGTGAGTAATATATTCTCTAATCCAGGAAAGTCTAGTGCTCGATAACCACTACTAGTACTTGGAATAACATCTACTAATCCAGCTTTGATATAATCACAACTTTCCTGTAGACTCAACATTGTTTTATTTCCTTGTAAATCATAATATGAATATCCTTCTCCGCTCACTAATAAAACTCTTAATTGTCCAATGAAGTAATTATCAATCCAGTATTTTAGAACTGCATTTAAGTTATTCATTGGAATAAAGGTTTGTGGATAAGCTTTACACACTTTCACAACAGTCTTACAAATTGTATCGTCTGTCCATATTTGATTCATTATCTCATTATACAAATTTCCACTTTCCTCGATTGCATCATTATTAAATTTTAAAAAATCCATAGATTTAGTTTTAATGACAATGTCATCGATTTTCATATTAAGCGGAAGTCTAAAGATAAGTGCTGGACCAAAATACTTAATAAGATCTCTGTTTTGTAAGATTGGATCACTGAGTCCATTTGTAAAAGTTAGTGCTGTTCCATTATATTTATCTGCCGTACCACTAAATCCATAGAAATTCTTAGCATTCTTAAGTTTCGTATATATAAATTCTCCACCAGGATTAATTGTATATTCAACCTCATCAACTAAGACTACATCATAGGTAGATAAAATTTTTTCAGCATTTTTTACGCCACTTTTTGTTTTAAATTCTTTTCTATTTAAGAGGCCTTGTGTTATCATACAACAGATTTGGTCTCCTATAGTTGTACTTACTTTTATACCGAATCTAGTTTCTGCCCTTTTAATAAGTTCGTCTCTTGCTTTTGTTCCAGGGGTTACCAGTAATATTCGTTTACCTTCCCCTAAAAAATGATTTGTTAATGTCGCTATCACCTCGGTTTTTCCATAAGATGTATTAACTTGAAACAAACCAATCTTATACTTAAGCAAGAATAAGACATCACTATTTTGATAATCTCTTAGGTTAGGAAATGGAACATCTCTATATGAATCAGTCATTATAGCTGCTCTCAAATCATTCCAATCATCAATACTGATAAGTCTTGAAAAAACATTCATAACATATGCTGTCCAACCTAATCCAAGAACAAACTTATATTTTCCATCCCCGAGCTCATGTTTTCCTCGGTTATATATAGGTATACTCTTTTTATAAACGCCTCTCTTTTTAGTGAAAGGATTATAACCTTCTACCTCCATCGTACCTTGAAGAAAGCATGAAACACTAGGATCATCAGTTAAAATTTCAATCTTATTATCTTTAACTTTAGCTGAAAACATCTTTTACTTTAATTTTGCTTTTTATCCATTGAAGAGGCAATCCAAGCTTAATTCGCTCTTTCATAGTCTCTTCGGGATCCTGTCCTTTTGATTTTATAATGGATATTGGACAATAGTCTATTACTCGTTTTATTTTATTTGCAATTCTAATACTAATCTTGGTTTCATCCATCCATATTCGAATTTCATCTAAGTAATCACAAACGTCTCGAATATAATCAATTTGATAATCTGAGATATTAGAACCTAAGACTGCTACTGGTGTATATTCAGGGGCTTGTATTAGAACTGCTATTGCATCAAAGATACCTTCTACGATCATTATCTTATGCTTATATGGTTCTCCGCGTTCAATAACATACGGAGACTTAGCTGAAACTGGAGGAAAGTAATATCTAATTTTACTATTTCCAGTAAATCTAATCTGATAATAGAATAGTTCCCCCTTATGAAAAAAGGGCATTGCAATATTTCCATCTATAAATTTAAATCCAAGTAGTTTGTATAAGTCTGCCATATACTTATGTCTTCCTATTAAATAATCATACCCCCTTTGATCAAATTCATCAAATTCAAACTTAAATCTATCTAAAGACCACTCAGGATCTTCTAGTCTAACTAAGTTAAAAGGTTTATGAAACATTCCAGGAAGAAAGTCTGGCACTTTAACTTCTACGTCTACATTATCATCAACATTTATATATTTCCGACAACAAACAAAACAATATCCAACGCTTAGGTCTTCTCTTATATAAAGTTTATGTTTACTATGACCTTCAGCTTTACAAAATGGGCAATGAATTATATATTCTCCATTGGAATTGACATGAGTTTTAACTTCATCCATAGAACTCACGCCATAGTATTCTTTCAAAAGATCTTCAAAATTACAAAATATTAACTTTGAACCATCCTTCTTTACTATCTCCTTATATTCCATTTGTAAAAAGTATAGGGACCAATGAGAAAATTCTCAGAGATCCCCAAGTAAAAATTTACTCCTTCTTTCCTTTACGGTTACCCTTTTTCTTTGTGGTAACTTTCGGAGCTTCAACTTCTTCTGCCACTTTTTCTACCTTTTCCTCTTTCTTTTCCTCTACTACAGGAGTTTCTTCAGGAATTTTTACTATAGGTTCCTCTACTACTTCCTCTTTCTTTTTGTCTTTTACAATAGGCTCTGGCTTCTTTGAGCTAAAACGCTCAACTGCCTCATCCAATGTTTGTACCATAAGAGGAGCACATGCAGGAATGGTAGAACACATACTAAGCTCATAAGGACCTCCAATAATCAATGCAATTTCATGCTCATCATAAGTTGATACTATCAAAGCTAAGAAATCATTGTTAGGAGCAAAGTCCTTACTAGGGGTATGTGCTGCAATAGATAATCTAATATCACCAGTCAATGGCAGATCAATCTGTGATTTTGTACCGTTAAAAATTCTCATTTCTTTTAAATTTTATACTTGTCATTTTGTTAAAGTCCCTCAGATATACCGAGGGATTTGTTATTTCTCAATATTAGGGTTTTCAAGCTTCCCCAAGCGTGTTTTCTTTAATAACCTGTATATCTTCAATCTTTGTTGTAGGAGTAATTATTGAAAATACAACCTCTTTTTCAGGTTCTTTTCCAGACCAAAAGTGTTTCGGCTTTGATTCTGGTTTGTAAAGTCTAACTGCAAAGAATGAATTCCCTAAGGATACATATGTTCTTTCCCAGTTCTCATATTCTTCTTGATTTTCTAACCATTCAAAAAAGTAATATCTAACGTACGAGGAGAAAGTTCCATGCGTATCTTCACCTGGATAATCTTTATTTTTAATCAGATCTGTAATATCTTTTTCTAAGTTATCTAATACTGTGATATCTGGATTACTTTTAAAACTAAAACTTAGTTCACTATTATCAAATTCAAGAGGAGTATAGACAAAATTCGGATCATAATATTCTATATTTGTTTTTTTATCAATAGCTACTCTTGTATAAATAACCTGTTTTAATTTAGGAACACTCTTATGAATACTATTTTTCATATTGAAGTTTCCATTTATTTTCTTTCCTACCAGTTCTCTTAGATATTGTTCGGAAATACTTGATCTAAAAATATCTCTTCCACTAAGAATAACAATATCTGAATAAACTGCAGCAAAACTAAGAAGATAAGGAACACCAAAGCTAAGAATATTTCTTGCGGCACTGATATATCCCCCCATAGGATTTATAGAAACTATTTTAACTTTATTTTGTTCACACCACTCAATAACCTCATAATTAAAATCCAAAGGGCATGTAGGCAAAACTACGTATTCAAATTTGTGCTGTTTCATTATATCTGATAATAAAACTGAAGACTTAGGACAATATATACCAAAACTTTCAACATTATTTATAGTTTCCGGTACACTTGACCAATCAATGTCAGGATCTAGGAATAAAGTTTCTATCTTAAGAGTATTTAAAAAACCTAAATGTGATTTTACTACTAGGTTCAAGTTTTTAGTACTTGGACAGTAAGTAAGTATCTTTTTCCCACTTACTTTGTCTTTTAAAAGAAAATCATTATTTGCTTCAATACTCGTAAACACGTAATCAAAGTCATCAAGACTAGTTGGTGGTAAATTCATACTAGAGGTATCAATACCACTACTTTTTATTTTATAAATTTGTTCTTCCATTATAAAATTGATATATTAATATAACCTTCTCTATATTCCGGAGTCCAAGTAATATTTACTTTTAGTGGATTATCTGGATTAATAATAATTGTATTTTTTAAGAATATTCCATCTCTAAAGATTCCAACGTTTCTAGTAAATTCTTCTAGCATTTCCATAACTAGTCTCACAAAATTTTTATTCCTAAGAAGAATTAACTTTAAGATTGTAAAATCTGCATAAGATAAATCTCTATAACTGATTTCATCACCAGTAGAAAACCGATTAATTTTGAATAAAGCCTTTATATTATCATTCTCTGTATTAAAGAATTTTATACATCTATTACTTTTCTCGCCTTCACCAGTAGGAGACAGTCTTAGACGTTTTGTCTTTCTTACATCAGAGGAATTCAAAATATTATATCTACTATGATGTCTATTATCATAAGGAATAATATCTGGATACACTAGTTCGTAATCTTTTAAGATTAATGTTTTCCCTCGACTAGTATATTTAAATTGATTGTCTATACTAACTAGGTGCAGACCATTAATATTCTCTTCACAAATTGTTTTTGGATATCCAGGTATAAAATCAATCAACCACAATTTATTTCTATCCTTAGCTTCTTTTTGAAGAAGTAATTTTAGGACTTTTTTAAATTCTCCAAATTCATGAGTCAATGTCGTCTTAGTATAGATATCATCAATTATAAACATTTGAAAATACCTATCCCCTAAAATTTTAGAATAGAAGGTTTTAATTGCAGTTTGAATTGATCCTATTATATTATCCCGTTCAAATTTATTATTTCCGATACAGTCCCAGCATGGAAGATAGTAGTTCTCATTATCTAAGAGTGTTAGAGGAATGAGTGGTTTTCCACACTTCCAACAACTGTGACCTTCAAAAGAATTATTATCACGTTCAACATAGTCTTGAACTGACAGGAAATGAAAATTTTTAAGATGCTGTTCTAATTCAGAATATGTATTAAATTCTTTACCACAATATGGACATTTAATCTCTTTCATATATTGTAAATTCATACCTAAGAAAATTATCTATATGGTACTCTCTCCATTTGCAGGTAAACTCCCCATAATATGATGGAAAGAATGTATCGGCTCTGGAAGGAGTATCAAAAATTTCAGTTAAGTAGAGAGTATTGGTTAGTGGTAGGGCTTCCTTATATATCTGTCCACCTCCAATAATAAATACTTCTTCCTCTGCCTGACAAGTTTTTAAAGCTGTTTCAAGATCAGAGAAACATTCAAACCCTGTTCTTGAATAATTACCAGTTTTACTTAGGACAATATTACGTCTACCTTCTAATGGACCTTCTTTCAGTGTATCAGCAGTTTTTCTACCCATAATAATAGTATGGCCCATAGTAAGTTCCCTAAATCTCTTTAAATCATTGGCTATGTGATAACATAACTTTCCTTCATTACCAATTGCGAAATTTCCGATTGATAGTGCTGCTATAATTGATATTTTCATATTAACAGTAATAGTGATCCAATAGCTAACATAATTCCACAAGTATCAGCTATTAGGTTTTTGTAATTAAAACCTGTGCCGTACTTATTTTCCAAAAATTCTTTTCCTATACCAACTATTGCGCTGATAATAGAACCAAGAACTATTCCAAGTATTACACTAAGAGAGCACACTCCTATAAAGAAATGTGCAGAGATTATAGTGATTACAAATGAACAAAGCAAATGTAACCACTTATCAGTTCCTACAGTCATATTCCTAATAAATTTTTAATCTTATCACTAAGAATCCTAATGTCAGGATGAGCATCAGGCGCACTTCTTAAGTCGATAAAATGTTTCCAATCACTAATAAAAGCAGTATGACAGAGTTCAGTTTGTAAGTCAAGTGGAAGAACACGTCTTGCTTGCTGAGGCTTCCAACCACACTTAATTAATCCCATATAAGAAAACTCAGTTGCTAAGTTCCCAAACATCCAGTAATCAACCTCATTCCATGTGTCAAGAGCAGCTCTAGCATTTTCACCATCTATAGCATTAGTACCATATATTGCACCACACATTCGACGAAGAGCTACTGTCTGAGATTCAATATCAGAGAAGTTTCCCTTTTGAATATCAATATCCCCAGGAACTATCACCTTAATCTCATTACCAAATTTATCTCTAGAATAATTACAATACCTAGTAGATTGTTCCATAGCAGAGTTTACAGTATGACGATTAGCTTCTGCACTAACACCACGATCACAAATAAAGTGAATACAAACTCGCTTTTCATGGAACTTTGTTGGTTCGCAAAGATATTGAAGATCACTTAGACGATCATTCTCATAAAGAACTCGATAGTTTGTTGTTACGTAAAATTCATCCTTATTTTTCATGATTTTGGAATAAGGATTATTTCTATAAAAATAGTATAATGCTATTTTATGCTTTCCCTGTATATAATAGGCTTCATTAGGAAACTTAAGATAAATTGTTCCCTGTTCTAACGCCTTACCATGTCCAGCATTTCCTAATCTTTCAACAAAAGGCTTAGATGACCCTTCATTAATAGTAGCCTCGCTTTTGTAACAAACTTTTCCAACTTTTTCAATCTGTTTGTAAACTCCTTCAATTCCTGACTCCTGTTGCCAGATCTCTACATTACTTTTTATTAGTTTCATAAAGTTATAAAATTAATATTACCTTTGCCTATAAACACCAATTGATCATACTCAAATTCTCCAGGAATACTTAACCAGTGCTCATCTACAGTACCTTCAAAATTGTCTATTACTGCAGCACACCAGTCATGATCCCTTACAAAAGTCTTTGCTTCCGGATTATATTTGTATAAAGCTTCAGCATCACACACACAACTCATGCCTGCATCAGCACAAAATTTTCCTATAATATCAAATTCTTTTAATATTGATTCTAGGATTTCATAAGTTTTATCATGATTTCCATATTCATTAAAAACCTTCTGAACCCTCTCTAGAACCTGAATAGGATCAATCATACCAGTATTATAGACTTTCCAACTACCATCTCCTATGCCAGTCCTCTCTTGAATAGAATTTTCTGGCAAGTCGAATTTATAGTCATCTTCATTCCAACCCTTATTTGTTATATAACAAGGATCTGTAATTACTATACTTCCTTTAAATTCCATTTAATATTAAGTTAGAGTTATACATAATTAAGGCGCGGCTGTCTTCTGAAGCGCATTTTGTTCATTTCAAAGTCTTATATATGTATGTTGAAAAAATTTATTATAAATAAAGATAATAAAACACAAGAAATAACCTTTTCTCCTGGAATTACATATTTGGAAAATACTAATGTAGCCAAGGAGTTGCAAAAGGTATTAGATTTTATACGTGATGAGGCTTCTATGCCCGGTAGTAGACGTGGTATGTTATATAATATCGAATTTACTATTGTAGCTGAGATAAAAGGATCCACATATACATATACTACAATTTTTGCAGATGATGAGTATAAAATTCAAGGTATCTCTAAAAATGGGAGAATCTGTATCTATTATGAAAAAGGAGAACCTATAATTGTAGGAGATAATTTTGATCTAAGTATAAATGAAGAAAAATTTTATACATCACATGGAAATAAATATTCGATTTTGAGATCTATGTTTGAATTTCAAGAGGAATTGCTCTTAACTGAAAATGATAATAAGCCAAAAAAAATTTTAGCTTACGATGAAGAGATAGTTAGGGAGTCTGTTAAATTAATGAAAGCTCTCTTTCCAGATGATTGTGCTGGATTTTCAAAAGATTATAGAGAAGTTATTCTCCCTAGTGGACTTTCTCTTTCATTACACTCTATGGGATCTGGATTTAATTATCTATTTAATAGCATTCCGGGAATTGTAAATTCAATAAGATCTGAAAGGACTTTTTTAAACCTGGAGTATATGCATCTCCATCCACTAATGCTTAGAGCTTTAATGCTTTGGATTAGACAACAGGGAGGTCATATACTTTTAACAAATAACACTGGAGGAGTTATAGATGATATTATAGGATCCAAGATCCTTATAAATGATTAATAACAAAATTAATATGAAAATGAAAAAGTATTTAAGCATTATGTTAGGTGTATTACTTACGCTAAGTTTACAGAGTTGTTTTGTAAATCCTGACTACAACGAGGAAGTTGCGTTTAAAATGCGACCTTGGTTCTTCGGTGACAATGATGTTAGTGAAACTCCTGCCACTGATCTTACATTCTATGCACTTACCTCTACGCCGGTCACTTTTAACATGTTGCCGGTCAAGTATTCTCTGAAGTATGAGGATCTTCAGTCTGATAATAATACACTTCTAGACTTTACTGCGGACGTGTATATTCAGATTCAAAAAGGAAAGACTCCAGAACTTCTTAGAAACTATGGTGAGAATTGGTATGAGACATTTATGAGACCATTTATTGACAAGAAGATCCGAAACTATGTTAGTATGTATAATTCATTCGATCTGATGTCAAATAAAGATGTCCTAGACTCTCTAGATCGTGGTATTCAAAATGACTTGGAAGAATATGTGGCTCAATTGAACAAGGAAAAAGAATTTCCTATTATAATTAAAAATGTAATTATGGGCCGAGGTCTTCCTAATGATGAACAGAAAAAAGAGATGAATAAAACGGCCGCTGCTATCCAAGCCGCTGAAACTCAACGTAGAACAACAGAAATGGAAGTTGCACGTAAAGAGGCTGAAGAAGCTAGGGCTATGGCAGATAGAGCTTACATGGATAAAATGAATCTCAATGCATCACAATTTATTCAACTTAGAGCTTGGGATGTAATTGAAAAGAAGCAGGGCGCTAATATAGACGTTCTTGTTGGAGCAGGTGAAACACAAGAAATGTGGAATATTAAACGATGATTAAGAAATACAAAAAGAAACCAGTAGTTATTGAGGCTGTACAGTATTACGGCCAAAATAAAGAAGAAATTGACAACTTCATTGGATCAGTAACTGAGGAAGAGTATAAATTTGATGGTGACAGAACTAATTCTGCATCAATACGGGTACTATTCATTCAGACACTCGAAGGAAAAATGGAAGTAAGTCCTATGGACTATGTTATCAAAGGAGTTAAAGGAGAATTTTATCCTTGTAAACCAGACATTTTTGAACAAACATATGAAGAAGTCTAAAATAACAGAGAGGGAGAAAAATCCTTCTCTATTTTTTGTTGGGGTTAATGGAGTCAGATAGTGTTGTGTATAGAAATAATAAAAAAGAAGGGAGATTAATTTCTCCTTTCTAATTTTTACGCTATACTTCCTCCGCTATTATTATTACTCCCTGATATAATAATTAGGATTGTTATAACAACCATAATTATAATTAATATTTTAATCTCCATCGTCATCTCCTTCTAATTTCTTTATCACCTTATTAAATACTTTCCCGACAGCATTATCCATTGCTACGGCAGGAATCATTATTAATTCAATTACGTGATTGAATCCATTTCTTAACTTTTTCAGCTGCATATATTTCTATTGTTTTAATTATTCCAACCTTTTAATTTACTGTATACTAGTGTAGCTAAACGGCCGATCATTAGTCCACATAAAAATATTAATATTACTAATCATTTTCTTCAATTATTAGTATATTATCTTTATAATCAAGTGATATTTTTCCCATTTTAGAAAGAATTCTTTCCAACATTCATCAACCTTTACAGTAATTTTGCCTATTTTCATGCCAAGTCACATAATCTCTAGCCATAAAATATACTGTATCACCTATATTATATCTTGTTATATTCATTATCACAGTTAAGGAAATAAAGAAAAGAAAATGGAAACTTATATAGTCTCCATTGCAAAGTGTTCTATTACTACTTGAGTAAGTTCCATTTTCTTCTGGTTATCTTCTGTACAGCATTTCTCTCTTACGGATACTGTTGGCTTTCCTTTCCATGTATAGCCAATTTTTTTATCATACATAAGTTTAGTATTGAATGCTTTTTCTATTCTGAACTGTAGGATATTAGTATCTTCAATAACTATCTTTTCATTTAGGTATTTATTTTGTAATTTAAGTACCCTCAAAATGAAAGCATTGTTATAATACCCTACAAAGTTTTGCATCCTTCCTGAGATATATGTTGTCTCTGATAATACTTTATGTAAATTTTCAAACTCTTTGGCTATTTGAAAATTATTCCAATTTTTCATATATTTCATCGCACTTTCCGTGCTCCTGATAAAAATGCTGAGTAACCAATACTTAAATTTTTTCATGTTTATCTTTTTAAAATTATGTAGAGTATCCCCTTGCTCCTCACTCCAGGTATCTCTACATATATAAGGGTTTGGGACTAATTTTAACTGTAAGAAAAAAAATAGGGAGCGACCCCTTCCCCAAGGCTTATAAATTAAACATATCATTCATTTTAAATAATGGCAGCGCAGCTAGTATTTAAGCCACAGTTGAACTAATGTTTTTTTGAGGTTTGCTCCCAGAGAGACAGCCCTTATGCGTACTAATCCTCTCCAAATATAAGGATTTCAAGGGTTAAGCTTCTATATACAATAATTCAAATTGTTTTCTAGTTAGACTCATAATTCTATTATCTAATCCATAGCAAATAATAGAATCTCTTCCCTTAGCACTTACTAATGCGCTTACTCCCGTAACATCTTTAATTTCATAACCTCCGTTACCTGTATCATTAATTTCAATGGAAGTATTACCTTCTCCATCTATAAAAGTAACTTTAGCATTATTTGATAGCCACTCAGGGACTTTCCAACCCCTACACCATATCCCTTGCAAAACCATAGGATAGGCATCATTTTCACCTTTTTGTTTATACATCTCCTAAATTTATAACTTCAAGATATTCCATTCCAAGATCTTTGATTAAGGATGCTACAATATCTCGAATATCATCCGTTTCAAAAGTTCTAAGATAATTATTTCGATCTTTTTCTAACCACTTCTCTACTACAAGATTCTTAAAGTAAATATATGGACTTGAACTTGTATGTGTTAAGAACATACACTTATCAGTCTCCTCTTCGATACTCTTCCAAAATTTCCAACCACTAGGCTCCTCTTCTTTGTAGAATTCATATAATTCATCTGGTTCCAGTCGTCGAATTTTTAAGATAGGTTTTATCAATGTAGAAGCTGTCCAATTTACCAAGGATTTTGGTAGTTTTGTTCTATTCTCAATTTCTGCTATATTCCAATCATTTAAGAGTAGGTATCCTATATGTTTTTGGAATATATGTTTAGAATATTCAAGAACGTCAAATAATGTTTCTCCTATTGTTTTTGTTCCATAGATAAATCCACAACCTTGATTAAGGGAGGTAAATTTTTTCATGTTTATCTTATGGTTACCAATTTTACTACTGAAGATAAAGAATATATCAGAAACTTCACTAAGCTTATCTATCATTTGTTGCTCAGTTTCAGTTTTTGGATAATCTTTACCAACCATTATCATACTCAGTATTACGTGTTCTGGCTGTTTTAAGATATAAACTGCATTCTTATTCATGATTAATATCTGTTTTTAATTTCATAATTAAGGAAACTAGAGTAACGTGAGCGCCTTATTTGTGTTATGAAACATAAAGTATATATAGTATATTTCAAACCTGATAAGACATTAGATTTAGAGTATCAAGAGAAAAATATAATAATTATTGATTTTAAGGCATCTGTTATAGAGAG
>Ga0326512_10000371_pt1 | contig 38914 bp, 48 predicted proteins | sample 1_2617_0518_D_FD_203652 | JGI IMG/M metagenome (GOLD analysis project Ga0326512, IMG submission 203652) | Bovine rumen microbial communities from UC Davis, California, United States - 1_2617_0518 | ecosystem: Host-associated > Mammals > Digestive system > Stomach > Rumen | place: USA... | reverse complement strand
TCAACAATAGGGCGCGTCAGGCTGTTCGGGCGCGTAGGAGCGTAAGGAAATTGTTTGATGCCGCTTTTCCCCTTTATTTTCGGTATTTTTTAATAGTTTTTGGATAAAAACTTTTGAAACAAAAATCCCAGCTATTCTCACGAACGGCTGGGATTGGAATGAGTAAAAAAAATTTATGTAAGTTTTCGGGAATCTATTTTGGTCTCCTAACGATTTTCCAAACTGCTGTGCCAGCGATTACCTCTGGCCTGAATCCTTTTTTCATTAGCGTAATGGTTACGTCGTTGACATTGATGTCGAGAAGGTCTCGAAACATGTTCTTGAGTTCAAACGACGTGATAACCTCCTTTTCGCCTTGCGCTTTGGGGTCCATTACGAATATATCTTCCATCATCTCGGAGAAGGCGTCGAAAACGCTTACTATCTCCTTTTCCTCTGGATTGTCTTTCTTGTCTTTCTTGGTGAACATATTTAAACTCCTTTATTTTTAAAAAGACAACTATCCTCGCGGACCGTTGTCCTAACCGATATAAAAACTAAATTAAATTAACGTGAATTTTGACTTTATATTTTTAATTATGAGAAATAAATGTATACTCAATTTAAAAAGTAAACCCACGTCTCCCGACGGGAGTTTACGGCGTTACGTCGATAAATAATAATGATGAAAAACTAATCAAAACCTTCAAACATCATTTTTGTCTAACGTCATTTACCATGAAAAAAAATTATTTACACGTTTTAATACCTATGAGTTACACGCGCAACGCTTTGCGCACAACTTTCAAACGATAAACATACCAATGTATGAAAAAACTAATCTACTAACTTTTTTAATAACATAAATAAACTACGAATATGACTCATTTACTTTTGGTTTTGCAAATTTACGTATCAAATCTGAGTTTCGAAAGGACAGGTTTAACTGTTTTTATCTTCGTACTTGATATCCAATTCTCCAAGGCACTTGAAGAAATCCAAGTATCCATGCAGACTACTGAGTAATTGTACGATTTTCCCAGGGTTTTCTTTCGTAAACTGGTCGTATGTCGATATGATATAATCTTGAACCTCCAAGATACTATCCTTGAAACCGTCCTTTACATAGTCGTTGATGTCTTTCAAAAGGCTCATTTCCTTTTCCGTGAGCCGTAGCACAAACCCACCAAGTTGCACCTCTGCAATGGGCTTGATTTCCGCTATATTTTCTTTCTTTGCCATAGTCTTATTCTTTTAAATGGAATTTTCGGGGAAAAGCATGTATTGGAAACGGCCTGTACCCATGTCGTACTCCACCACTGCCTTTACTGGTTCGAAATAGATGCGGGCTACTGGCGTTCCGTCTTTGCCCGATTCAATAGAGATGGTTCCTTTCCTGTCGCCTGCGAGAATGTCACTAACGTAGGCTGCATGTCCTTTGGGCTTGCCTGCCTCCAGTCTTGTCTTCAGGCGATGCACAAACACGTCGAAATCCTCTTTTCTTGAGAATGCGATGTTGTTAGCACCGCGCATGACGGCGACTGCTTGCTTGTAGAACTTGGGATAGTTCGAACGCTCAAAGAAGTTGTCACAATAACAATATATCATAGCTTTGTCCTCCATTAAAATAATGTTCCTAATCCGTTTACAATCGCGCCCATCAGCAGCATGGCCACGATGCCTAAGTGTATCTTCAATACATCCCCATGCGTGAAGTTCTCACCGCAAAGAAGGGAAAATGTCTCACTCCTGGAGTAATACCATTTCGAGATAATGCTCGATATGGTTGGTTGCATGATCGTCGAATTCATAGCCCGTCCTCCCTGTGTTTAATTGAAGTCGTTGAAGCATTCCGCATACTCACCCTCGCCGTCGGTGCCCATTCGTGGTGGCCAGTCGCATGTTCCGCCAGTTACCATTTGGCTCCAAGGTGTCATAATACTTTCGGTTTGCACCGCTACTTGTGCCGTTCTGGGCACTACGTACTTTTTTCTTTCCATAACTTGCTATTTTAAAATGTTTATACTAAATAATCTTGTATCGGCTTGGGGATTCGAACCCGTTGCGCTCACGGCCAAGTTTTACTCTTCTTCTTGCGCTGCCTTACTGTTGATTCTTTTTGCCGATGTAATAAACGGGAGTCCATTCCATTGCTCTTTAAATTGAATGTATGGGGTAGAACTATTACCCTGGGTGAACTCCCGCGGTCATGGTAGGCTTCCTTCCTGGGCCTCTATGTTCGATTATCAAGCAAGTGTCAAGTATTCCCACGCTTTCAGACACGGTCTATATTTCTACTAATAATCCTTTTTTAAGGTCGTTTTTAATCTCTCCGTAACTGGCATTGCTTTGCCAAACGTCTGTGCCGTCATTTACCTCAGTGATGAAGTAACCAGTGTTACCCATAAGGCTTTTAATTGTGACCGTCCACAAGAAATTACGGCCATGATATAAATATTTGTAAGTCTTTCCGATGTGAGCAGTCATGAGGTTTCTCATTCTTGTACTGATTCCTTTTGTTGCTTTCATAATTGTAATGTTTTAATCGTTATTGTTATGTTTGATGATGCAAAGATATAGATTATATTCTATATTTGCAAATGTTTTCATAGATTTTATTATATATTTAACGATTGTTTGCTAAATAAGATTATATTTTAATTCCTTTAACTAAATATAGAATATAATTTATATTTTTGCCTTTTTTCTTGGAAGTAAATAAAAAAATCATTACTTTTGTAGGCGAAAAATATAAAATACAATCTATGAACATTAAAAAGGTAATAAAGGATAGTGGTTGGACACTGGAACAATTAGCCGCTGAAATGAAGAATAAGAACGGCGAAAAGGGCATTTCCCAGCCTTCAGTATCATCAATCGTGAATGGTAATCCTACCTTAGATAAACTCCAAGAGATTGCAAATATAATAGGTGTATCGGTTTCAACTCTCGTAAGGGATGAAGACGATATGCGAAAAACCTCTGTCACTTGTCCCCATTGCGGAAAGGAGATACAAATTGAGGTAAAATAATCGGCTTCCCTTAACTTGCTAAATATACAAAGGAAAGGGCGTGGTGCATTGGTTTGCATCACGCCCAATCGTTTACGGGGTGTCATCATTTTCGTGGGGTCACGAAAATGGTTACGGGTTCACGGCATCCTCACCGTCTTCTGCATCTTCGTCGGGGAAATAGATGTCAGCTTCGCGGATCTTCAAATCCTTGTAGAGGTCAACGGCCTTGAAACGCTTACCGAGGTAGAGGTTCATTCGGCAGCCCACCACGTTGTCACGGGCATTGAACTTGTCGGCGGTTTCGGCTGGCTTCGTTCTCAGTCCGATTTTGAAGATACCCAGCTCGTCCATGCGCACTGCCTTTCCTTCGAGAAGCAACTCACGCAGACAGTTCTCCATCTCGATAAGCACGCCACGGATGGTTGCCTCCGAGAATGGCGAATGATGGGTTGCAAGGTGTTTGATAAACTCGTCGAACTCCATGAGCTCGTGCGCAGCGTAGGCGTACCACTTACCTTTGGTCTCGCTACCCTCGCGGTTGTTTTGTCTTACTTTGTAGTGAATCATGAGAGATTAAAAATTAAAGATTAAACATGAAAGATTGAAATCGTTGTCAAAGGTACGTGTTTGCCGCCGATGGATGGAGCATCATCCAACGCTCATGAGCGCATTGGAAAAGACGGGCTACACCCATCACCAGCGCACGTTTACACCGCTACAAGTGGGTGAAATCGTGGCAGCTTTGGGAGAACCCTAAGTATTTAACAAATTTTTTGGCTACATTTTTGGCGAAAATGTATATGATTTTTGGCAAAAATGTAGCACATTTTTTCGGATTTCATATCCTTGCACTGACAAAGGAGGTATTGATGAGCTTTAGGCGGTCGCCGTATTTGGTCCAGATACATTTGTCAACCGTATCGCCGAAGTGGGTGGCATCTTCAGGGGCTACGGATTTCTTGCGCTCTGAAGACTTGTCTTTCGTGAATTTTCCTTGGCCGTTTTCCGTTACCTCCGTGTTTTGCATGGAGATGATGACCTTCTTACAACGGGTGGCATTGATGCGGAAGACGGGAAAACGGGTGTCTGTCTCTGCAAGGATGTATTGCCAGAGCAGGAACTTGTCATGCTGGGGCGGTTCCATACCCGCGTGTGTGCGCTGGTTGACCGTCCATCCGTTGCGGTTCAGGCGGTCGATGAACATCTCATTGTAACTTTTCTTTGAGTTGGCATTGTGGTGGTCACCGTAGCGGTCACGATAGAATGTCACCTCCTTGCAGATGTGGAAGCGGTAGTAATGGCAGAACTTATCCGCTATTTCATCCACTTCCGTGTTTTCTATCTTGTCATTACGACGAACGTAAAACTCATTGATGACATTGTGGATGGGTCGGTCGGTGGTTTGGTGTGTGCGAAAGTCGATGTTTCGTTCCTGGTGCACCACGAGGAAAGACGCACTACTTCCCCAGTCGGTACTCAGTTCCAGCGGTTGGCGTGGGTCGCAGTCGAGGTCGGCACGACTATCCGTTGCATCTCGTAGGATTTGCCAATTGTAGTTGGAATTTTCGCCTACGTCGCGCAGATAACTGTCGTTGTAGGCATTGTAATAGAAGTGCCTTTCCTCCAGACGGTAATAGGCATTATCCACGGTGTCAGGCTTTCTATTCAATATCTCCACCATGAATGAGAGCTTATCCATCACGTTGTATTGGTTGACGATATACTGCATACCAAGGTTGTCGATATTGTCAAACACGCTACCAAGGAGGAATAAGGTACCATCCTCAGAGACGAAAGGAGTGATTTCACGGCGAAGGCGTACGCACTCATTCCAAAGCTCGCGGAACATGGGGATATCGTTCTTGATTTTCGCCTCTATCAATTGCATCTGAACATCCACGAGTTTGTTCCATTTGGCAAAGAGATTGATGCCACGTTCACGTTCGTAGTATTCCGCTGGTGCCGTTAGCCATTGCTGTTTGAGGGTGTAAGGCATGGAAGAGACAAAGAGGTTGCCGTGGTGCTTGGTGAGTGGGTGTTTACTTCGTTTGCCGAAAATATGTTCATTGCCACGGTTTGTTGGTGCTACCTCCTGGTCGAACTTCTCCTTGTTGATGGTGAGTGCTTCATCCGTGATATTGAAATCCGCATTCGGTCCACGGCTGCTGCCCTCTTGCGTTAATATATATAATATGTGGCCATTCTTGAAGCTGATGACGTGATCATACTGCATGATGTGTTCGTATGGGGTGTACCAGCCAGGGGGAGGAGTACGACACACCACGTAATCGCCTGTGTGCGTCTTGTAATCGTAGGGTTTGTAGCCAAGGCGGTCGAGAAAATTGAAGGTGGAGGGGAGCGTTTTTGTCAATGCCTGTCCGATGGTAGCCTGTGCGAGAGTGGTCACGCCACGCGGCATGATACGTACGTTTTCGTCAACTTCATAGCCGACGATAAACGACTTACCAGTACCACGGCTCCAGATGCAATACTTTTGCTTTGCCTGGAGCATGATAAACTGCCATTGCGCGGGATTGACTTTGAGCTCGTAGTCCATGTTGTTTAGTTATGAATCCATGATTTCCTCTGCTTCTGCCTCGTCGATGGGCTGGTGCATGATGTCCATGACTTCCTTCATTTCGTTGGGTTTTAGCTTGCGGGCTTCGTCGATGGGCATATTGACGACTTGACCGTTGACGTTGACGCAGATAAGTATCTGCGTGTTGCCCGTTTGTTTGTCGTCTGTGAGGCCGTCGGGCTTGTCGCCTATGATTTGGTGCAGCACCTTCTTGGCGGCGTTCCATTCCTTCAGATTGCCCTTGATTTTGCATTCGTGTATCAAATCCAATTGGTCACGGATTTGCCACGTATGCCAAAAATCCCAATCGAACGTGTGTTTCGTCTTGTACACCTCACGCGCTAACTCCACATCCTTTCGGAGCGTGACCGCCGCACAGTTGTATTTCACTTGGAGGAGGGAAACAATATGGTCGGTGTCGGGGTGAGTATCCAAGAGACGGGCAGCAGACATGACACGGTTGAATTGCTCCATCTGTGCCTCGGGGAGAGCGTTGTTTTCAGGGTCGAGGATGTATGCCTCTATTTCGTCATGCGTTAGACGCATTAGTGATTTTCGTTTCTCAGCCATTTATGCTATTGCCTATTCGCTAATTCCATCTCGTATTTGCTGATGCGTTCAGTTAGTTTTGCAATCTTCTTTTCGAGGATTGTGCGTTTCGGGCATTCGGGCATGGGGTTTTCTGTTTTCTGCTTCGTTGGCTTCTGATACTTCAGAAGGTTCATCTTGCGCTTTCGCTCAGTGACACACGACTTGCGTTTAACCCTCAATGTCTCGGTGTCCATCTTCGAGATGTCCTCCTCTTCATCGTTGGTGGATGGGGATGGTTTTTCGTTCGCTGGTGAGGAGTACAGGATATCGTTAATCTCTGCATCGGTAGGCTTAATTCCTCTTTCATCGTAACGAACACGGAGTTCCCAGAATCGTTCCAGTTTATCCGTGCAAATGTCCATCTTACGGGAGAGTTCCTTACGTTGTGCGGCTACTTGTGCGTCGTTTATTTCTGGAAGTTCCTGACGTTCCCGTGCTGCCTTGGCACGTTCGCGGTAGTACTTGGCATAGACAGACATCAGGCGTTGGATGGGTTCAGGCCATTTGCGGAAGCTCGGACCCTCTTGTTCTATCTCCTGGATATCTACGTCTTGTGTGGAAGTGGTGACTTCGCCCGCTTCATCGTTCAGTACATCCACGTCTTCAGGTTGGTTGAATTTCGGTGCTGTTGGATTGTAGAACAGGCGGATGACATCGGAAAGACAACTGAAGAGCTTCTCTCGCGTCCAATCCTGTTCGCCTTTGCGAGTGAGCAATTTTGCCACATTGGGTTTGTAGCCTGACTTCTTGAGGATTTGCACACCATCGGAGAACTTACGCTTATTGGGCTGGAGGTTCATGTACTTCTTGGCGTCCTCCCATGCTTCGATAAATTCCTTTGTTATTTTCATATCTAATCTTTAATCTTTAATCATTGAAAAGCGCAGGGCGCATCCCTGCGGCCTGCGCGTAAAAACAAATCATTACTCAATTTACTACCTTTTACTAACCTTTTCAATTATGACAATGCAAATTTATCGCTTTTTTGCTCGCCCACAAAGGACAGAAACGCAACAAAAAAAAGCGAGTAGACATTGTTAGTGCCTACCCGCTTACCATAGCATTTATGATTTATGAGAAGAACTTTTAAGGGTTGTTGGCTTGAACGGCGGTGAGGACATCCTCGGTGTCGCCTTCGTACACGAACGCACGAGGCGTGTTGTACGTGAACGTCAAACCAACGTGGTTGCGCTCGGTGTAAGCGGCACCCGTATTGGCACCCTCTGAGTTGGCCACGAGCATAGCACCGTGGTCTTGGTCGCCCATGAGGTACCATTGAGCATTGTTGTCCTTGACCAAGAAGAAAATCTTGCGTCCCTTCGTTGCGTTCATGAATCCAAGGAGAATCTTGCGAATCTTCTGGGCAATGAACGTCAAAGTCTCGATGAATGACTCTCCACCCTTCTCTCCTTGCGGCTTGATGGTGAACGAACCCGTATCGTCGGTGAAGTCGAACTTGTACGCACGACATCCTGTCTTCATGACAAGATCGCCAACGAGCGTGCCGGCAGCTTCGAGGCTGATGCCTGCTCCTGCTGTCGCTTCTGCTGGCTTGGTGGGCCAAGTCTCAACGTCATCGCAGTAACCGTAAATCACCTGTGGCACGATACCGCCCATGTTGTCCTGTTCCGCACAAGACAAACCGAGGTCGATATCAGCGAGGTTGATGCAATTAACTTGTGACATAATGTTATCGTTTTATGGTGAGAGAATCAATTACGCGGGAGTTACGGGCTGGTCGTTGACACAAAGCAATTCCTCACCGATGTAAGCGAACTGGCAACCAAACACGTATTTACCGAGAGCCTTGAAGAGATAATCATCAGGCACAGCCTTGATGGTACGCATGTCGCTGGCTTTGTCGAAGCCATAGACCATGTTCTCCTTGATGGTCAGGAGAGTGAACTGAGAGTTGTCTGGAAGGTCGGGGATGCGAACGAGCTCACACTTACCCTTCGAACCATAGAGGAATTGCTGACCTGTCTCATCGGCGGTCTTTCCCACATCGTGGACACCAGGATGTTCGTCAGCAAACCAATCATCGTACAAGTCGCCAACTGCATCAGAGATGAACATCTTTGACTGGAGACGACGGAAAATCTGATTACGGCTACGCCACATCTCCAGCAACTTGTCGCCTACGTTTGCACGAGTCAACGCACCAGTTGCGAAGAGGTTGCCGTGGGCAGCACTGATATTGCCGGCAGTCTTCTCAGCCTCGATGATGGAACCCCAACCGTCGAAAGCGTCTTCGATGTCGGTGTCACCAGCTGCTGAAGAGTACTTGGCTGTAAAGAGAACGTTGAGAAGGTCGTTAGAACCTTGCTTCAGGATTTCCTGAACAAGCCACAATTCGAATGGGTGCTTGGCGATTTCAATCGCACCACGCACCTCAGTGAGATACGTACGACGGTAGCGTTCGGGCTCGTCGAGAATCTCCATTACCACAGGATGAACGGTCAGCGTACGGGGAACAAACTCTCCGTTGTGCTGTTGGCCTTTGAAAGTACCGGTATATTTGCTCGATACCTTCTCGATGATAGCCTTCGTGAAGGTGTAAGAGTCAGTGATACCAGCGTAACCAGTGGCGTGCTGAAGCACCTCATTGGCACCAAGACGGTCGATAGCGTCGAGCGTCTTTCCATGTTTTTTCACCGCGGTATTGACGGCGGTGATGTCAATAGGATCTTGGTAATTCATATTATTCAGATTTTTTTTGAGAGATTATTCGTCCTCATAGAAGTTGATGGGGTCCTTGCGGATGTCCGCATAGTCATCCACCACTTCATCATCCTTGGGATTGGGTGACTCAACAACGGGAATCTTGTCTAAGATATCCTTAATCTTGGCAATCTTGCCGGAAACGTCCTTGATACCCTTGAGTTCGTCAGAAAGAGAGTCGATAGAGTCAACAGCAGCTTTGAGATTGTTCTCAGCTTCTGTCTTAGCGGTCTTGGAGTCGGAAAGTTCCTTCTCCACGTTGGTCAGTTGTTCGGCTTTGGTCTTTGCTTCACCCAGTGCGTCGTCGATAGACTTCATCTGTTCTTTGGTGAGCGTAACGCTGCCGTCGTCGTTTTCCTTGATGCCGTCAGTCAACAAGAGCAACGCCATCACGTTCAAAAAGATTTTTTTCATATTGTTTTCAGTTGAAAAAGAATTCTCGGTTGTTTCCTCCTTCGGTTGAGATGGGAAAGATTTCACCTTATCCCAAATGCGTTCCAGGAGTGATCTTTCAATTTGTACGCCATCGGGCATGGGAATAGCACAGTTGCGGAAGCGGTTTGCAAGGCTGTTTGTCACCTTCTTTCCGCTTGGTTCTGGGAGGATTTCGTCAACGAAACCATATTCAAGGCATTGCTGCGCAGTCAACCAAGGATGTTCCTGCATCAGCTTCAGCATGTCGTCAACGGTATGTTTGCCGTTCGTACGTTTGGCATACTTGTTGGCAATCATGCGGTCCATTGTCTCCAGTGTGCGCTCATCACCTTGCAATTCAAGGCCAAGTTTCTTCAGATCCTCCGCGTTCATCTGCTGCCACATGTACAATTCCATGGATGAGCAGTGTACATATAACATGCAATCCTCGTGAATCTTGATTGACTTCGCGCCGAATGGCAACCATGTTGCAGCACTGGCATTCAGGCTGTCGTGTATGACTGTTACATCTCCATGGTCGGCAATGGCATGACTGATAGCAATAGCAGCAGCTATGTCACCGCCATACGATGCAATGCGAATAGTAACAGGTTGGCCCTTATTCTGTCTGAGTTGGTAGCAGACATCATATCGTGTCCAGCTTCCAATCTCACCTTCAATTCTGATTTCTCTCATATTTGTAAAAGCTAAAACAAACGCAAAGATACAATATTAATAAAGCCCCTCCCAAGACGGGAGAGGCGATGAAAAAGTACGAAAAAGCGAGTGAAACAAGGAGTTGTGCTAATCCTCGATGACCACCGAAGGCGTTGCACATTTTCCCTTGAAGGCAAACTTAACGTTGTTTCGGGAGGTGAACGAAACACCCGTATCCTTTCCGCTATCAAAGCGAAGTGGTGTCTCTGATGAACCCACCAGTCGCATCTTTCCGTTATTGTCACGGATAACGCAAATCCACTCCCCACGGTCGAGCTCTTCAATCAATGCTTCATTACCTGGTTCTATCTTTGGAATGATACCCGCTACCTCCGTAGAGTAATACACCCCATTGTCGGCAGTGTCTTTTTCCTCTGAGAACTGAAACGTGTCATCCGCATACATCGGAATGGCAATTGCACGGCTATCGTCTTCAGGAGTGAACGTACTCATGCCTGTGGCATAGTTGCGTCTCAGTTCTGAAAACATCTCAGACGGGTAAGCCTTCACGTCGAGAAGACCACCCACGTTGTCATAGTCAAATGATATTCGTCTCATATATTTATCTTTCTATGTAATTGTAAAATCCTTGTTTTGTGAGGTGTCCGCATTCGGACAAACGGGCGCATAAATTTTTCTCTAAATTCTTGGTAATTTGCTCAAAAGGTTGGTTCAATCCTTTCGGAACATGACGTTGAATGAATTTTCTCATTGCATCATCCTGCCAATCATCCTCCGTGATTCCCGTCATACGACGAAACCGTGTGATGATATCGGGTACACTCAAACCAATCACGCGCATACTCACCACGTATGAGTGAAAGATACCCTTTACCCTTGCCTCCAGTTCGTTGTTAAATTCCAACAGGTCTCTATCTGACAGTTCCCATCCGTATCTATTGAAGGCCGTACGGGTGTATTCGATGGGCACCGTCACGGGATAATTCCTCGATGAGTGTACCGAAGGCGTGTAATTACGCTTCAAATGGTTATAGAACGACTGCAATAGCACCTTATCGGGCTTGAGGTTGACAATCTCCGGCCATTGTTCGTCAGGCTTATTAAAATTCATCAGGAGATATCGCCTGACATACCCCTTGCAAGGCACCCATATCACCCAACGTTCTTTCTTCTTCATATTTAAGTTCTTAGCGGTTACAAAGTTAAGTAAAACTTGACACAAAATCAAGAAAAACTTGATTGATTTTTGCAGCTGCTGCTCGTTCTTTTCAATTCGTCATGTAAAATCTTTACATCTATACGCATTCACATATAAATTCTACTGATAAAATAAAATTCTTTTTTTCTTTTATTCCTGATTTTGAAACAAAAAGTGAAACATTTACTTTTTGGCTTTTTTGCCCATGTAATATATTGGTAAATAGCAAATTACATCTTGTTTCACTTTTAAAATACCGCAAAAATCAAAACTGAAACAGAAACAAATTAACATCAGAAACAACGAAACAAGACTCTCTCTTGTTTCAGAAAAGTGAAACAAAAAAAAGTGAAACAAAAAGTGAAACAAAAAGTGAAACATTTGTAAAACCTTGATTTTTGTATATTTATACTTTTTTTCTACCCTCTTGTTTCAAATGTTTCACTTTTTTTCGGAAAAAACAAGATAAAAAAAGAATAAAGAGGAAAGAAGCGCACGAAAAAACCCGCGTGTTGCGAAATAATCTTACAACACGCGGGTAACAAATTCGACGTTATTAGTGAAACACGTCAAAATGGCTTATCTTCATCGAATAATGACGGTGGCTCTGTGGGTATGACTTGCAATCTCTCTTCCATCTCCCTGTCTGCTTCGAGAATGCGCTTGATTGCTTCACGATTTGATTGTAGGTATATCCATTCCACCACCTTTCCGCTGGTGCCGTCGTTGGTTTCCTCTCGACGGATGATGTGCCCTGGTTTCGACGGGGCACAATATTCATCCGGGTTAAATTGTTCCGTGTATGAACACCAGTCACAGAAGGCTCGCATCTTACGGAAGAATGCGTTGCTGGTGATATCCTTCATGTTATAATTGATACGGAAGTCATTAATTGCCTCGTCGCGCTTGATGAGACGATCGAGATTGCCACTTGCAGGTGCGAAGTATTCTTGTGCCCACTCAAAGAACTTATCAGCCATCATCATTCGTTTGCTTCGTAGAATGATGTTGTCCATCGGTGGTTGAATCTTAATGCCATTGGCAGATAAGCGAATGTAGAGCGATACACACTGCAACAGCAGATTGATATCGGCGTTCCATTCGTCTTCCGTGTATTCGTCACCGAATAACTCTTTGCCGAAATCGTCACGAATGGCACGCGTCTCGTTGTATTCGTCGGAGTCTGCTGCATTGGTATGGTAATAGTCAGAGCTTACGTTATACAGCATTCTTCGCTCTGTACTGGCATCAAAAGCGCGGGGTACATAATTAGTGGTAAAAGCAAATTTAGGAGATTCTTTGAAAGGAATAGAAAAGGGATTCAGGTTCTTTGGGTTGACGGAAAGACCGCCTGTCACGTTTGAATAGAAGATGTCAAACGGAAAATCCTTATAGATATCATCCACCAACACCATACGGGTATAGCGTGTGACCTGTGAGAATTTGAACTGGTTGTCGGCAATTCGTCTTTCACGGCCATCAATCTTCACGAATGGCGCAATGATGGGCAATACTTGTTCGTACAGAAATGACTTACCCGTACCACCGTTACACTCTCCCATTTCGTCTATCTTCCAATCCATAGCGTATGCAGCGTAGGCCCGTGAACGGTCTTTGTGTCCCCATCCGAAATAACCGATGGTGAATAGCTTGTTGGCCAACGTCTGCATCTGTCTGCGGTTCTCCGCTTCGTTGAGTTGTGGGCTTGTTATTTCGAAATGGTGTGCCTTCAGGTAGGCTGCACTCTGAGCCAATCGGTCAGGGCTGCCGTTGAACTGGTCTTCTATCTCTTTACGCCAATACAATCGACTGCTATTGATGAGATACCCCATCACGTTAGAGGTGTTTCCGTTCGCTTTTACCGTCCAGAACTTTGTCGGGGTAGGGGTGTCAGATGTGGTAGTATCACTCCCATCAACATCATCCTGTCGCAATTCGAGGGTAAACATGGAGTCTAATTTGCGAAAATCATGTTGTATGATATGGGTATCCCACACGTAGAAAGGCAGACTTGTGTTGTCGTCGCGTCTGAAGAATTCGATACCATGACCCGTTACTTTTGCCGTGCCGTTCTTGAAAAAGAAATACTGACTGTCGGGCGTGTGTGCGGTAAAATCCAATTCCACGGTGTCTACGTTCTCCAAGGCCGATGGGTTGCACTTAGGGCTGTCGATGATAAGATTCTGTATTTCGATTGGTTGCACCTCCGTACGGCTGTCGCTTTGTCCTGGAGCCTTTTCTTTTCCCTGTGCCCATCGCTTCAAAAACTCTCTCATGTCTTGGGTGCTACTACGTTCCACCACGTTTCCACGGATGCGCACATAGATGGTCTCTCCGCTTTCCTTGTCTCTCAGCTTGTGGAAGCCTTGCAGCCCTAAGAAGTAAAGGAGGCAAACGCTATTCACTTCGTATTTCTCTTTACCGTTGCGTTGCGTTGTCTTCGTCCAGAACGTAGCGGGCAACGCATGATCCATCATTTTTTGGAACGACTGACGGGCATTCTCGCACAGTTCTATGCAGTCTTTGAAGTCCTTGCGGTAGTGCTTGCGGTTGTCTACATAGCGTTCAAACCACGACGGCAACCATATCGTTCTCATGTCGGGATGTCTTAATGCGTGGTATCTTCCCCTGTTGATTCCCGTTGAATCCTTATCGGGAATGTTATACAATGTCTCCACGCATTGTTTGATGATGTTCTCTTCGAATGGCCTGAGTTCGTCGCTCTCTGAATTCAACCAGATGGGATATTGACCAAGTGCCCTGACGGCTGCTGCGTCTCTTTCGCCTGAAGCCATTACCGCTGCCTTGAATTTCTGCGGTTCAAACGTCTTGTCTTCGTTCCGTGGGTCGTTGATAAACTCCTTTTCCTGTTCCGTGCGGTACTTTGAATATGCTTTCCTCAGTTCATACAAGCCGTTTATATAACCGTTCGGCCTAACGCCTGACACCATGAAGCGGTATTGCTTGTTATACTCCAGTGGCTTGTAAATCTTGTGGAACTTGTCGATGGGGTTGCCCGCCTTGTCTGTCACCACGCATTCACGGGCATAGATGGGGTAATCGTCGCAACCGTACACCTTGGTCATCATGCCATCTTTCACGGTTCCTACCCATGTAAGGGGAAGCCAATGCAATTCGTCCATCACTTCCTGCGTCACGAGGTCGCCGAATACCTCCAGTTCTCGCGTTGTGAACTTACCACCTTCACGCACTTCAAACAGTACGCTCTTCTCGGGTGCGGTGGAGGGTACTTTCTCAATCCGCAATGGCTTGTTCTTTTCGGGCTTGATGTCGTCGATGTCGAGGTTTAGTTCCGTGACGATCCACGCGCACGCTTCCTTGAATCCGGAGAGGTGCATTTCCTTCTGCACCCAATCAAAACAGTTGCGGCCCTGCTGGTCTCCACCGAAATCGGTAGCTATCCACGTATCGCCTTTGAGACGCAAATGCGCAGACGGTGAACGCTCACTCAGACGAATTTTAAACGGCTTGTTATACTCCCCTCGGTCGATGATACGGGCAGCGTCTTCCCACAAAAGGCGATAAACGTCCAGACCACCACGGGTGGCTAATAAGATATCTTCTTTCTTGACCATGATTTGTAATGCTATAGAATTTCGATTGCAAAATTAAAATATCATATTGAATAGGCATCGGACGGAATCGGCACAAATCCGATACGTCGTTTCAGTGTTTCTTTCGTTGGAATGTTTCACCTTCACTTTCGCAGTTTCGCCTCTCTGATTCGGCGGTTCATGATGCGGAAAGCGTCTGTTACTTGCATGGCCTTGTACTTCTCCATGTCGCCTATGTGGTCGCCTACGAAAGCGTCAAACACCTTCAGCCAATCCACGGGCCTTGGTGTTTTCGGTGTGTTGCTCGTTTCTTCATCCTCACCAGCCGGGAAGAGGTGTGGGTATGCCTTGGAAAGCCACGAACGGATAAGAATGTAGTTTACTGTCACCGCCTCTTTCACGGCTTGTGGCAATGGTGATACATCCTTCAGATGGTCTTCCATCACCACCAGTCGCACACCATCGGTTTTGCCAACGGCTATCTGAGCTTCGCGGATGGAGAAGTATTCGCCTTCGCGTCGATAGACGGTAGCGATGAAACTATCAAGGGCATCTGTGGCATTCGCCTTTTCCGCTTGCAAAGAGATGTACAGGGAGAAGAAAGAGTCAAAGGTCATGAACTGTTGCAACGTGCATCCTTTCAACTTCATTCCTGGAGCAAACAAATCGGTACCAGGGAGACGGTCGATGATGAAGGCATTGTGTGGCCGTCTGACGTTTCTTACCCACATCATTTCACGGGTGAGGGCAAACCGTTGGTATTCGTCCATGCGTCGCATAACGGCTTTAGAGAATCCACATGCCGTACGCAGGAAATCGGCTTCGCTCACCTCTCCCATCCAAAGGCGAATGGCCGCAATGAACTGCAATGGGTTCAACTCATCCCATCGCTCAGGCATTAGCACCGTCTTCTTGACGGTATGCCAAAACCTTCGATATTCTAAAGTTACTTTTTTCATATTCTATATATTTTGTTATTATCGTTTTCTAATTGAAAACCGCCTCGCACAGACCGCATGTCCGACGCTTTTAATTTCCCCCATGCGCTGCGCGTAGGAGGCGGTTAAAGGTCGATGGGGCATAGCCTTTTTGAAAGAGTAGCCCCATCTTCGGTTTTCCCAGGGCCAAACACCAATAAGGGTGGACGTATGTTTAACAAATTTTTTGGCTACATTTTCGGCAAAAATGATATACATTTTTTGCGAAGATTGGATTATCATTTTTTTTGCACCATGGTATAAGGTTCTACAAGACCGTGTCTTCTATCCCATCTTTGCAACCTTGGGCATTTTACACCAGCTGTGCAACCTTCCAGTCTTACGGCTATACCACCTTCCTCGGTATAGGCGAAATAATCCTTTTTGCAAAAGCTCCCCAATTCCAAGTGCTTGCATTTCATCCTAAATAAAATTCGTTCGTTTGGCTCCTCAATGAACCTGTGCCCAAATATATTGGTAGAAATTACTTTGAAAGAATTGGGTTTCTCAACTTCATCAATAGACATCGCTTCAGGATTCCAAGCATACCCCATCGCATTCAATCTATCAAACAAAAGTTTTTGTTCCTTCTTTGTCGCATAGTAATATTTGAATAAATCCAATCCAGGATATCCGACACCGATGCCACATCCCACTTTTGTTATGCCACATTTTATATTCGTATAGGCATAATAGATAATCGCGTCGTCAGTACTGCCAAATGTCCTCTCGCGGTCTATACCTTTGTATATAAAGACAAGACATCCATTGATGGAAACGATTTCACCGCCTCTTAGTGCACCAAAGATTACTTTCTTTCTTCCCATATTGCTTATCTTTGTTCCATGTCCATTAATCCCATAACGCATATATTAAGTCTTCACGAGCCTTGATGCGGCAATCCTCAATGCCTTTCCTTACAAGTTCATCAGACAACCAAATCACTGACCTTTCATGCGCTTCGTCTGCCCAGTCTGCCCATTTTTGAATCTCAAAACGTGCGTCTGTGTCCTTGATGGGACGGCTTAACTTGTAGTATTCGCCTTTTTTCCATTCCGTGAAGCCTAATCGCTTGGCGTATTCGGCTCTGCTTCCACCGTCGAGAGGATGCCAATTGCAATCGTCTGTGAGGTATTCGCCAAAGCACTCATGAAGCCAAGCCTTAAACGTCTCTTCCGTTACCTTCGGTTCCTTGATTAAGATGTGTACCCAATGATACTTGTAGCTGTACACAAAACGGCACTCACCGAAATACCTATGGGTGATTTTCACCAATTCCTTCTTGGATATGATTCTAAATTTCTCCATGTCACTTCTTGATTTTAAAGTACGGGCAACTATCAGGGTGCCCAGTGGGAGAAGGCTTGCACGAACAAACCGTGCAGTAGCCTAAAAATCTTTCCCAGTTCTCACATTGCTTGCACGTCATTTCTTCCCCTCCAATTCTTCAATGCGTTTCTTCAGCTTCTCGTTTTCGTCTCTGAGGTATTTCTCAGACCACTTTAGTTTCTCGATGTCGATGGGGAAGAGGAAATACGTCCAGAAATCCGAGCAAAAAATCACCCACCCGTCAGTGTCGCAAAGCGTCTTACAAATCGCATATAACAAATAGAATGGTGCCACCACTAACAGCATCACGATTGCTATCAATATGAGCAATATTTTCTTTGTACTTTCTTTTTTCATGTCTTTGTGAATTTTGAGTTAATTATTTCTTTATCTTTTCCATCCATGTTGGGTCGCTCTTGAAGTAGAAGCGAATGCCTTTCAACTTGTGGTCAGTGTTCACTTTGTTTGTCAGTTTACCGCTGGTGGTACGCAGTAACTTGCGGTCTCTGTTCATGCAGCAACACTGCCTGACGTTTTCATGCCTAACGCCTACCCACAGACTTGCTTCGATAATCGAATCAAAGAACAGATAGCGACCGTGGTCGTTGACTGCTACCACACTAATCTTCGGTCTTCCGCTTCCTGGACATCTCCCATTGAACCGATGCAGATGTTCCAATCGTTTCTTCTGCTCTCGCTTCGACATGTATTCATCCCATTTCTTCCCCTTGTTATAGGGTGTGCATCCCTTCACGAACCGCCCATTAACGGGATTCCTGTTCTTTCGCTCAGGTGCCATCTTCAATTCCCAGTTGCTCATGATTACCTCCTTAATCCCACACCGAAAAATAATGTTTCCCGTCGGGGTCTTCCACGTCAGTCGCTCCAGGACCACCGCCACCGTTGGAGGGTCCGTTAGGGTTCTCCGCGTCACCAGCATTCGGCCCACCGCCCGAATGTTGCATCACTTGAATTCCATCAATAGCCATCATCATAATGGCTGGTACTAAATATTTCTTCATGATTATTATTGATTTAAAATTTTCCTTTCCTTTGGCATTTGATGTATAGAGAAATAGCCTTGTTTTCCGTCTGCTCTCAATTGTGCAGTGCAATGAGCATCTTTACACTCTTCTGAGTGAAGCAATATACAATGCTTGCACGTATCCTTATATGCGTCTCCCTTTGTGGGGAAGAAATCAAGCACTCCCCACGTTGAAGAAACAAAATGATTCTCGTGTACGTTCGCGCTCATAAATCCTTGAATCTTGATTGAACACACCACTCTCCATTTTCTTTCTGCGCAATTACTTCTCCATGACGAGCAATCGTAATTGCACCTTCCACTTCAACGAGATAGACAAAAGAACCACTCACCTTGCAGCAGCCAACAACACATGGCAAAGCACCGATGACAGGAGAAAAAGATTTTTTCACCGTAATCTTCTGCCTGTAGTTCTCCACAGAGTCATCAATGGTCATTGTTACCTTGACGGGAGAATTTTCGAAAGTGACATTGGGAAAATCTGAATCACTCAACTGCATGTTCTCGCCCATGTCGTGCCAAATGCCGCCGTTATCTATTGGTTTTTCTTGTCCGAAATACAAATCACCGCTTGCGTCTCTCGCTAACCATCCTTCATAAATTCGTTTCATAATTCATTTGTTTTTATTTTCACGATTTGCATTTTCACATTTTTTTGTTTGTAAAATTTGCAAGGTTAATCTTCCACCCTTTCATAATCCTCGCAACTCATACACTCACCTGTAATGCCGTGTTGCTCTACGCAATACTCGAACAAGCTACAAGTGATACACATATACCTCTTAGCCTTTTTCGGCTCCAAATCCAAGTCCAGACTATCGTCTCTCATCACTGGTACACCATTGATGGTAACACCAAGCACTTGACCGTTCTTGTCACGATACACCTCAATATGTACGTCGTGTACCTCTTCAGGCCAAAAGAACGTGCGCAACACAAGGGCTTTCCCTTTGGCATCGTAAACGATGATATCATACTCCGAGTTGCCACCGCACACGAACCACTTCACTTGGTTCTTTTCCAAGCGAACCTCTTTCATTTCAAGGCCAATCTTGGAAATGGCATTTTCAAAATCACTTGTTCTCATGTTTCGGTACTTTTAAGTCAAACTGTTCGTCACGTTCATAAATAAACCCCTGAAAGAAAACTCCCTTTGTCCAGTTCTGGGTTTGCTTCGTCCTTACCCTCGAATAAGCCTTACCGTACTTGTTCCATACGATTGATTTTGGTCCTGGCTTACCATCTACGATTTCGATGCCCTTGGCAGACATCACGCAATGGTTAGCCCCTTTCATGTTCATCGAGCAGATGTGCGCATTTTGCGGACATCCCGTCTGAAAATCATTTACTGTCATTCTTCATTAATTTAAAGTGTACGTTATAAGAGTAATCTCTGCAAAACATATTCAACGGCTGGCATTGCCTTGCCAAATCACACTCCCAACAGCTATCTAAAAGAGTGCTGTCATGCAAGTTCAAGTCAGGCACAATCTCGTAAACCTTGCCTTTCACAGTTAAATTTGCCATACTACTGAAAATTTAACAACTGTTGCCTGTCGTTGAAATGGTTCTCCATCTTGCGAACCCTCACAACCTCTTCGTCTATCAAATTGCTAAGCTCAGCAAGTTGATTGACATCACCAAATTTCATGAACACTTTACCGTTGCCATTGTCGGAAATTTCCAATTGTAATTTCCCGTTAGCCAACTTCGTTACTTTTACCTTCATTTTAGTTCCCTCCAAATGCTTTAAATTACTTTTCGAAATTGATTCCCGTGATTTTCTTCAGTGCTCCCATCTCCAAGGCAGAAAAACTTCCACGTTGACGTTTTGTGAACCAAGCTGGATAACTAATCTGGCTTGCTTTCAGAAATTCTTCCCTTACCCTCTTCTTCTCTTGGAGTGGGAGTGAGTTGTAATACTCATCAAATTTTTTCTTGTCAAAAATTTTTTTGTCCATAATTTGAGATTATTTAAAATAATTATTAATTTTATTGTGCAAAAATAGATATAATTTGAGAAATACGCAAATTTAATTTGCGAAAATCTCAAATATTAATAAATATTCACAAATAGAATTACGTGATTAATTTTTAATTTTATAGTTATGAATTTAGCAGGAAACATTAAGGAAATTAGACTACAAAAGTCTATTAACCAACAAGTTATTGCAGATGCGTTAAACGTAGATGTTGCATCTGTAAGTAATTTGGAGAAGGGAAAAAGGGAAATCAGATTCCGCGAAATTGAGATTATCGCAAATGTGTTGGGTGTCTCAGTGGTTGATTTAATTACCTATCCTAAGAAGTACGTGGAGGTAAAAGAAGGTGAAGATCATGACGTAGAAGCCGTCCTGATGATAAAACTGAAGGAAAGCAAGAAACGCCAGATTCTCAAGTCCATCTTCGGTGACGAGAATCTTGAAGTGTTGAATCAATAATTTAATAAGGTATGGCAAAACAAATTCATGTAGGCTCTCGCATCAAGCAAGAAATGCTGAATGCGAGAATGACAGTAAATGATGTTTCGGAACACTTGAAAATATCAAAGACTGCCGTTTATGACATCTTCAAGAAGAAAGACGTAAGCACGTCATTGCTCAGAGACCTCTCCACGCTGTTTAAAATCCCCATGTCTGTATTCGTCGAGGAACCAACCGATTCCTCTGCCGAACTCAACAAGATACTGATAGCATGTCGAGACCTGAAGAATGACTACAAACAATTCGATACAACAATATCAAAATTGTTTGAAGCAGTGAATTTGAAAAAGTAAGTAATAACAGGAATGAGCGTCGTGATAACTCGGACGAAACTCGGACAGACAACGCCTAAAACGCCGCCGATAAACCTAATAAAATCGGGGATTTTAGGTACATCAATCGCTTGTCATCCGTCGCCTCATCCCGACCATATCAGGGTGGAAACCGCATATTTATCGGGGTTTTCGCCTTGGTCGTTAGAGAGAGGTCGGACGGAAGTCGGACGAAGGTTTGGCGGAAGTCGGACGAGTTTTATTTTGTTAAATCGACTCTCATTCCATAAAATTTAAAAGGAATGGGAATAAAAAATTTGCCATTTTCTGAAAGACGCTTGCCATGTGCAAGGAGTTGGACACCTCCTGTTTACCATCAGGGGAAAGAGAATTATATTGATTTCTATGCCGTGGATCCATCCACTGGGCGTATGAAACGAAAGAAAATCATGCTTGATAGGTTGCACAAGAAAGGTGTGCGGAATGCCTATGCAAAGCAGATAATCGAGGAATTGACGCAGAAGCTCGTGCGTGGGTGGAATCCGTTCGTGGAGATTCGGGCTAACGAACAGTTTACCTCATGGGAAGATGTGTGCGCACGGTATAGTCAGTATTGCGTGAAGATGAACAACGACCATTCCTTCAGGGAAGAGACGTTGAGAGATTATTTGTCCAGAATTAAAATTTTGGGTGACTGGGTGAAGTCGTCACCGTTCAAGGTGTTTTATCCTTACCAACTTGACGACGTGGTACTGGCTAAGTTCATGGATTACGTTTTGATTGATAGGAACTGTTCGCCACAAACCTATAACAACTACCTTGCATGGTTGCGTACGTTCTGCGGTTGGATGGTTCAACGGCGGTACATCCATGATGATCCGACGGAGGGGATGCGCCCCATCAAGCGCACCACATCGAAAAATCGTACGACAATTCCCGATTCTGAGCTGGTGAAGATACGGCAGTATTGTGAGAAACATAACCCACATTTCCTGCTTGCATCGTATATCTTACATTATATGTTCGTGCGACCACATGAGATGTCGATGCTCAGAATACGGGATTTCAATATCCAGAAAAAGACGTTGCTGTTGTATGGGAGCCAAACCAAGAACGGCAATAACGCCGTATTGACATTGCCTGACAACATCACCCGTCTCATGGTGGAACTCGATATTTTCAAGTATCCCGGTAGTTACTATCTCTTCTCCACAGGCTTTCGTCCAGGGGAAGAGTGGAGAGATAGCAAGCAGTTCCGCGATTACTGGATTCGTCACATCCGCAAGGCATTGAAGTTGCCCGCCGAATATAAGTTCTATTCGTTGAAAGATACGGGCATCACCAATATGCTACGCTCCAATACAGACCCCATCAGCGTAAGAGACCAAGCCCGCCATTCCTCATTGCTGATCACGAACACCTACACGCCGCTTGATATCAAGGAGGCGAACCCGCTTATCCTAAATTATAAGGGAGTATTTTAGGCAGTCACGGCTGCATTGAAATCCAAACTGTTGGGATTCGGTGAAGGAAGATGTCAGCAATCGGGGAATAAATCTCGCTGGTACTGCTTTGCGTATCTACGTTGAACAAATATCTTCTCGATGGAGGCGGTAGGCTTTTGCGCACAGATTGATTTTAAACAGCCTATGGTTGCGATGGGTGCAAACTCATCGGGCATTGAATATTCGCTGATAAATACGGGGAAGTCTCTACTATCTGCCCACTCATAGAAACGCTCATGGTTAAACCCACCTCTTTGATAGCGGTTTGTTCCTTTGTATGGTATATCACAATAAACCGTTGAATGGGGTAGTATCTTGATTTCTTGGTAATCGTCATTGCAGGACTGCAAGGACTGCAAGGACTGCAAGGACTGCAAGGACTGCAAGGACTGCAAGGACTGCAAGGACTGCAAACGTTCCAAACTTAACAAACGGCTTAGGTTCTCCAAATGATGCACGTCAGGACGTGCAATCATCTGGAGAGCCAGCCGTTTATAAATTAGATAACGTTCATGAATCTTTGCGGTCTTTTCAATCTCGTTGAATTCATAGCCCCACAAATCTTTCAGATATGAATGGTCACTAAACATGATGGCCATGTGTGCTGCATGTTTCACTATCTCTACTTCTGGAGCATAGGCATAAGAACGTAAATCGTTGCCGAAAGAAAAACACACGGCTGCATATCCATCATTATCTTTTAGCTTGAAGAAATCATCACGGCTTATCCATCTGTCTTCATCCGCAAACTTACCATGTGCAGCATCTACGAACATCTGCGGCATCATACCGTTTAAATCATTGATGTTGTATTGTTGCCAACGACGGGAAAGCATTGCGTAATGCGTGACAGAACAACCACCACAAAACAAATCGTAGAAATGTTCATTGGAGGGTAAGCAATTGATTACCCATTTCACGATTTTCGATTTTCCTCCCTTGTATGGTATTCCGTATGCAGACATGATGACTGTTTTTATATATTATCTATCAGAACCGAATGGGTGAACGTTTGCCTTGTCGTAGAGGAAGAATTCGCCCTCCACGATTTCAGATAGGCCGTCTGAGGATAGCGTGTATTTCAGTTGCTTGCAGTAGTAGCGGATGTTTTCAATGACGAACACCTTGCGAGGATTCAGTTTGCGGTGAGTGCGGAACCGCTTCGTAATGAGGATAGACGTATCTATTTCGGGGTTGTTGGAATAGAAGCGATTCCACATTCCACGAGTACCGTTCAGGCTCATGTCAAACATGTCGTTTGCCGATAGACGGATGAGACGAGATAGCAGATAAACAAGGTCGTCGTCAGACTGGTAGAAAAGCATCAGTTCATTTAATGGGCTTGCGATGGGAACGCTTACACCCAACGAAGACAAGTCTTGGTTCTCCCATGTGATAGGAACAAGGCCACGGTAAAAAGCCACGGGAAGCGTACCCTCCACCTTTTCGTCGTCTGCCGAATTGCCGTCGCTGATAATCTCGTTGGCACCGTTGCCCGATGTGCGATGACCTCCAAACGTACCATGTTTGCCATGGAGGAAAGGCATGGGGAAGTGGAAAAAGAAACTGGGGCCTTGCATCCGATGAGACGATATCATCTCCACTGGCACCATGTCGAGTACCGTTGCAGACTTGTCCTTATCCGTGATACGGTCAGCCAGTTCGTCGATGCTGCGGAAAATCGGGAAATTGCCTTTATCCGTACGAACGATGAAGGAACGCGTCTGCGTATATACCGCCAACTTGTAAATCTGCGAGAGAGCATAATACGTTGCCGGGGAGTAGTTGGAATCCAGAAACGAATTATTGCCCAAGAGTAAGCGGTGGATGTCAGAGAGGCAAATCTTTTGCAAGGCATTCTGCCAAGTGTTGACGGGTACGTCATAATCCGTGCAAATCGCACTCGCCTCAGATGAGATACGACGGTACTTGTTTTGCGGTGTGTCAGGCAGATTATACTTAATGTTCGTGTAATCCGCCATATCCAAATCGCTATCGTCGTCGAACTTCTTTTCAGACTCACCGATGACATCCGACGCGGGGATATGTTCGATGTCACGAAGGTTGAAATACGTTGCAGCGTCGAGGATGTTCACAGACTTATTGACATGGTCAACGTCGATGATGACATTGCAGAATTTCTCCACCTCCTGAAAGAACTTGGCCACACTCCAATGAGGCACCATATTATTATAATGCCTCAATGTCGTTATGCCCGTGCGGTTGCCCGATGCAGATTCAGCCTTCTCGCTATTCTCCCCATGCAGCATGATCATGCGAGAGAGTAGCGTATCTGTGACAAAAACATCCTCGTTGACCGTATAGCCTAACGCCTCAATCGCACGACGTAAGATGGCACCGATGTACGGTTGTGGTGAAGGGAGATTGCTAACGATGTCGACCGAGTTACCGCCCTGAGTAAACGAGAAACGCAATACGTTGGCCAATCCCACTTTCGGGGACGATGGGTCTGCGATAAATTCGTAATCCGCCGTATCTTCGTCGTTGAATGTGCAGATGGGGCAACAAACAAAATCCCACTCGGGATAAGAGCCACTCAGAGACTGAGTGGCAACTGTACTGTTTAGCGTTTCGATTTCTCCGAGGTCGAGCATATCAAGCATGAGCGAATCGCCGGCGATGTAATTCATTTCGCTGTTGCCCGCTACCAGTTGGATTTTGGCGTGACCATCCTCCAATTGCAGAATTACCTCAGTACCACGCATCAATACCCCATACTCAGAGATAAGAATGGCAGAACGATTGCGATACCTGGTACCCACATCAGCACGGTCGATGTGGCCATAGATGGCAGCGTTGACGGGGTCTGACAGGTCGATGTCGATGTCATACGTATGTTCACCCGTGCGCGTGAAATACGGGTTGGTGACAAAATAGTCGGTGCCTAAGTCTTCAGACAGTCGTACCTCTTGCGAGTCGATGAATAGTTTCAGCATAGATTATTGATTATTGGTGTAACCATTCTCCCAGTCGATGATGTGGCCGTCGAGTTCGAGGATGTTTGTGATTTTCACGGGGAAGACGTGCTCTTCAGGGTTTCCCTTGCAGTCGCACGGTTGGATGCCACGATAGCGCATTTTCTTTAAGTTCTGACCGTGGATGCCCGTTACATAGACCTGTGGGAAGTAGTGAAGCCTTCCCTCTAACGTGCAGAACTTGATGGAGATGATACGTTTCTTTCCGTCGGGAAGCGTACGGATATCCAGTTCGTCAATCATGCGACGGGCTGTCATGTATTTCTTTTCTGTTGCCATATCTTGTTAATGTTTAGTGCGAGTTACGTTGTTTCGCATTCGTTGTACCAATCCCTCCGCCTCGATGGTACCATGCTTGCCAGTGGCATAGGTTTCCGCACGGATGGGGTCTTTAAAGCGGTTGATGACCGCACCCATAGTGCGGTTTACGGTACTAAGCATTGCCAGAAGCTCACGGTTATCTATCCGCTGTGCGTTATCACCTGAAACCGTTGGGGCGACGGGAGAAACGGTGGTGCGTGTGGGGAGAACGGCAGCAATGTCTGAAGCAGTGAGGTTGGCAATGGTGCCCGTGCGCTGTGCCTGGTCGATGACAGAGAGAACGGGGAGAACGGAGGGATTGCGCACGGCATGACGATTGGCCACAAACTCTCCGGCATGGACGATGCCACGAGGCTCGTTCCATTCGCCGTTGCCCGTGAAACCGCCGATGTCGAAAGAACCGATTGCAGCCTTGGCCGTCTCGAAAGCAGCCGTGATAAGAGCAATTTCGGCAGCAGCTTTGGCAATGCCAGCTATTCCCATGGAGCCGATAGAGTCAATCGTGCGTTGTGCAGTCTTCGCAATGAGCATCTTTTCGAGGAAGTCAAGAACCTGCTTTATCATGTTCTGGAAGAAATGTTTGAAAGCATCCTCTTCGCCAGCGAAGATTTCTTCCATGGTTGAACCGAATGTTTGGCCGAAAGACTGAGCAGCGTTTTGCATGTCCGAGAACTTGTTCTTGAGGTTGTCAACTTCTTTCTTGTGTTGCTCATTCTCCCACTCGATACTAATACGAAGTTGTTCATTGAGCAGTTCCGTACGTTTTTCCTCGCTCAGATTGAGTTGTTCCAGTTCTTTTTCGAGCCAAGATTTTCTAAGCTCGTATAACTCTTGCTGGTATTGTTCTTCGCTCATCATTTCGCGCACTCTCCGCTCTTCGAGGGTGAGCAGTTCACGTTCGTGGGATGCCTCGATGATAGCAAGTTGTTTTGCTGCATCCTCCTCGATGGCCTTTTGTTTGTCGTTGTTGAATTGCTCAGTGAGACGGTTGTAAGCCTCTTGGTATTGCTCTTGCGTGATAAGCCTGTTATCCAATGACTGTTTGAGGATGGCACTCTCATTGTTGTATTTTTCGGTAAACTTGGAAAGCTGCCTATCCAATGTTTCACCTTCATTCTCATCAATGCCTTTCATTACGTCCTCCAGTTTTTCACGGAGTTTCATTTGTAAGGAGATAATCTTTTCCGCTATTTCCTCACGCTTTGCCGGTTCAATGCCGGCCATTGCAAGTTGCTTGTTTAGTTTCTCCAGTTCCAAGGCTTCCAATTGCGTTTCCAGTTCCCGCTTGTCCTTTATCTCACCATCCATGTACCTTCGTCTGAGGTCATTCTGCTTTGCAAGATATTCCGCGTCGATATTGGTAAGTGCTTCCTGTAAACGCTTTCGCTCAGCTTCCATCTCCTTATTGTCTTTACCTTCCTTTTTGTTTGTCGTGGTGGTATTGCCTTTGGGTGCTGTTCCCGTCACGCTCACCTCTGGTAAAGTGGTGGTTTCGTAAGGTATGACAATATGGTTTAATTTCTGCTTTCCTAATGCTTGGTTGAATCCGGCAACGGTATTCGATGCAATCTCTTGGCCGAAAGCCTTAGCGTCACCGAAACTCTCCTTTAGCGAATTGACGATACCCATTCCGAGCCCTTCAAATCCTTTCGCTACCTTATCATAATTAAATGTGATTATTCCCTCCAGGATATCCCCTATTGCTTTCAATTCCCTGCCAGCGAGTTTCACCGCGTCAACGATTCCGTTAAACACCACCTTTGCAACTGCCCATAGGTTTCGGATAACGACTGTTATGGTTTGGATGGTGCCACGTACCAAAAGACTTTCATTGTACCAGTCTATGAAATAGTTGGCAACATCCACCGTTCTCTTTGCCACGGCAACGAGCCATTGAGTTGCAATGAGCTTTAGAGAAAGGATAGTCTCTCTCCATCCCTTACCCGTAACGTCAAACAATGCGCTTGTCACCCTGTTTAATTCTGCTTGGCTCTCTACCTGTTGGCGAATGATTGCATCATCCTCACCAGTGACTTTCTTTAATTCCTCCATGTCTGTCACCATCTCAGAGAGGAATTTAATCATCGTTTGGCCCGCTGCTGCTCCTTGACGGCCAAATACGTCTGACAATACCTTACCTGCTGCCTGTGAGTTTGTGCCTACGGTGGAAAGTTGTGCGGAAACCTGCTTGATGGCATCTGCCATAGACAATTGGCCGTTTGCCAACTTGCGCTGCATGTCATCCGCATCAATGCCTATGCCTTCCAATGCGCTCTTGGTGGCATCGGTCATTTCACGTATTTTCTTGCTCGCCATTTGGATGAGAGCCATACCACCCTCACTAAATATGCCGCTACGTGTCTGGGTAATGTATCCCACGAGTTCCTTTGCGGATATTCCGGCATCCTTGAATGAGCCGGAATATTGCGACAACAATCCAAGGAATTTACCGCCTTCATCCGCACCGGCTTGGAAACCGTCCTTGATGATATCCATTGCTTCACCGGCTGTCAGCCCGTATGTGGATGTGAGATTGTCAACGGCTTGGAGTACTGTCTTGTAATCTTTCCCCCACCCGTCTGCTATCGCTTGTATCTCACTTCGCACACTCTGTAATTCAGAGCCAGTCAAACCCAAAAACTCTCTCGTTAATTCGGTGGCCTTTGATATTCCTTGGTTGTAATCGTAGAACCATTTAAAGGCTGCACCAGCACCAGCGATGCCAGCTATACCCAATACGACGGGATTTGCAAGTAATCCGAGTAGAGCCTTGCCGAAAGAACTTACCGCCTGAGTAGCACCAGCGAGCATCCCCTTCAATCCATTGCCATTGGATGTGATACCCATGATGGAGTTTGCAAACTTGCTATTCAGACCCAAGGCATTCTTGATTGCCTCTGTCATTCTATCCTGTTCGTCAGCCACACCGCTTACGTTCTTACGGTGTTCACGTAGAATACCGTTAAGTTTGCGCATTTCAGCGGCTTTCTTCTCGTATTCCTCAGTTCCGATGGTGAGGTCTTTCATTTCACCACGCAACTTTCGCATTTCTTTCTGAATGCCAGCCACTGAGTTTTCTACCTCTTTCCCGTCGATATACACCTTCAGGCTTCGCTTGTACATTTTATCGTTAGCCATATCTTATTTGCTGATGATTCTCGTTTTATTGATTTTTATTCTGTCGAATTGTGCGAGTAGCGATTCCATTGCCTTGTCACCATAATACTCACCCACGATATCACCAAGGTCTTGGATGTGCGACTCTATGACGGAGTCGAGCCAATCTTTTGGAGTACGCGGCTTCTTGCTGTTCTTGGCAGTCACCTGTACGCTGCCGTCCTTGCGTCGGTTCCAACCACGACCTACACCATAGGCGACGAAGACACCGTGCTGGGCAAACTTGAAGCTCACACTTCTCGCCTCGAATCCCTCACGGGAATACTTCAGCGACGACGTGAAGCCCTTGAGCAAGTCGCCTGAATAGGTGGAAGTGGAAACCGTCAGCTTTCCCTTGGTACTCGCTTCTACGGCCTTTGCCCATTTGCTCACCGCCGAATTGAATTCCTCGACGGTCATCTTGTCGGGGTCTGTCGTGGATTCCATCATGATGTTACATCAAAAGCCACACACAGAGGAACGCAGCGACTACGCCGATTTGTCCCCATTGAATATCAGCCCAATCAAACTTGGTTCGCTTGATTACTTTATCGTAGAATTCTTTGGCGAATAAAGCTACTTCTGCCGTAATTGCGCCAGTCAACGCACAAGCAATGTTCGACCATGCGGCACCGCCTTTTAATCCTATTCCTACGACCGATGCGATGATGAAGGCGTAGACGATGTGTTTAATCTTGTCTAATCCGAAATTTTGCATATTGAATTTTCCTTTATTTATTTACCAAGATGAATCCCAAATCCTTTTGCCATCAACCTCACAATACCCGCTTACTTGGAAAGACGAATGTATTTCTTTTACATAGCCATTAACGGAAAGAGTGATAGGCACTGGTCTCATTGCATTACTTGCAATTATACTGCCGTTTTCATTTTTTGCGATTACTGCTGCGGAATATGATATAGAACCGCTTGATGATTTAATTGTGCTAACATATACAGGTTTTTCGAAGACAATTTTAGCAGTTTTCCAATTACCACTAACTCTAACTGCACCATTTGTACCAGTATATCCATTTATAATAGTTGTCGTAATTTTGTTGTCGTTTACGATATTAAATCTCCTTTTCATCATCCCCAAATTCATATTCCACCCTCCTTACGAATTGAATTTTATCACGGTGATTTGCCAACCGTCGCCATTGTATACGGCATTGACCTCACAAATGTCTCCAGCCTTGATTTCGTATCCGTCTGCTTTCAAAACAGTATCCTGAGTATCGAAGTGAAGACAGTCATCAACTGCTGCGGTGAAAAAGAGGAGGAATCCCTCGATGTAATCACTAACCACCGATGGGAGAGTAACGGTGATTGTGCCTGATTGAGTGATACGGTAATACTTTCCTGTTTCGGCGGCGAAAGTAAGAGAATTTGGAACGACGATTTGCATTCGATTCTCCTTGCCACTGATATCCTGGTGCTGCTTCAGGAAATTCTGCTCATTCACCCATTGCTCTGTAGCATAGCCCGACAACGATTGATGTTCCGTCAAATATCTTTGGCTTATTACCCATTGCTGTGTGGCAAAAAGAAGGTCATTTTGTAGGTCGCTAAGTTTCGTTGGTAGTGAATGAGTGGCGAACAACACTTCATCACGACTGCCAATCATGATGGTGGTGATGACACTTCCGCCAGCCTGTGAGAAGAGTACGAAACTATCTTGCATGAAGCCAACGAGATTCATGATGGCACCATTGTATTTCACGAACACCAAGTTGCCGTTCTCATAGGCTGCCTTGATTTCGGTAAAGGTCTTGTCTGCCGTATACGTATCATCCCCATTGTTGGTGACATTGACGTAATACAGGGTTATTCCGCTATCGCCGCCGCCGCTTCCCATTGCAAAGAAAACGGCACCTTCGAGGGTGTAGGTGGTGGCCGTGAGTGTTTCTCCTGGTACTATGCCAGCGGCTTCGGTGGCATTGTGTACCTCTATCGTGGCTTCGTCGCAGAAGCGCATGGGGTGTTCGCCTCCAGTAATGGTCACTTCCACGTCGTACGTTCCCAAGGGGAGTTTTCCCTCGTCGGAGATGGTGACAGTGGAACCGTCCACGGTGGGGATGTATGAGAATGCCCTACCCTTGCGACGAATGAGGCGAACGCTTACAGACTCAGACGGTGAGGGCGTATATTCGGTGTCGGTATCAGTCTCTTCGCCGTCGATGACCGTACGAGTGCGCATTACCAACGGGATGCGCAACGAAAAGTAATTGCCAAAAACATGATTCAGCTTTGCCATATATATATTATATATAATGTGTAACTAAATATCCTTGTATTCCACCATCGCGTCGAAGCATGGGCACTCCTTGATGCGTTCCCATGGATCAACCTTGCCATTGTGGTTTTTGTCTGGAGAGATATCCCGATGCCCAAGAATCTGTGCATTGGGGTACGCCTTACGCAATGCACGGAGAACACGGAGAAGCGTTGCCTTCTGTTCGCCCGTGCGGTTGTCAACTGCCCGCAGCTTTCCGTCGATGCCACCCACGTAGGCTACGTGGATGGAATGCTGATTGTAGCCCTTCACGCCGTTAGCCACCTGCGACTCCGAAAGAAGTTGCTTTGTTACGCCGTTGGGGAATACCACGTAGTGATAGCCTGGTTTACTCCATCCCTTCTGCTTGAATTCAGCGAGCAGGGAGGAGACGGTGGTAGTGGCTTGTGGAGATGCCGTGCAGTGGATGAAGATTCGAGTTATTGTGCGCATGATAGTGAAAGATTTTAACCTAAAAAGTCGTCAAGTGTCACACCCTTCTCACTTTCTCCGTCTGCGTCGAATGACAGTTCAAACGGATTCTTTACGGCTGCTATTGCTGCCACCTGTGCAAGATAGACGTTATCGGGAGTGATGCCGATTACGTTGCCGTTAGTTCCAGGAGCATTGATAGAAGTCACCCAAGCATCTGTGATGCTGAGTCCTACTTTATCGCCAACGATGGAAATATTCTCGATTCCTGCGAGTTTTAAAATGGCAAGGAGATTTGTATATGCAGCGCAAAGGCATGGCAAACCTTCTTGCAAGTGAGTGCCATCTTGCAATAGACCAGCACACTTGTAATCTCCAAGCGCATTCAGAGATGTTTTGGTTCTTAGATTTTGTATGGCTGTTCCATAGGGAAAAATGACATCAGTAATAGTTTCCTCTGCCATTTTTGTTGAGTTAAGAACTATGCCGTTCCAAATTTGCTTTGTCCTTGGAAAGTCAGGTGAAATAGCAGATTCGGAAGAGTTTTGCGACCTGCTATGTGTCAATAGCCATCCCAACTTAACTCGCTTGGTTGAGAGTGATTGTGAGTTGGATATCTTCGAGTATATGGACTTGTGAATTTTATAGATGAACGGCTTGAAATAGACGCTCCAATCCATTGACGATTGTACACTGTATTGCTGGAACGTTATCACATCCCAATCAGCATAGTTAAGGATGGCGTCAACGTTAAGCGATTTAACCTCCCACGAGCTTTTATCGCTTGTAAAAACAGCACACGAATAGTTGTCGCTGCCATCATATGTTACACCGTCTATCGTTTGCGCTGTGCCTGTAAAATTGGCACAATGCCTTGCAAGAGAGCATGAGCCTATTGTGGCTATCATTATCACGAAGTCGAGATTTGGACAAATCTCTTTCAAGATAGGAGGTAGGTAACTGAATGAATCTTGTGTAAAAGAGTTGCCAAAGTGCAATGTCTTAATCGTTCTCTTAGTTGCAACGCTACCACCACCCATTTCCTCGACCGTTTGTTTCAAGCTGTCGAAATCTTCAATAAGTGGTTCTCTGTCTTCCTCGACTTGATATTTAAGCACGAGGGAGTAATCCGACCTAATGTCAACATTAAATACAAGCGCGTCAAACGTGCCATCAACCTCGATGGTTTCTGTACCAACCGAGTCGTTATGAGCTTTTATCTCGATTACTGTGCCATTGAGGATTTTCGCAACGAGTTTTCCACTATTTCCATTCTTGCCAGTTACTATGTAAGTCTTTCCAACATCCTCACTCGTTAGACCTGTAACATAATATGAAGCATAGCTGCCGCCAGCACCTTGTCGGGTGTAGTTTATCTCCTCATTTAAGGTCGTTACTATATAACCGCTGACAAAACTCAACTTTTGCGTTTTGGTTGACATCATCACACCACCTTGAAAGTAAGCGTTAATGTCTCCCACTACACCATCGAGCCTGTTAATATCACTCTTTAGTTCAGCATCGTGATAAAACTTGCCGTCGAAGCATACGGGATTGAGTGGCATTCTTAGTCCATTAAAATCTTTCCCCTTTAATCCTTCCCAATCAACGAGGGCATGGAGTGTTATGCCATTAGCCGTATAGTTTACCTCATCGAAAGAACCACTCGATTTTTGATACTTAAAAAATTCGGTTGAATAGTCACTTTTTAGCCTAAATGTGATTTTGGGTATATATACACTATCCGACAGCGAACATGATATGTTGTAAAGGCGAATGTCTGTCTTTAATTCATCGAGCGAGTTATAACCGCTTGGTAACGTGTAGTCATCGGAAAACTCAACCCACAATTTTTTGACATACTTATTAATCTGCCTTGCTTGTGTAAACCCTCCATCAAAAATTCTTGTGTCACTTGCTGGCGAAGTTGCCCACGATGTCAACTTGGCGCGATTAGCGGAAGTAGTTTGCGGAAGTAAAGTCTCGTCAATTTCAAGATAGTAATATATTCCATTAGCATATACAGCATTATAGATGCCACTACCATTTAACTCAATATACACAACCCTGTTATTGCCTGTAGAAGCAGCGTGCAATTCTATGTATTTTGGAGTGCTATTCGCATATCTGATATATAAGTTGAGCAATTCGCCAGTTCCGCCGCCATCATAATTGCCATTGAATCCGCTTATGTCGACATAAAGTTTTTTGATACAACGGTTGAGTTCTTTGTTCTCGGTGAACACTATCGGCTCGTCTCGCTTCGTCACCTCTTCCAAATTTTCCCCAATCGCTACAAACGCTTCGCCTACACGCTGCGCGGTGTTGGCACCCGTTACGGTCTCGTCTCTGATGAGCTCACCCCTGGTTATTATTTCTTGATTAGTCATATCTCAATTTTATTTCGTTTCAAAATTATTCAGTCTTTCCACCACGCACAGTTGCTCAGACAATGTGAATTCCGTGTGGTATCCGTAGAGAGCGTTTGAATTGTTCTCGATTCGCTGCACCTTCAGACCGTCGATGTCGAACGCACGGAGGAATGGTGCTACCCCCTTATGGCGGTCGTCGAGAATCTTTGCAAATATATCACTAAGTATTGAATCACACAAGGACAGCTTTTCCTCGATGTCGCAGTAGTCAGCCGTGTCTCTTACGTGCGTCAGCACTTGCAATCGGCATGTCTGCACCTTCTTAACGTCAGTGCCCATCCCGTCAAACGTATAGTCGCCCAAAGAGAATACCACGCACGGGTAGTGCATTCGTTCAGAGAGATACGTTTGCTTCTTGTCTTCGTTCAGGTTTACGAAGTGTATGTCATGCGGTCGATGCCTCAGTCTCTTGTGTCTGCTGCAAAGACCCTCGATGTAGTTACTCAGTTCACTTGATTTCATGGTTTATGAAAGTCTATGGGCCGTACCGGCACCCGTGTCTAACGTCGTTAGGATGGTGTTGCGGAATCGCAGTTCCACCCTCTTCTTATGCCGTAACCAAATAAAGAGTTTGATGGGGTCCAGGATGTTCTGACGGTCTATCCACGCATTCGCAATGTTCACCAAGAAAGCCTCACGGATGTTGCTGCCGCCTTGGTTGCCGGCATACACACCGCCAGGCATCTGACTTCCCATCACGTTAGGATTCAACATGAGGGCAAAGAGAATCTCAGAGTTGGCCGCAGAAGACGTAACGAGGTTTTCCTGTCCTGCGTTGTATTTGTTGGAGAGAGGCGTGATTTTCCATTCTTCCTCCACTCTTCCGTTGTACTCGTTTACGGCATAGTTGGTGAAGATGGGCTTTTCCGCATTCTCAGGACCAAGCAAGTTTTTTTCGATACTGTCCATGTACTTGTTAATCGCTTCCTCTCTTTCCTTCGATGTCTTGAAGTCAGCCACGGGGAATTTCTTATCCCAATAACTGTAAGGAATTTGAACATGCCATTTCCATGTGGTTTGGTTTTTATACGCTTTCTTCAGGAATCTTGGTATCATGTGCGAGATATCCACCCAGCCAAGTACCCATGCAGCCCACCAGATAGGTTCGCCGTAGATATCCTCATTACTCCAGGCATCGCGCACCGAATAGACAAACCCATGCTTACCCTTGAATTTGTTGTATTCCGCCACGTCGTCAGGGTTATAGTCAGAGAGCAAGTCGATAAACTTTGCCCCTATCGTGTCGTTGGGTGCATAATCCCACGATCCAGAGATGCAACACTCAGATTCACCCTTCTCGTTGGGTTCCGTGTAGCGATAGTGGATGCAGTTCAACGGATTCATACCGATGTACTCCCCTTTTAGGTTTGGGACAAACTGCACGGCACCGTTTCCCACCTTCAGATAGTCGCGCAATACCTTCTCCATGTACCGCCTTACCATACGAGAATTCACGAATTCTTGTATCTCCTTGTCCTTGATGGGAGCCAATGTCTCATCACCATGCTCATTGTAGCCCGTCACCTCACAGGCATAGATACCCTGTCCGATGGTCAGCCGCCAAAGGAATTTCAAGCCCGCATTCAGTACGGTGGTATCCCTCACGATGCGGATGGCGTGATACGGGAACTGGTTATCAGGTCCCCAACAAATCACCTTCTTACCGTTTACGTCGATGTATTCACGATGATGTTCCTTGTCGAAGGGAAACAACACCTGTCGTCTCTCATCAATGGCCGTCTTGTCAGATGTCGTCTCACCGTAGAAATACGTTGAGTTCATCAGTAGCGGCGTACCCTCATTGTTATATAATATTTCCATGTTCTAAGATATTAATCGAATACGAATGAGAAAGTGCTGTCGAAGATATTCCTACCCTTAATTTGGGCAACAACATCAGCGTACCATTGTTGGCGACTGTCAGCATACTTCCATTTCACGGAGAATCCTTGCGGTTCGTTGCTTGGGTAGGCATACTCCACCGAGATGTCTGTGATAATCACATAACGAGCTTCGCCGATGCCGGCTATCAATGCCGACACGATGGGAGAGCGATACAATTCAGCGTACTGTCGTTGTTCCTTGCGTTTTATCCATCCTGAGTGAGACTCGAATTCCCGTTGCAGATCATCATCCATGCGCACCTCATACCAACCCGCACGGCCTATGGTCGTCTCCAGAGAATGCGTCTCCTTGTTGTGGCCACGCATGGTAAGAGCTTCCACCAATCCGAAAGTGTTCAAGAAGTACCAATGCGACTGTTCAGGATAGTTGCGGTGGTCCACCTCAAACTCGATGCTATCCGTACACACACCATCCATCCAAAGACTGAGCTTATATTCGTACACCTTCACGCGACCATATAGCGCAGCACCCATCATGGATTTTACGATACCATTTGGAGCACCGTTCAGGTAGGCATAGCGAACGGCTGCAGCCGTTACGGGCAACTGATAGTCACCCTCCATCTGTACACCGTTTTCCACATACACCACATGCAAGGTTACGGAATAGTCGATGGCGGTATTCATTACCGGCACCCATACGGGCGACACCGATATATCCGGACAGATACGACGCTGCCTCAATTGAGTGGCAAACACGCAGAAGTTTTGCGGTTGTGCCACATTGCCAGCCGTACAGTAATACACCGTAGCCGTAGCCGTTACCGCCGTTTCCTCCGATGTGGTCAGCGTCAGTGTTGCCGTGGGTGTCGTCTCTGTGCCCAGTGAGATTTGTCGCATCTGTGGCATTGCCAGGATACACTTATCCACCAGCTTTCCAAGGTCGCCAAACTCCACCTCACCGTTTACGGGTGTATAGATACACGTTGAATTGTGTCTCTCCACGCCGTCACTGGTTACGATGGTGATGTTTACCTCTATATCCTCATTCGCAGACAGGCGAATGTCGTTACACTCAGAGGCGAACATCATAGGCGATATATTAACGAATGTTGACATCTATCTTATGTTAATCAGTTAATTGTTACATCGCAAAGAATCCGTTGCATCCGTCATTGTCGCGGATAACGTGACCGTCTTTGGTATCTGCATAGTCTGACATGTGGTCACGGATATAGAGATGCAAAACGGTTTTGCTATCCTCAAGGTCGTTGACATAGATGGCCAATCGGTCGCCAATGGCTGCATCGGTGGCCGGTTGCCTCGTGCGGTTCTCGGTGTTGTTGGCCGTCACCGCCTCGAAGTACAGACCTTTATCCGTCAACGTTCCCGTTTGTTTCAACAGTCGCAAGGCAGCACCGCACACCATCACGCGCACACATTGTTTGCGCAGATCCTCCAAGTCTGCATCCTCTTCACCACCTTCAGCAAGGTCGTCGAGGTAGCCGCGTAGTTGCCAATAGAGCTCAGAACCAAGAACGCCGCGCAGTTCGCCCTCTTCCACCGTGGGAAATTCGGCCGCCAACCGCATAAAGACAATGGCACTGTTCTCGATGTTGACGTACTTCTGTGTTTCATCCACCGTGCGAACGATGGCTTTCCTTGTTGCCTTGTATGCTGGGGATGATTCGTAATCCGTGAACACGTCTGCTTTTTCAGACAGATAAGAGAGCAGTCTATCCAGGGCATTGAACCCTTTCACCTTGAATCCCTCTCGCAGTCTATCCTCCTGGTACTTGTATGCCTGTTGCCAATCATCAGACCCTTGGCGTTGAAATCCTTGGTCAGAGATGCGCACTTGCAGATTGTCGAAGTCGTACCAGAACGCAAGGTTGGCCACTGCCCGTTGTGCCAATCTGAGCAACTTTGTTTCCTCCGCCGTTAGATCATCCATTTCTACCCGTGAGTAGATATCCTCGATGGCCTCCATCATGTCGTCACCAAGCAAGGGGATGAGAAATAGTTCCTGGACATTGCCCAACGAACTTTCCATCTTTTCAAAGCTCAGAGATGCCGATGCGGGTACGTATTGCCCTATCTCCTTGCCATTATCCCAGTTATCTCTTGAGAAAATCATATCTTTACTGTTTTACCATTCCTTTAATGTGTAGCCGGCTCCTATCATGGGAGCACCGCCGATGAAGTCATAACCAGCCATTACGTGCAACCGCTTATGCCTATACACGCCCATGAGTGCAGCCGTATTCCTGCCCGTCACTCCCTGCAAGCCTACGGAGTTCGCCTTGACAAATCTGCTCGCGTTGAATGTTAGGCTCGCTGTTCGGCTTGTCAGGGAGTTTCGCCAAAGTGTATCTTGTATCACGAGCATCACGGTATCGTTGTTGAATACCGTATCCCTATATAGTTTCTCCGTGTAGAATTCCTGGACAACGTACTGGGTATCCACCACCGATGGCATTCTCACCCGTATCGTCTCTGCTGGTTGGGGTATGTAGCAAGTATCCCACACCAACAGCGTATCTGTTTCGGTGATGATGTGTGCCTTCGGGGTGGTTCGCCAGGTATGTCCTACCAGCAAACCAACCGCAAAGGCTATCAGAACTAAAATGAAGAATCCAATTGTGTCTTTCATGCGTCGCCCTCCTCGGTTTGTCGTTGGTTGCCGAAATGGGGATTGTCGTCACGCATTCCCTCTTCTCTTTCCCTGAAGAATCGTTCGAAGCGGTTTTCTGATTGCGTCAGCTTCGTTCTAAAGTAGATGGCCACACCAAAGATACCACCAGCATAGGTGAGTGCCTGTGCAATGTACCACAATACGCCGTCGGCGATGTCGTAGCCTCCGTAGAAAAACGACAAAAATGCCAAGATCACGCCGCTTACCACCATCAGTACCGCCGTTGAGTACTGGATGACATCTTTCGTGTTATTTGTCATAGTGCCATTCATGACTTAATGTTTTCATGATACAAAGTTAATGAATCGCTCGCTAATTAAAAAGGACACGTTTTGACACCAAACGACCCTCCCACCTCATATATCCTGCAAAAAGGCGAGCCGAAAGGCGATGTCAACAATAGA
>Ga0326512_10000370_pt1 | contig 38944 bp, 33 predicted proteins | sample 1_2617_0518_D_FD_203652 | JGI IMG/M metagenome (GOLD analysis project Ga0326512, IMG submission 203652) | Bovine rumen microbial communities from UC Davis, California, United States - 1_2617_0518 | ecosystem: Host-associated > Mammals > Digestive system > Stomach > Rumen | place: USA... | reverse complement strand
ACGGCGTTGTTAGCTCACCGCTTAAATGTTAAAAGACGGCCCGCCCGTGTTAAAAAAGTTTAATATGATAAAAATATTTTACAGTTTCATGATGATAGTGTTAATTTCTTTAACAGATTTGATGCCTACCATAATGGAACTTGATATTGATAATCAATTACTTACGTTTTAATCTTCCTTTTATATATCCTAAGCTTATATAATAATCTAATTCATTTGGATATATTGTCTTTGTTATTTGTCCATTGTTTATAAATATGCGTCCTTTCTTTGCATCACTTAATTTCTTTATATATTCTTTATCTAAAGACTTGTGTTTAATTGATTCGCTTATTTTATGTTTTTGCTCTTCAGATAAATGTGTGCCTTTGTTATATGGTGCTACACCTATATGTGATTCAATTAATTTTCTTTTTTGTTCTTCGGATAAAGGTTTACCTTTGCGTGCTTCACCTATTTTCTTTTTATGTTCTTCAGACAATTGTCTACCTTTACCTGCTTCACTTATTTTTCTTCTATATTCTTCAGAAAAAAATTTGTCTTTATTATGTAATGATGCATGTTCTGAATGTGTAAGAAAAATCAATTCACTTGCAGGACGATTATAATATAAATCTTTGTCTTTTAATTCTTGTTGTGATAGATTTAAATCTGTTTCAAGACGATGATGACAATCCCATGTCTGTGTTGTATCATTTATTGCTTGTTCGTAATTTTCAATTTGTGATATATCACCATTGCAATATTTGTTTATATGTTTTGGTATCATAATTGTTGTGTTTAGTATTTATGTTTCTCTTCTTTAATTTCTTTATATTTTGCACTATGACGTTCTCCATGTATCTGCATATGACAATCACGACAGACACTCATCAAATTCGTTTCATCAAGCAGCAATTGCCATCTGTCTGCATCTGTCTCACCTGACATGAATTCTTTGATATGATGCACTTCTTCTGCTTCGCGTGATATGCCATTGGCTAAACACTGTTCACATAATGGATGTGTTGTGATGTAATAGTTTCGCAATAATCCCCATTGACGTGAATGGTAATATCTGTATGATTGATTGCTGTGGCGTGAGCGTTTTGTTTTTTCTTTTCTCGGAGTTTTGTTGATATATGGCATAATGTATAAAAATCTTTTGTCTGTTGTAGTTAAATTACCTTTGAAGGATAATCCTACATGTTTTTATTTGTTAGGCTCTAATTGCCCTTAGAACCGCTTAGAAGCAGTGTTAATATTTGTTAACGAAATTCAACTATATCATCATTTGTATATGCATAATCGTGTATGTGTTCTTGCTTGCCATACAACAGCTCATCTATACGCTTGTTTAATCTTTTTATTTCCTGTTGTAATCTCGCATTCTCCTTTACTAATCTTTCTACTACTTGTATGTCTGTGTTCATTGTTGTTTTGATGTTTTTCTTTTAATATAGAAAACTATCTGATGTATATGGAATTTTAAATATTATTTAAAAGGTAACAGTTTTATCTGAAAAATTGTCATTAATATATGATATATTTTCAGATGATTTTGTTACCTTTTGAATATTATTTAATTTTTAAGTGTAATACATACACTATCATTTTGATTGTTTATCTTTGCGTACTTCATACCTTTCTAGCTTCTTATTATTCCATTTATATGTTGTTATTCGCGTATTCTTACCATTGATTTTTGTTTGTATAGTTGTTTTATCTAGATACATGACATGAACAAGCTTGATACCTTCCATAAAATTATCAATCAATCTATCGGTCACATTATTATAATTTGTGTCTAATGCTAGCTTTAATGTGCTATCATTTATCTTATCACATAATGAATCCCATATCGTCTGTGATATTTCATTCAATGCATCTTTAAACTCATTTTTGTTATCAGATGTCACACCAGTGTTAATATCAGAATATCTGTTATAAAATTCAGAATATTTGTTAGCTATGTCTTCCCATATACCTGCGCGTTTATAATTATTGACTATTTTTATTGCACGCATTGTTCTATCAATCATTGCCATGTTTATCTTATCATTGTTATAACTGTCAGAAATTAATCTGTACGTACCTAATCCAGTCAAATATTCACGGATATTCAGAAACATTCCAAACAATGTGTTTTTAGCATAATAAGTCTTAAATCCAACTTCATAATAGTCGATGTCAAACAATGAAGTTTTTGAATTATGCTTTGTTATTTCCAAATCTTCATATATAGAATCTTTGATTTTTATGATTGGATAATTATCTGTTGCCCATTCGTTGATAACATTCATAAATTCACTGACACCTGTTTGTTTTTCACGAGCACGGTGTTCTTTTGTGTCAATCCCCCTATGAGTGTTTTCAACATATTCCCAACTAGAATCCCATCCAATGTTTTTCATGTAATCATATACATTCATTGGATGTGATATGACTGATTTCATATCATTATAATAAACAAACACATTGAACATATCTTCATGTAATGTCAGATATTCTCCTTCGTCAGGAATTAAATAAGCAGGTATTCTGATAATTATTGGCACTGTTCTATACATACTGCGTATAATATCATTTTTAATATTCAGTAATGCACGACAACTTGTTGTAAACACAGGCTTTTTATTGTTAGCTTCATTGTTTGATATTACATAATATACTTCAAGATTTTGTTTTCTGTGCCTGTTTGCAAATTGCTCAACTTCAATACCTGAAAAATTACCACTAGATGATGCTCCACTTGGTATAATAGTGACAAATTCAGTTTTCCAGTCTTCCAAGTCAATTCCAACACTCATATATGATGATGTGCCAAGAATTTTAATATCACCAATAAGTTTTGTGTTCAGTATATATTGTTCAGTTTCTTCATCACTTTTGGGTTGGTTGAAATAATATGTCTTGTCTTTTGTTATTATTCCTTCTTCAATAAGAGACTCAACGAACGTATCAAACCAATTTTCACTATCAACAGGAATAAATACACGCTCATTTTTTGAAAGTGTTTCTTTGACTAATTGTCGCATATAACCATCAATTGATGTAGTCTGAATCATATGAAATTTTTTATCATACCGTTTATCTGCTTCAATCCGTATGATATTAAGATTATCAAAAACACATGTTTCACCAAATGGTGTTCCAGTCATGATGATTACCATTGTTTCAGGGTGTTCATTCTTTAGTTTTTTTAGGCATTCAACCGTTTCACCCATAATGTCATATCTATAGTTTGACAAACACAACAAATGACTTTCATCTAATATGATGTTTTTAAATGGCAAATCATCACATATATAGTTATGCATATATTTGTTTCTTGTCTTATACCATGTAATGAATTTGTTGGCTGAGCATACACTATCACTTGATATCTTGTCATCTGAAATGTAGTTGTTCTCCATATATTTTTCATATATGTTAGAATCAAATTTCTCTTCACTTCTGATTATAGAATTAAACAATTCTATGATTAATGTGTTTCCTTCTAATGACTGTGAGAATACTGTCTTACCCAATCCTGGTGCAGCAATCAAAAAATTTATGCTATCATTTGATAATAATTTCATTATGTCAGTCATCTTATCAGACAGATATTCATTTTTATTTAGCTTTATTATATTGCCAATATTAGTGTTTTCTTCTTGCTTATATTCAATCAATGGTATAGCACCAGTGTCACCAACGAGCTTAATAACATGTGACATATATGCAGCATCATGTGTGCCCTTCTTATAATACATCTTACATCTCTTATATTCATGATAGAAATGTGTTTCATCATTATCAAAGAAGTCATTACAATGTCCCAATAACAGCTTCTTACACACCTGATAGCATAACGACTGTCGGTTGTTTACTTCTTCTTCAATTTTTGAATATTCACATTTAAGTGCGGATATGATGTGAAATCCTTCTTCATGCCCAAAATATTTCTTATATTTTATATATTGTGATTTATTAATGTCTATGTCATCAATTGTGTTGACTGTCTTATAAGCATTGATTGTCCGGCGTATTTCATCATCTGTTGCTTCATTGTTTTCATCTGTCTTTACTTGAAACAAGAAATCTTTATATTCTGGCTTGTATAATGCTTCTAATTCATCCCAGAAATATGTGTTTCCATTATATGCATGTTGTTTGTGTGAGCTGCCCCATAATCCCTGAAACATATCAATTGATACAGGGTCAATCGGTGATTTGTCTTTTTCTAATGGTATGTCATATCCTTTTGCTTTCAAAGCTTTATAAATCATCAATATAATAACAACACCAACACGCTCAAACACATATGCATTTGTTATACTGTCTTCAAATACATAAAACAAATGTACGCTATTACCTACCTTTTTTCTTTCAGTTTCTTTATGTGCTGAAAAAGACTCCATCCAAAAAGTAGGAGATATATCTATATCATATCCATTCTCGTTAAATTTTAGATTAGACAACAGTTCAGCTGACCATTCAGGCATTTCATTTTGTTCATAATGTTTATTGATTACATCACCATTCGGTTTAGTTACTTTGAATTTATAATCAAAGTCAATACACATCAATTGCGTCTGTTTTAGTAGCTGTTTCTTGAATGTATAACTCTTACTACCAGTTGTTGATGGACTCGCTCCACACTCATGATGTACAAAATGTCCATTTGCTAATTTCTTGTATAATGTCTCAATATCAATATCAACAAGTCTATAGCTATTAAGTGATTTTATTATACCTGCGTTTTTATCTGGCTTTACATCATATCCCTGTTTTGACAAATATATCTTAATCTTCATTATTCATAAAAAATATATTTGTGTTTGAGAAATTGTTTTTAATGCCTTTTATCTTATGCTTATATTTTGTTGATACATATGTTAGTTTAAGTGACTTCTCATCAAAATATTTCTTGTCTACGTTACGGTATAGATATGTTTTCACGCCTTTATATTCGTAAAACATATATACACCATTAAGATGAGGGCAATAAGCTGTGAACATTTCATTTGGTCTTGTGAACAGAAGTTCAGTTTCAATAAAAAAGTTATTTACTATATCTTGGTTGTCTTCCAAATATTTATATACATCTTCTAATGTGTCAAAATTTACATTGAATGAATATAATGGATCATTGTTAGTTTCTCTATCTCTCTGTGATTTAGTAAAAATCATATATGCAAACATACGAATAAGATAATAGTCATATAGATATTTGTTTGAACGTGACACATTGATGTACGTTTTTGAACAATATCGGTCACCATTAACAAATACTTTCTTGATGTTTAATTCATATGCATTGCTTATTTCAGATTTAAACGTTGAATAATGTTTGTTGATTACCCTTTTTAATGGACCTTCTGGTTTGTCAATTATAGTGATTGTTTTTCGGAGATTATAAGCTTTTAATAAAACAGAAATATATGAGCATAATTGTGATAATGTGAATACAACACCATCATTTACTTTTAAGTTGTTATCTTTTACATATTTAACTTCATATGGCTTGCCATCATATAATACTTCTTTGTATTTATAATCTAATACTTCATTATATTTAAGATTGAAAGCATATGAAAATGATTTCTTTGAAGGGAATACCATATATGAATTATCACGAGCAGTAAGTGATACGATATCTCCCTTTTTTACTTTAATCTTGAATTTTTCACATTCTCCAATATCAATAATGTCTTTGATGTAATAATAATAATTAATGTCGTCTTCAAATACATTATTATCAAATTTATCTTCACCAACTTCATCAATTTTCTTGTCTGTCATATCAAATGATATGAGGGTGAACTCTTTCTTTGTGTTTAAACATTTTGTAAATTTTAAAATCATAATAGGTTAAAAAAATATATTTGTATTATTATATAAAAATAGCATTAAAAACATGCTATATTTGTCTAATTTTTATGTTCTATAACACATTTTTCTTATTTATACTCTGTACAAACAAGCTATATCTCTTTCATCGCTTCATCAATCCTGAACATCACATATTCTTTCTCAACATCTGAAAGCATGTTCGCACCCATTACAGCCTCGCGCACGACTGACATCACACGCTCGCGTTCATCTGTTACATCGCTATTCATGATTTGTGCTAATCTATGTCGCTGAGCAGCATCAAGCACCATTTCATCACGCATCTGAACGCCTTCAACTGTGACATGATATGTATGGTTCATTGGTGTGAAAAATCCTCCTGCACTACGCTCACAATCAACAGTTTCAATCTGTATATCGTCTGCCTGACCTATTGCTTGCCCTTCAGTGTTATATAATGTTATCTTGTTCATGTGTTAATCCTGATTCTTCAAGCGTATATTCACGCCATTTGTTTTCTGTTGTGTTTCCATTCTCCCAAGGATATAGAGCTTTCGTATATTTATGCAAATTTTCGCTTTGCATATTTATACAGCTAGCTGCATTAAGACGCTCTTGCGAATTTATGCAGTTTTCTTCATCTGCGAACATCCACGATATGTCCAGAGCACCACTGTTAATGTCCTGTGCCATACGTTCTACTAATTTTTGAAATTTCTTCTTTTCCATTGTCTTTGTTTTAAGTTATATTTATAAGTTTAGATAATATCAAACATCATAATCAGCTCACTCTCCGTCACACCCTGCTTCAATGCATCAATGATTGACATCACACACATGTTGTCTTTGTAATCATTAATGAAATCAACAATCCACTTGCGCTCAACGCCATCCATCTGCCGTGCAACACAATTACAATATCCAATCCAGCGCTCAACACCAGCATAAGTAGACATTGTAATGTGCATGTTTTTGAAGGCATCATATCCTTCAAGCTTCGACAGCTCATCATAATCAAAGTTAGCTTTCACAAAATCAAGAATTTCATTTTTTGTTTTCATATCATTAAGTTTTAATTGTTAAACATTCAATCATCATATATATAAAATAGTAAACTATGAGAAAAAATTCAGCATTTTCGGCATGTTTAACATTTATTAATAGTAATCATAAATGCTTACATTTATTAATAATAGTAATAAATCCTTACATTCGTTGAAAAAATTTATATGTTTTAGAACATGTTTTTTGGTATTTCAAAAATTATTTGTATCTTTGTCCCATTATCAAACAACAAAAATTATGAAAGAAATCAAGATTACAATTTTTGGCAATATTTTAGCCTGCGATTACTGTAGTCAAATCTACGAATTTGACGAGGACTACAATTTAATATGTGCGTGGTCAAAGATAGACGCCTTGACCGTAAATGACGGTGAAGAAAATCTCGTAAAGCAAAAAGGCAAATATATAACTACACGGACATATTTACATGAACTATTCTCACGCATTGAGCCACCACATCCATTTCCATTGACCTGTCATACGCGGACATATTACAACCAGCGTGTAGAATACACAATACAGTTGCAGGATGACGAAGAGTTTGACATTAAAAAGATTCAGCTCATGAAGACAGTTGAATTCGACACACAGGATTTCGGGTTTTTCATCTTTGCAGACTTTATTATGTATGACGGCAACCAAATAGACACATATGACACCGATGTATATTGCCCAGAAGAAAAGATGTATGATGAGTTTGAAGTATATGGTTTAGTTTAACACTTTAAATATAAAAGCTTATGTATTATAAATTTCGCAACGACTTCGTGTATTCGACATTCTGTATAGTCGAAGCAGATGACTTAGAAGAAGCAAAACGCATCGCAATGGAAGAAGCAGAATGGGAGACAGATGATGGTGGTGAACACTATCTTGAATATCAGTGTATTAAGGCATCTGAGTCACTTGATGATATTGATGAACAAGATGAAATTTCGTGGACGTATTGATACTTTGTATCAAATCGACGTATTGATTAATTTTATGTTGTAGAACATATAGTTTGTAAATAGTTTTTACTTATATAAACCAGATTGGCATATGTTGTGACATAGTGGCACTTGTATATTGAACAATGTGGATATCTAAATCTGATTGATAACATTATTTAATAGGCAGAATATATTAAATGTCACAAAAATGTTATATATTTGCACCATCCAATGTATATGTTTGGTGCTTTAACTTTGTTTAACATAATTCAATAAAACATTGATTTACAAGTAGCTATATTAAGTGTAACCAACATTTTTTATTAATGTATAACACTTTATTAAGCTATTTAAAACAAAACAAATTGCCCTACAATACGGAGGAATTGAAGCAAATAGTCAAACCTCATAAACGTAGAGACATTATGTCAAAAGCAATTATTTTTAGCCGTACAAGTACAACTGCACAAGATGTTGTACAGCAATCAGATTATCTTAAACGAGAAGCATTAAGATATGGTTATAGTGAAAATGACTTGATATTTATTGAATATCAAGAATCTGCTATTAAATTATCAATTGATGAACGTCTTGGATTACAGAAATTGTATCACACAATGGAAGAAAATAAAGATGTTGATTGTGTTTTTGTATATGAAATATCACGCTTATCAAGACAAGCACCTATGTTGTTTGAAATAAGAGATTGGTTCATTAAGTCAAAAATACAATTAATATGTTGTAAACCACAAATGCGTCTGCTTGATGATGATGGTAATATGAGCCAGACAGCATCTATTTTGTTCTCACTTTTTTCAACAATGGCAGAATCTGAAATGCTTATCCGCAAAGAACGATTTGCTAGAGCTAAAAATTCATTACGTCAGGACGGCAAGAAATTTGCAGGCAGTGTGATATTCGGATATATGAAGAATGAAGAAAAACACTGTGTTGCACATCCATATCATTCAGAAATATTATATGATTTATTTAATCACTATATAACACATGATGATACATCATTATATGAGACATATCAATATGCAATGAGAAAATGGCCAGACGTTTTTCCATTGCGTGAATATATTAAAGCTCAACATTACATACGCCATTTGTTCACAACCGAAATATATGTAACAGGTAATTGGTGTTATCCGCAACTGATAACACAAGAAATGTGGGATAAAACACATGATAAAATGAGCAAAGCACAATGCAAGCCAAGATACCGCTCCAAGCTCCAGCTTCTTGGACGTGGAAAGGTCATCTGTGCCCACTGCGGCAATGTAATGACTGCAGCAGGTGGCAATGTAAAAGCATATTGTTGCTCAACTGACAAGCTCCATTCATTGCAAATGAATATCGCAGCGCTTGAATGGCTGATATGGGAAGAGGTGCGTGTTGCTATTAATATTAATTCATCTGTTGATTTAGCAGAAAAAATAAATACAATAAATAATGATATAAAACAACACAATAATGAAATAAAACAATTAGAAAAATACATTAGCAAATTAAAAACACAACAAGACAAATTGCTTCAAATATATTTAAGTGGACGTATGGATTTAGACAAATATAATAAGCGATTTGATGTTATTGAATCTGAAATAAAAACAAAGAATGAAGAGATAAATAAAAATATTTTACAAATTAATGAATTAAAAGCAACATTAAACCAGACAGATAATAACACATATATAAATGTTGACAATATCACTGATTTTGATGTACGGTTGGAATATACACGCAAACTGTTAGATAAGGTGATACTTGAAAAACAGCAGGACAAGGTGATTAATATACGCTTTGAATGGCAGCGTCCAATGATATTGCCACGCTCAACATATCAATATGTTGCGCTTGGTGGACGTCGGAAGATATGGCGCATCAATGAAGATGGCACGCGGGATTTCATATATAACAACAAACCACTGTGATTTAGCATTTCTTAACACAGTAATGTTAAAAACTGCAAAAAGTAGGAAAAATTCTTACAAAGTCCCAATTTTTTAGTATATTTTTGTACTGCCAAAACATTGGTTGTGAGACGGATTTTTGCTAGTGACTGCTTTTGAAATTGAACTCACATTAATATCTACAATTTGAAAATGCAAACAAGAGACACCCTGTGTTTAGGATGTCTCTTTTTTATGCGTATGTTTCAAGATATATACAGCAATGAGAAAAATACATGCATATGATATAATATCAGCAATTTTATCTCGTGCTAGCTCAAAAAATGATTTTTGTTTTTCAACAACTGTTGTAGTGTTTGAATTATTTATCTTCTCAATTTCATGTCGCAACGAGTCAATTGATTTCTGATACATGCTATCCTGCTTATTGATGTATATGTAGTTGTTGCGCTCACGGATTGTCTCACGCTCACTAAAGACAGTATCATTACGTCTATATACATTCACATGTGTTGAATCTTTGTCCTTAGCATAATGATAGATTGTGTTGTTTGTGACGTGCTGTACAGTATCACGATGCACAATATTTATCGTGTCATGGATTATATTCTGCGTCTGTGTTGTCGACTTCATTGTCTTGCACGACATCACCATCGTTGTTAATACGAATATTGCGATTATATATACGTTCTTCATTTTCAATAGTATCAATTACACGTGACTTAAATTTTTGTAATTCATTATCATAGTGCACATTTATCCCAAGCAAAGCAGCGGTAAATGAAAGAAATTCGCCACATCCAATTAGCACATTGCCACTGATTTCTCCAACAGGCGGCATAAACATTCCTGTGAATATCAATATTACGCCAACTGCAAATGAAACAATTGCAAATCGGAACATGTAGATTTCTTTAATTTCCTTATTCCAAGTCATTTTTATTTATGTATGTTTGTTTTTATAATAAAATAGAAAAGTATAAATATGCCCACCCCACTGAGATGGGCACATTTATGTATAACTATGCAATAATATAGTAAACTAAAAGTGTATACTTATGCAGTTCGTATTGTATATTTATGCATTATCCCATGTATAATTCAAGCCAATATATTCCATCACTTATATATTCTCGTGTGTTCCAGTTTTGTTCACGCTCACTTGTTGCATTTGTATATCCTCCATCATGTGGAATAATATTTGATGAAACTGTACCACCATTGTTATATCCATATACATACATAGAGCCCTGAATTTTCTTAATATATACTCTTCGTCCAACATTTGAAGCAGGAGGTCCAAGATACACTTTAACTGTTCCATTTACAGCACATACTATAAAATCATCATTTTTAAGCAATGGATAGCTGCCAGCTGTTGTAATACGGCGAACTCCACATCCATTTATAGGTGCCCATTCTGATTTATAATATTGTGATGATGTTCCAGCATATTTTTGTATGCCATCTGTTGTCACACGCAGGACATTATCATCAGTATATCGTATATATGTGCCTTCTTCACCAAAATATACTGTCTTGTTGTTTGAAAAATTGCTTGCTATTCCATCATATCCAATCAATGTATATGCAGCATTTGGTATTATAGCATACATTCCAAATGATGACTCAACAGCTTGTCCTTTCAATGAATTTCCAGATGAATCTGTTGCTTGTATATTCCATGTAATAACAATAGAATATTCAGCTTCCATTTGTGTTGTATATGTTTGTTGTGATGTTTTTGTATTAGATACATTAAATGATGTTACTTTGCTACCATTTCGGCGTATATTCACTGTTGCTGACCATGATGTTGTATGATGTATTGTACCTGAATTTGGACGTTTTGCTGAAGCACTAAATGTTTTAAATGTTAATGTGCGATTGCTTGCAATTGTTCCAAAGTTAATAGTATCAGATGTATATGAGCCACCAGATGAAGTAAATGTTGCTATTTTATATGAGCCTACAAGAATAGGTTCTGATGAACGATTTTTAAAATAATTATATGAACCAATTGATTTTGATAATATTGATGTGTTTCCATTATCACCAGACACAATAAATCCTTGTTCACTTTCATTATTAATATTGAGCTGTCCATTGATTGTTGTGTTTGCATTGATTGTGAAGCCACCACTATCAAGACGAGTACTTACATCATTTACACGCATAGTAATGCTGTCTACGGTCTGAACTATTTCAGAACGTTTCATTTGGTCAATTTCAGGCAATATCAATTTTGAATAAGATGTAATTACTGGTGCTGTACGACTATAAGTAGTACCACTTTCAATTCTTTCCCAATAATATCCATTTGAATGAACTGTTACTGTTGTTCCTTCCCATTCAGTGCGTACTCTATATTTTGAACCACCACGCAAATATATTATTTCATGATTTGTCATAGAGTTGTTTCTTATTGAGCCCAAAATATAGTTACCTGGAATTCCACTATAACTCTGTGTCCATTTAACATCATAATTATGTATGAATCTATATGTATCAGTATCATATCCATTACATTCATTCTTACACCAGTCAGTATGAGCACTTCCGCCATTTTCTGTATCAGATGTGTCCATTGACCATACAACACCCCATCCTGACCATATAGTTGACCAATCTGCAACACATACAAAACCTGCACTATGAGAGCCATAATTAGGTTTAGAACCATATATATTTGTATCCAACATACGGTCTACAATAATATGTTGTCTTTCTCCAGTATCAGTTTTTAGTGTAATACTCACAGGATACCATCTTGTAGTATATAAACTAGTCAAATTAACAATTGTTTCAAATGTTGAATCAAATTGGTCACTTAATTCTTCTGTTATTTCTGTCTTAATTGTATTTGCTGTCTGTGTTAGCTCTGACTCTGTAATATATCCAGATAAATCCTGTGCCGTCACAGCTGAAGCAACTTTTTCACTGTTTTGTTGAATCCATGATGAATTTGACTGCACTGTTTGACCCAATGAATTAACCTCGGTCTTTGTCGCATAGTTTGTCATCTGGTCTTCAACAATTTCTGACACAAATTTTTTTGTAATCAGGTTATATGAATAACGCAATGTGCCCCATTCGCTACCATCATCATTAAGACATGTGATCTCAAAATATCCACCACTTGTTGTTGATGTTGGTGTCACAAGAATTGTTCCCATATTATTTGTGACATTACATCCTGATTTTATTATAGTATCAACAATTGGTGTTTCGCCATCTGAGCGCACTAAATAAAGTGTCACATTTGCTGGTGAGAATGAGCTGCCGCTATATGTGAATGTTCCACTTGATTGTGATAAGTAATATGCTATTGCGTCACGTCCATCTGTTCCATCAACACCATCACGTCCATCTGTTCCATCACGTCCATCTCGTCCACCCATTGGGACAGGATAGCTCCACGGAGATACGATACCCTTATCAACAACAGCAAATGACATCCATAATTGTAATGATGATGTTGTTTCAGTATAGAATGTAGCATATACACAGTCGTTGGTTGTCAAATTTGATGGGTTTGATGAATCTTTGAAATATCCAATCTGTATTTTATGTGTTCCAGCAGAGCAGTTATATTCAACATCTGCAGTATCTGTTCCACTTACAGCTTCCATAAAATATGATGTGTTTGAAAGATTATCTTTTACTGTCTTTGCATTTATTGTGCCAAGACTTGTTGTGTTGTCAAGTTTACCAGCGACACCAAAGTCATATCCATTTTCACTTGAAGCTTCTAGTCTCACAACAATTTTTGTTGGTTCTGCAAGTGTGAATTCAAATGTTGAAATTGATTTATCTGAATTAGATGTAGTAGGACTTTGCCATTTACCAGACGTTGTTTGTGTATATGAGCCAGCTGTTCTTGTCACAGTCAATAATGTATATTGTGATTGTGAGTCACTGGTGCTTCCAGTTATAGTTGTCATCCATCCTGATGGTGGGATTGTCTGTCCTGTTGGAGTATCTGGTCTTTCTTCTGCATATTTATACACAAATTGCGTATATTTTCCGTCCTCACCTACAGAATATACACCTATCAATGCTGGTTCTGTATCTTGGCTATTACCATCTGTATATGTAATACGTTCATAATTCCAAAGATATTTATATGTTGCGTCCATTGTTGGGACACTTGTCTGCCATCCTGACGTTGGTGCTGTGTCCATTTCAGTGTGTACAGCATAATATTCTGTCACAGATTGTATGCCACGTCCATCAGCACCGAAATGTCCTATCAGCGCAACACCTGTATATTCAGTTGTATCATTGTAATTGATTTCTTCTACGTTCCACAAATATGCGTTTGTTTCATCCATTGCAGGAATGCTGTTCTTTGTCCATGTTGATGTTGAGAACGTTGGCTTTGGTGTATCACTTGTTGTTACATAATACCATTCAACTATTTGCTCTACACTGCGTCCATCTTCTGCATACATTCCTATCAATACAGCAGGTGTGCGCTGTGTTGTGTTGTCAGTGAATGTAATGACTTCATAATTCCAAAGATAACGGTTTGTTTCATCTACTGTTGGGACAGTTGTCTGCCATCCTGTATCTGTGTTTGTCACACCTGAAATGTTAGGTGATTTCTTGTAATATTCAGTGATTGACTGTATACCACGTCCATCTGTTCCATATACGCCAAGCATCTGAGGTGTTGTTGGCTCTGCGCGTTCACCTGTTGAATATACTATTATCTCAACATTCCATAAATATTTATTGGTTTTGTTATAATTTGATGGGATTGCTCCTTTTGTCCATGTTGATTCATTAAATTCTGGCTGTCGAGTTGATGAATTAGCATAATACCATTCTTCAACAGTTGTTATTCCAGCTCCATCTGTTCCATTGCGTCCATCAACACCACGTATGCGCACCCATGGAGCATAATCTTCAAATGTCAGTGATGACTCATCTTCTGAATTTGTATATGCTGTTCCCATATATACAGCATCAGCAAAATATGTGCGTGAAAAGCTGTTGTCACTATTATCCTCTGTACGGCAATATGCAGTGTGTATATATTGCCGTGAATTATTTACAGTGTTATCAATTGCAGTCTGGACATCAACATCACCATCACTTGTCTGTATCTTCAATGCACCTGTTATTTGTGATGAATTAGCTGCAAACCATGTCTTGCGATGTGATGACAGCTGAAAATCATTTATCCCTTTATAATGAGCAATGAATGGAGCGTGAATGTCTGGGTCCATTGAGCTATATGCTGAAATATATATTGCTGACTGTCGGTTTGCGTCATCTGTTCCACGATATCCAAGCATTGCAATCTCATCACCTACTTCTGGGTCGACTGTTCCATCATAATATGCTCGTCCATCTGAATCGACGCCTGACTGTGTTGATATGCGTATGAAATGACGGTCTTCTTCAAATTGAATCACATCGCCATTCACATCTGTTATCGTATCACCAGCAGCAAGTGTTCCTGCCTGTGTGACCAATGTCCAATAATATTTGTTCTTCACATTATATGATGTGCCCACATGTGCCTCATTGAACGAGCGGCATATTGCTTGGTCACCCACCTGCCACATATTGCGGATTGCACGCTGTCCATCTGTTGTATAGAATGTGATTACATATCCATCCTGCACTGGGATAATACATGTATCATCTTCAATACGGAAGCCATCAGCTGGCGTGAATATTGCTGCACCACCAGATGCTTTTATCTTGTCAATAATCAATTCAAAGAAATGTGCTGTTCCTGTCACAGTCAAATCTTTTGTTGTTATCATATTGTCATTCACAATATCACCTGTGTTGTGAATATATTGTGAAAGAATAGATGTTATTGTTGCATCATCAGCTGTAATGGCATCAGCATCAAGTGTTGCGGTTTTAATATCATTTGCTACGACTTTATCACCTGTTATCGTGCCACCAGCTGTTATATTGCCTGTTGTTGATATTGTGCCACTTGCAGTGATGCTTCCAACATCTGTCATATCACCTGTGATGTCGCGCGTATCATCAAAATATTGTCCCCACAAATAATGTGGTTCAAATGCTGCAGCGACACCACCTGTTATTGTCTGATTTATTATGCGTGTTGTGCTGTTCGCATATCCTGCTTGTGAGACGTTTGTTGTCTCTTTTGGCTTGGCAAATTTCTTTATTGTAATTAATGACATATCTTATAAACTTTCACGTAATTTTAAATGAACGCTATCTTGTTTAAGATTTAGCGTATATCCAATTTCATACATTGTTCGTTGTAATGAACGGAATGTATATCGTTTTGAGAACACAATGTAATCATTTGCTACAAGGTCGACAGACATTTCAACATGTGGATTTGAATATTCATTATAATAGTCATTCACATAATGTTCCTCAGCTTTTGCTTCTGTTTTATTCATATCACTATATATTGTGCGAATATACCCTGATGCTCCATCTGTTACACTATTAATATTGATTGTATTCTTAACACCCAATTCAATACATTCAGATGTTGTAAGCTGAGTTATGAATTTAAATGTTATCTTATCGCCATTTGCAATGTTTTCACTTGACATATCTGATACATATACAATATCATTGTCTTGTGTGATTGTAGCACCACCATTATCAGAATATATCTTGCAAGTGAAATCTTTTATGAAAATATTTGACACAAAATCCATAACAGGATATGAATTAGTGTACCATCGTGTGTGTCGAAAGAATGTAGGATGACGGCGTGTTATTTCATCCCATGTTGAATTAACAACACCCAATATACGGAAATCAACTTGTCCTGTAAGCATGTCTTCTTTCGTGATTGGTATTGCTGTACCCCATGCATTTACATTTGCTTTTATCTGGTCGATGTTTGATGATATTTCCCATTCTTTGTTAAGCAAATAATCATCAATTGCAGGGTCAAACCCAAGATAGAATATTGTATCGACATCATGCTGCAGAGCTTCAGATTCAGTGTACCAATGATAGACAGAGCGTTTTGCTTCACCATCTTGTTCATATCCTTCACAGCAATATTTATCACCAACTTTCAATTCACAAGCAAGCACAGGTATCTTCCAAATCTTGTCATTTGTCTCACCTTCTGCACTATAACGGTATTTGAATTCAACATTATCATATGGCCACTTCTGTGGGTCTTCAGTTATGCGCTTCTCATTAATCCAAGGTGTTGATAAATCAAGTGTGTCAGCTGCTCGTGGTTCATCATTGTATTTTTCGGTGTTATAGAAGCGTACTTGATAGAAGCGTCCATCACCATTATCACTACCTCCGACACAGTGATATCCTGTGCGTGCTATTATATCTCCATCCATTGCATATGATATTGGAAATTTATCACTTGTAAATGCAGGGTGTGACCAGCCAGGTGTGTCAATCCAGTGATTTGTTGAAGCTGAGCGATACGCCAATGGTGACAATATGAATTTGCCCTCAAAAACAAGATAATTGATTGTTCCTTCTTCAGATGGGTTAATATTTGCTGTTGTTATGTTGTTAAAGCGTGCAATGCCAGCTCCTGTTGCAATTGCTTCAAGCTTATTGGTTATCTTGCTGTCACAATATGATTCATAATTATCGTGATGGTAGCGTGAATATGCATCACCATTCACTGAAATCATTAAATAATTAGTCATTGATGGCTTGCGCTGGTAATATGCTTGTGTGTCTTGTTCAACAGATTTCACATCACGACTTCCAAATGACACCAACAGTGGTGTGTAGTCATTCTGTCGTGTATATTGTAATGCTCCCCACTGGTTAATGCCATTGCCATATTGATTGTATATCTTTGTATATACGTCTGTGCCATCTGCAGCATATAATGTCCAGTTCGGATTGCGCATCACTTGCATGTACCATTCTCTGATTTTTGTGTCTTCAAAGTCAGTGTTGCGTCCATTAATCATATTTACAAATGCGTCACGAGCATCAACACCTTCACCAGCAGCAGCATATTCTGTCATGAATTTCTGTGAATTGCCATAATCTGATGTGATATGGTCTGTATCAAGTGGTGATGTCACAATATCATCAACAGACTGGACGTCATCCGTTACAGTAATCTGATTTTTTGTCTTTGATATTGACAATGTTGTTGCTGATGATGTATAATCTTCTTTCTTAACTTCCACATCTGATGTTGATTTGATTGTGCCCCAGTCAAAAACAAATATCGTATTTGAACGCTGTATTATATGCAGATTGAGATACCGCAACACTTCTTCCAAAGCTTTTTCTTGGCTCATTATATCATCATATGATTCATCCAGCAGTACACGTTCAGAAATATGAAGTGCACTAAAGATATCTTCTGATGAGCCAAGAAAAACAGATTTTGAGCCATCATAGCTAAAGTTCATATCTTGTGGTAAATCATATAATGCATCATCCATAATGTCACGGAATGAAACAACACCTGCGCTCTTAGAATATGATTCATATGTTGAGAATGACAGCTTTTTATAATTATAATATTTCAGCGTTGATAAGTAATCAACACAATTTATTGTAAATTCATCATATTTATAAGCATATGGTTGTGTGAATGTTGCAGGTATTACATATCCACGAAACATTGTTGTATGTGTATGTGTCTTAATATTATGTTTTATTACAGTTACAGCTATATCTCGTGCATTATTGGCATAAAACAAATCACCAACAAAACGGTCTGCTTTCAATGTTATGCGGCATTTTGTCTTAATTATATGCTCATGCATTTCATTCACAGACATATCAATTTCAACTGGGTCTTGTGCAAAATATATACCTGACACATCATCGTTTATAATCACATTTCTTTCATTGTGTTTATCACTTGTGAAGCTTACTTCTATCACATTACGGTGTATGTCTTCAAATTGTCCACGTATGTTCATAATGAGTTAATATCATTTAGATTTTTTTGTGTTAACCAGATATCTGTTCCTCGCAAGCGTGTATCAAGCACGATAGGTTGTGTTGCTTCACTTGCACGCTGTGTCTTACCATCCAACATATCAAACAGACGCTTCTGCTGCTTGTTGTTAAGCACCAATTCACCTGCATTTGCTCGTATCAGCGTATGGTCGCCAGTGTAGCTTCCACCTCCAACAATACCACCAGTTGAGAATGACTGAATTGTTGAAATTGCAGTTGCGACAGTTGCCAATCCAGCAGCAACAAATGCTATCCATCCCCATGGTCCCATTGATGATGCTTGTGCTGTTGCTGTTGCAAATCCAAGTATAATCTGTCCGATTGCAGCAAGCACAGAGCCAGCTTTTGCAACTGCACCATCCTCACCAAGCTGTTCAAGTTGTTGTCCTAACATAGATAATCCAGCACCTATGTCTTTTGTGTTCACGCCATCAGTCAGTGCAAGACCAAATGCTGTCCATTGTTCTTGTATGTCTGCTATATGACCAGACATTGAATTATGAAAGTCAGCAATATATTGCTTGAATTCTTCTATCTTATCTTGTACTGTTGTGTCAAAGTCAAAATGCATTTCAATATCACCACCTGTGACTTCAGATAACACATTGTTAATGACAGCCATTGAGCGGCGGAATTCACTTATATCTTGTTCTGTCACCACCATCTTTGATGTGAATTGCTGTACTGCATCTTCACCCAATTTCTGGAATTTATCAACTGTGATATTGCGTGTTGCATCATCTGCGACTTTCTGTATCTGCTTTTGTATATCCTGTGGCTTAGGCGGTTGGAATAAGTTCTTAAATAAGTCACCTTGCAATGTTGAAACATCAAGCTTGTTATTGATTTTGCCCTCGACTTCAACTTCATATTTCCATTTTGCTAGCTTGACGTCTTGCAGTTCTTTCTGTGCTTTTTCAAGCTCCTCAGACAGTGAATTATATATGCCCCACTTGCCAGCTTTGGCAGCAGCAGACATATCACTTTCAAGCTTCTGAATCTTCTTTTCAAGGTCATCAATTTCTTTTACTGCGTCTTTGTTGTCTGTCTTGACTTTCTTTGTTGTTGTGCTTGTCTTGTTTGTCTGCTTATCAACTTTAACAACAACATTGTTCTTAGTGTATGTCTTACCAAGAACATCCATTGTTTTGTTAAGATTTTTTACTTCTCCATTTGCGTCTTTCCATAATGCATTCTGTTCTTTCCATGTATCAAAGTTCTTGCGCTGTGCTTGTGTGAATTGACCAAGCACCTTGCCATTATGGCTGATTGCGTTGCCATATGAATCAATATATTTGACATCCATCAGATTGACGCCATCACGCAATGCAGCGTTAAATGCAGCTGCTGAGCCATTGTAAGCACGCAATGACTTCTGTTCAGCATCTATTATCTTTCCTCCGATTTCAGTCATCTTATTAAATGCTGCTTGTGCGACAGCTGCCTTTTGCAGATTTACAACATAAGCATCAAGTACTGCAATATTGTTGTTAAGCAGCACGCCTTCTTTTGTCAATGAGCCATGATATTCAGGGACAGCTTTCTTTATCTCATCCAATGCTCTGCGTCTATCATCATATGAGCGGTTCGTATCAAGCAATGTTGCTTTCAGTGCACGGAATTTTGCAACCTCAGCTACGGTCTGCTTATTTGCTTCAACTTGTACAGAGCCAAGTGCTTGCACAGCAGCACGAGTTCGCTCAATTGCCTTGCGGCGTTCTTCCTCTTCCTCGGTTGCTTTCTTTGTATATGCAACATATCCAGCGACAGCTGTTCCAACAGCAATCAATGCCGTTGCCAATAACACATATGGGTTAGCTGATGCAACAACATTAAATGCTTTCTGTGCAATGGTAGCACCTGCAAGAGCAGAAGCCTCAGCACGAACAGCAGCAGCACGAGCAGCTGACTGTACAGCACCGACAGCTGTCATTATATTTGATTCTTTCTGTAGTGCATTCTGTATTTGTGTCAATGCGGTAAGTGTCTGTTGTGTTCCAGTAAATATTGTTACAGCACGATTATATGCTTCTTGGTCGCCAGTAACAGCAGCATATCCAGACGCGACAGCACCAAGCGTGTTTGCAAGTGTTGATATTGACTCAGATGCAATGTCAAACATTCTTGTATCAGAAGCAATGTTGTTGATTTGTCGCTGGACGTCACCTTTCAGGTCAGTTAGTTCAGCAGCGCGCTTCACTGCTTCTTCCATCTGCTGTTTCAGCTGTTGTCCCATGCCAGATAATTTGTCAGATGAGCTAAGTGAATTGAAAGCATTTGACAAATCCATAGCATCACGCTTAGCTTGGCGCAGCTCCTTATTAAACGAACGAACGCTGAGCTGTGTCTTGTCCATGCGTGACTGGTAGTCAGCATTTGCACTCTCAGCGCGGTCCATCGCGTTTGTGAATTCTCGTGTTGATTGTTTTGCTGTATTTAAACCGTCTTTAAATCCTTTGACATCCATGTCAATTTCGACGGACATTCTATTAGCCATTCGTTGTGTTTCTCAGTGTTATATTTCATATTTTGTCTAAGTTGTGTGTAGCTAAAAACTCTATTGACTGTTGCTTCAATTCAGCAATTTGTTCATCTGTTATAACATGTCGCTGTGGGTCATTTAATGGGTCATCTTGCTGTTCAGTAGGCAAAGTAAATAAATCCTCAGGCAGTAGCTTCTTTCCCTTTTTTGTGTACGGTGTCAATGACGCCCACATCATCATGCGTGTCTGTTCCCATGGCTGGCGCACAGCATATGGCAGACATCGTATCATTGTTGTAAGTTCGTATTCATATGTGTTATCCACGAATTGCTCATATGATATTACACGATATTCAAAGACAAGCGTGCGAAGCAATTCGTGGTAAATTAGTTTTTTTCTTGCTTCGTCTCGTCTTTTTGTTCTTCTTCTTTTATGTTGTTGTCTGCAATGTCTTGTTGTGCAAGTATAGTGTTCAAAAACCAATTGCTGAAATCTGCCAATATCTTCTCTCCACCATTTTCATCCAGCCAGTCTAAATAATCTTCATATTTGATAAAGTCTTTCTTTGCATGTTGTAGCGTTCCTATGATTGTAGCATAGAACAAATCAACAAGATTGCTCATTGTGATATTGTTGTAATCAAGTGAACGGTTGGTAATGTTTTCATATATCAGAAATATACGCAGTGAATAGCGTAATTCAATGTCTTGATTGTTAATATTTATTGTCATAAAAACTTGATTTATATTTATTAAAAATAAAAAAATGTGATTGTATTTATATCTAAAATAGATAAGTACAATCACATTTTTAATAAATTATAAATCTTGTGCTTCTGTTGTCCATCCAGATGGGATACCACTAGATGAATTTGTAGGAAGTGAAGTCACAGCTGTTGCGTCTGTTGCGTCATAATATATTGTTCCTGAAGCTGGGAAGTTATTCATCCAGCTGTCAGTGCATCCTGTCTTGCCGCTTGCAGGTCCAGCGAATTTAGATATCCATACGCCACTAAGATTGTTATTGTTACATCCATCAAATGCGTGTGAGAATTCATAGTTATATAACAATGATGCATATAAATCAATTTGCTGTAAATTTGTACATCCTGCACATATATAAGCATATGCCATTGCTCCATCATTGAACATATCATAGTCAGGTGTTTTTATTGAAACACCCGTCACACCTGAATTTTGATACATATGAGCATAACATCCTTCTGTCAGAGGTGATGGCATCCATAAATCTTGTGCACTCGTTAATGTAGTTAATCCACGGAATAATGAATTGAAACACCATGAGCATGGTATGGTATATGTGTTTGTAAAGTCAGCACCATTAACTGTTGCTTCTTCACCATAAATCAATGACATTATATTACCACATACTGAACATCCTATACCATCAGCAATTGTTGCATCACGGAATGCATCTATTGTTCCATCATATACAACGTTTTTAAATGTGTAAGCATAATTTTGATTATCGCTTATACCACCTGTAAGCTGAATAGCTGCTGGAGCACGGAAATATACGTTTAATGGTGTATAATCTCCAACACCTGCTGTGTGTGCAGGTATCAATATTTGTCCAGCACTGTCTTCACTTACATTTATCGTCTGCCATGTCTTCTGATTGTCAAGTGAATATTCAAGTGAGAATGAATTTACACTTGATGGTGTTGTTCCGCTCCAATTGTTATATTCAAGCTTCAGCACATTGTTGCCTGGACGCATATGTTCTTCAGTATCATATGTGTTTGCATTATATTGAATGTAGAAATAATCTTTTAATGTCACAAATCTGTCTGTAAGCACGTCAATTGTTTCATTTATTGATGATACAAAGTCATATTGTCCTTCTTGTACTTCATATACTGTTGTAAGTGGTGATAGATTTAAAATATAATATGTTGGTGACACACCTTCAGTGTTGTTTATTGTATCATGCCATTTTATATCTGTGCCCAATAAATCACCTTCAGCGTTGTATAAATTATATTTCCAGAATTCACCACTTGAATCTTTTATAGTTATGCGTATTCCATTTCCATATGATGATGTGTCACCCATTACATCTGAAGCTGTTGTTCCTGATGTGAAATTAATTCCATTATATGTAACAGTTAATTCATCAGTTGTTGAGTTATATGAGAACAGTGCACCACAGATTTCAGTGTCTGTAAAATCGCTATCAAGTGTTAAATTATGTACATATTGTGCATATTGTTCATCATATATATTATCTGGTGATACTTCGCGTGTATCAAAAATCTGAAGCACCATTGGGTTATGTACAGCATAATATTGTTCTCCACGTGTGCGGCTATTTACAACTGTTATTGCAGTACCACTGTCCTGTGTTGGGTCATAATCAAATTTCTCATTATACATGCCGTTCAGATTCTGAATTGTATATGTCACAGGAATATTTATGTCTGTGCCACTTCCACCTTGTGCTTGTGTGAAGCTATCCCATATATTATATGTTTGTGTTGATTCTGCAAACACGGCGTTATTTGGTACAAATGCATTATATTCAGAGAATTGGCCTATTATATAGCCATTACTGTCTGATGAAGCATCACATTGATATTCATCACCTGCTTGTGTGAATATATTGCTACCTGTGTAATACAATGTGTAGTCAGTGTTTGACAATAATGCAATCTTTTCTGCATCTGTTAAAACTGGGTCACATTCAAATTGAAATATTAATTTCAATTTTCCAGCATCATTTCCTGTAGCAAAATAATTATAGCCTATTCCATTGAAATTACCAGACATATTACTATTTCCTCCGACTGTAAAGTCACGCGTCTGTCCATTGAATACAAGACGCATTGGAATAGATGTCTGTCTTACACCTGTTGAGTCGTATATTGTATTTAATCCTGTATAATAAATATAAGAATAATAATATGTTGTAAATCCATTGCCACTACCGTTTGGATCTGGTTCATACAATTCATCCATACCTACAGCTGATATTGTTATATTTGTAAGTGCATTTACACCAGCAGTTGAAATATAATCAGACACAAGTGATTGTAAGCTTCCATCAAACAATTTGCGATGTAATTCTGCACCATCCATATAATCTTCTCCCTGCCATATCAATTCAACAGCCATATTGTCATAAAGTGGTGTTCGTGGGTCTAAAAACACATGAATTTGTGAATTATCTATTGAAGCAATCTGTTCTTGTAATGTCAGTGCTGTATCAACAGTGAATTGTTTTGAAATTGTTACTGCATCATTTGATGTGTTGTATATAAGCTGCCATCCATTACTATTTGCAGTTGTTTGATTTTTTGATACCGTAGCACGACCACTTTGTGTATCTATACCAATTATTATATCAGCATATAATCCAGATGGGTCACTGTTCATATCGCGCAAATATTTGAAATTATCAAACACACGTGTATATGTGAATGTTTGGTATACAGGTTCAGGCTGTTGTCCTCCACCACCTTCAAATGGTGAAATGTACACATTCCCAGCATCGTTTGTATATGCTATATATGGGAAGTCGAAATTTGACTGATTTTGTGTCCATTCCGATTCTGTACCGTAGAATATATAACTATTGTTGTTCATATTTTGTAAATAATTTTTATTTTTTTCATTTATGATGAAGCTGTTTCAATTGTCCAGCCAGAAGGTACACCACTTGGTCCTACAGTTGTCCATGTTGCTGCAGCGTTCTTGACAAATGTTCCTGTTGTTGCGACACCTCCAAGCCAATAATGTGTATTACCACCATTCGCAGGAGTGGATGTAAACATTGCTTTAACATAATTCAGTGATGAGCAATTATAAAACATTAATCTATAACAATCATAAATAAGCGATATTGCTGGAAGTATTGGTGCGCGCTGTAACAAAGAACAGTTGTAAAACATTTGTTTATAACATTCACTATCCAATCTTGTTGCTGGTAATATAGACGGTGCTGTTGTTAATGATGTACAATTATAGAACATGTTTTGATAACATGCATAATTAACTGTTGTTGCTGGTAATTCATGTGCTGTTGTTAATGATGTACAATTATAAAACATGTTGAAATAACATACAGATGGTGCTGTCGTTGCTTGCAATGCTGGTGCTGTTGTTAATGATGTACAATTATAAAACATGTTTCGATAACATCCTTCTGTAATTGTTGTTGCTTGTAGCTGTGGTGCTGTTGTTAATGATGTACATCCTTTAAACATACTATCATAACAATAACTTGCTAGACTTGTAGCTGGTAATGCTGGTGCTGTAGTCAACGCTGTACATCCATTAAACATATTACTGTAAGCATATTGACCGACTGTTGTTGCTGGCAATTCTGGCGCTGTTATTATTTCTGTATTATTTTGGAATAGATAAGCAAAACAACATTCTGGGACAGATGTTAATTCTTCAAATCCTGTCTTGCTTAACAATGACATTATATTTCCATGTACTTCTGTTGCTGTGTTTGGATTTTGTACTTCACTATCTATTTGTGGAGCAAATTGTATCCACGCAGATACAGTACCGTTAGTATTTGGTATTGCTATAGAAGTGTTATTTCCACGTAAATATAATGTTTCATTTGTTGAAATAACAGGTGATGATTCTTTTACCAAGAAATTTCCATTCCAATCTGTCCATGTTTCACCATCATAGCTATATTCAAGATTAATGTGATTTGCCCAATTAATATCTGTTTGTGGTGTAGCAAACATAACAGTCATATCACCATCACCGCGATATGTGAATGACAAATAATTTGGAATAGATTGTGCTCCATTTTTCTGAATTGTCCAACCAACTGGTACAGCATCTATACCTGTGTTTGTCCATGTAGCAGCTGCATCTTTTACAAATGTTCCTGTTGCTGCAACATCTTCAACCCATGCAGATGTATATGATGTACTTGGTGTTGTTGTAAACAATGCTTTAATATAATTCAATGAAGTACATCCCTTAAACATGTTTTTATAACAATCAGTAACAAGTGTTGTAGCTGGCAGTTCTGGCGCTGTTGTTAATGATGTACATTTATAGAACATTTCATAATAACAACGTCTTGCAAGTGTTGTAGCTGATATTGTTCCAACTGTTGTTAATGATGTACATTTATAGAACATACCACGATAACAATTGTCAGCAAGTGTTAATGCTGGTAATGCTGGTGATTGAATTAATGATGTACAATTAGTGAACATATTTGCATAACAATATGTGTTAAGTGTTGTTGCTGGTAGCGCAGGTGCAACTGTTAATGATGTACATCCATTAAACATATTATAATAAGCATATTGTCCGACAGTTGTTGCTGGTAGTTCAGGTGCTGTTGTTAATGTAGTACAATTTAAAAATAATGAATAAAAACAATAATCTGGGACAGATGTTAATTCATCAAATTCTGTCTTATTTAACAACGACATTATATTTCCAGAAGCAGCAATATTTGGGTTTGTGTCTGGTGAATTTGAGTCAGCACTTTGATGTGCAAAATATATTGACACATATTTATCAATACCTGAATTTATTGATGTGTTGTTCCCACGCACATAAACTTTTGATTTTATATATTCACCTTCATCTGCTTTTGATTCTATAGGAATTCCGCCATTTGATACTGTCGCAGAGCCTATATAATTAAACCCTCTGTTTGCTGGGTCAAAAACATACCATGTTTGACAATCATAACTGAATTCTAAATTATATGATGGATATCGCGCCCATCCTATACTTTCATCACTTCGTTTGAATGTTATAAATGTATTTTTGTTTCCTAAATTTTCAAATGCTAAATAATTTGGTGTTGCTTCAACTGGATACACCTGCTCATCACCAAGGTATGCTGCGGATACTTCCGCAGCACCTAAGCATAATTTTATATCTGATGTGTTAAATTCAATATGTCCCATACGTCTTAATCGGTAATTATATATAGTGTTGTGCTGTCTTTTGTAGACAATGCATCATATTGTGATTGTGTCAATGATTGTAATTTCAGACCACCAAGATATGATGTTTTAATTTCATTGACTGATGCTTTTGTTGCTAGTGTTGATGTATCTGGAATTAAATTGTTTACTTCTGTCTTTGTATATACTTGTGATTTTGTATAATAATTTGACAGTGACTGGTGTTCACGCAGATAATTAGCATTAGCATAGCTATATGTCACATAATCTGCTAGTGACTGGTGCTCACGCAGATAATTAGCATCAGCATAACTGTATGTTACATAAGCGGATGTGTCAGGCACAGCATTCTGTATAGCTGTATCAACTTGTGATTTTGTATAATAATTTGATAATGACTGATGTGAAGTCAGATATTTGTTGTCTGCTTCTGTCTTGCTATACACCTGTGATTTTGTATAGTAATTATCCAATGACTGGTGTTCACGCAGATAATTTGCATCAGCATATGCATAAGTCACATAATCAGATAAATCAACTGATTGTCCGCTGCCAGATGTATCAATGTTATCAATTTGGTCTTGTAAATAGCTCACAGCATAAGCAACAGTGAATGATGTCTGATTGAAATTTTCAACTGTCACATATGATGACAAATCAATATTTGGTGTTGCATTTTGAATTGCTGCATCAACTTGTGATTTTGTGTAATAATCATTTAATGCTGCTGGTTGGACAGCTGTTGCACCTGCTGCAGCACCTGTGCGAATTGTAGACAAATCGCTGATTGTGTCTTGCTTTGTCTGTAAATTTGTTGTAACAGTATCAGCCATTCCATCCAATTGTGAGCGTATATCAGAATCGGTCATGTAATTTGATTCAAGATATGAATAAGTCACATAGTTAGACAAATCAACTGTTGTTCCAGATGTATCAATGTTGTTAATCTTATCTTCAAGATATGATATGTTATACGCAACGGTATAAGATGACTGATTATATTCATCGACTGTCACATATCCTGTCAAATCAATGTTGTTATATACGTCTTGTATCTGATTGTCTATCTCTGCATCAACTTGTGATTTTGTATAATAATCATTTAATGCTGCCGGTTGTACAGCTGTTGCACCTGCTGCAGCACCATTGCGTATTGTAGATAAATCATTGATTGTGTCTTGCTTTGTAGCTATTTCTTGATGTAATAACTGATAGTTTTCATCTATATCAGATGGTGTAGCATAATTTTCTGCTACATAGCTATATGTCACATAGTTAGATAAATCAACTGGTTGTCCGCTGCCAGATGTATCAATGTTGTTAATCTTATCTTCAAGATATGAAAAGTTATATGCAATTGTATATGATGACTGATTATATTCATCAACTGTCACATATCCTGTTAAATCAATATCTGGTGTTGCACTAGCAATTGCACTATCAACTTGTGATTTTGTATAATAGTCATTCAATGCTGCTGGCTGGACAGCTGTTGCACCTGCTGCAGCACCTGAACGTATTGTATCTAAATCTGTTATATAAGGTTGTTTTTCTCCTAAACGGTCATGCACACTTTGGTCGAATTCACTAAAAACATATCTACTTAAATATTTGTCAGCTAAATAAGCATATGTAACATAGTCAGACAAATCAACTGTTGTGCCAGATGTATCAATGTTATTTATCTTGTCTTCAAGATATGATATGTTATAAGCAACACTGTAAGATGTTTCATTAAAATTATCTAGCGTCACATAATTTGACAAATCAACTGTGCCTGATGTTTGGGCATAAGCAATAGCCTCATCGACTTCTGAGCGTGTGTAGTAATTTGCCAGTGACTGATGTTCACGCAGATAATTTGCATCAGCATATGCATAAGTAACATAGTCAGATAAATCAACATCAACATCTGCATATGCAATTGCTTCGCTGATTGCTGCGTCTGTCTCTGACTTAGTGTAATAATTTGTCAAATCAACATTCTGTGCTGCATTTGCTATTGCTGCATCTGTCTGTGTGCGTGTGTAGTAGTTGTTCAGTGCACTTGGCTGAAGTGATGATGAGCCAAGTGTTGCACCTCGGCGAATTTCATCTAAATCAGCAATTACATCTTGCTTTCCGCTGATGTCTTGATGATATGTGAGGTATCTTTCATCACATTGTGCGCGTGTATAGTAATTATCAAATTTTGCATCAACAACACCAAGCAAGTCATCAACTTCGGTGTATGTGTAGTAGTTGTCCAATGACTGATGCTCTGTCAGATATTGTTGGTCATACACCCATTGGCGTGTTGCAATGTCTTGAATATCATCAAGTGTAGCATAATATCCAAGTTGTTCGCGTGTTGCATAATATCCCAAATCTCCGATAGTAGCGTAATCTTCCAAATCTTCCAATGTAGCATATGCTTCAAGTGTTGATAGCTTGACATAGTTCTCTAAGTCTGCGTTTGTAGCATATTCTGACAAGTCAGCATTATCAATTGCATAAAGCACTTCAGCTTTTGTCATGTAATCACGCTTAACGATAGATGATATTGGTGTGAGCAGACCAGCTGAGAAATCAAGTATCGTGCCAACTGCAACGCTGTCTGATTCATCTGTGACAATGAATGACTGTGTGCGTGGTGCGACGTAGCTCCATTCATATCCATCAGCGTCTATGCCGCTGATTTGGAATTTATATACACCGCCTACATGAAGCAGACGCTTAGGAATAAACGCCTTTAATGTTGATGTGTCTAGTATCTCGTAATTTGCATCAATATCAATATTGTGCTGTGTGCAAATTAAGTTAAATCGTATTGATTGGCAAGCATTCAAGTCAACGCCAACATAGTCAATTTCATTGTCATAATAAGTGACTAAATTGCATTGGACTTTTATCCATATATCATTGCCTGCCGCAACTCGTGGAAATCTTATTGAGCCCATTTAAAAATATATGATTTATTTATAACGTTATATATAATAATATAGAAAACATCTATCATTGGTGAAACAGATGTTAATGAAAAATGGACACCGTACGCCTGTTTAGCGCATGTGCCCATTTCATTGTGATTTATATAGAGGCTTGCATCACGCATATTCACATATACGGTTAGCAAAGCGCGTTGCATATCAAATCACTGGCCGTATGTAGAAGAATTAGCATTTGTTACGAGTGCGCCTGTTCCTGTGAATGTAACGCTGTATGTTGCGTTGTCACCAGCAGGTGCATTTACTTGGAATGATGTGACGTAAGCTTTACCAGCAATGAAGCCACTTCCTTCTGTCCATGCTTCTGAGCCATTTGCTTTATCAACAATACCAGGTTCACCAATCTTTCCACCTGCTTGCTGTTGTGTTCCATATCCAGCATAGTTTGACTGTGAAAGAGCAAGTGTTACTGGCTGCATTGACAATATAGCATCACGGAATGCTGAGGCGTCTGTTAAGCTGAACAAGTTCTCACATGTCACTTCCCATGTAATTGAGCTTGGCATTGTTGCAGCGAAATCACCATGGTCTTTTGATGAGATAGAGCTTGTCTCCATTGATATGCTCAATGTGTGGTTGGTTGCGAATGCTGCAGTAGCACCATTCTGGAATACCATAAGCTGACCACCTTTGTAAACGTTTGAATTTGTAAGTGCCATAATATTATGTTGTTATTTTTTTATAATTTATCGTATAGATGTCTCAAATGACAGCTGTTCAACAAATCCATCATCATTGAAATCTTCGTATGCGCTTGTCAGTGAGATAGGATGTATGAATATGTTTTCATCTTGCAAGTAGTAGTTCTCAACAGCATCACGGACATTGTTTGCAATCTCAATCATTTCATTGTAGCTGTCACCAATGATTGTAATGGTGAATGACACAGTGTTTGACGGATATCTGTCTTTTGTGTAATTTGTCATTAGATTTGTTCGCTTCAATACAATGAATGGCGTGCGTGTGTTTGTCGGTGCCACCACTGTGCATATCTTGTCTTCTGTAATCAATGACATGAGGTTTTCATGCTGCTGCAAGATGTTCTTTATATATTGTAATATCAATAATGAATTGTCCATGTTATGTCGTCTCTGTCATGCGTTGTATATTTTTAATGTGTTCTTGCAATATCTTCTCCATTTCTGACATTGCTTGTGCTGATGCTGATGTGACTGCTGACATGAAGAAATTGACTGGCTTGATGTAGCCAAGATATCGCTTGTGTTCCAATGGACGTCCACGATAGCGTTTTTGATAGCGTTTGCGCGTTCCTCCCTCGAAAAATCTAGCGCGATATGTTCCAGATGTCTTTGCTCGTGTACCAAGCGTGTGTACTGTCACAGCTGTTCCATGTCTTCGTGAATATCTTACAGCATCTGCCAGCGTATCACTGTATTTGTCTGACTGATGTGATGCGGTGGGCATCTTCAATATGAATGAGCTGCGTGCTGCTTCTCGCAATATGCGTGCTGCTGAATACAGACAGTCAGATTCAATGTCTGGCATTCTGTCCATCATCATATTCAATGACCCCATGAAATCACCTTTTACTTTTACAGCCATATTTGTAAAATATTTTTATTTATACAGTGTTATAAGTTCAGTGCCCACTTCAATGTCTTGGTAGTATTTGTTTGGAATTGCTGATAAGACGCGCCAGTAGCGGTTGTTCCACAATATGATGTGGTCTTCAGCAACAGGGACATAGCTGCGCACATAGAATGTGATATTTACAGGAAATGTAAGTGCATCATTGTCCTCTGTGCGTGTCATGCCTGTGTATTGCTTTGAAGCTCGTGTAGTGCAGATGAGCTCCAAGTTCTTGATATTGAGATATGGTCCATAGTCAGACATCTCAACAGGCAGACGGTATATTGTTATCTTCTCTTCACGCAGGCGTCCAGCTTTCATGCAAAGTTTCTGTATAATTTTATAAACATATAGACAGCGTCAGGTATCTGATTTTCGTTGTCTGTACCACGATTCGCATACATGTATTCAACAAGCATGCGCATAGCATGTATCAATGGGGTTGGAAGTTCACCATCATGGCAAGCAGCAATGACATCAAGGTCTTCATTGACAAGCTCCGAGACGATTGTCTCTGCCGTGTCACACAGTGACTCTAAATATTCATCATCATCTGTGAAATAAGTGTCAATGATACACTGTCTTTTTGCATCTTCAAGTTTAATGTAATTTGCCATTTATCGTATATGTGTTGTTTTTAAAAAAGGTGGACAGTGGAGCTTCCCACCATCCACCTGTCAAGTTTTATATACTAAACTTACCAACAAAGACGTTGATTTATTGTTTAAGCAACTGTACCCTGTACGAAAGCTTCCTTGCGTGTGAATGCCCAATCATAGAAAGTGTTTACTATGAGACGAACAATACCGTAGTCAGCTTTTGTGATTGCATCAACTGTCAATGTAACAGGTGCCCATTGTCCAAGAACAATTGTTGACCAGTCACCAACGATGAATTTCTTGTTGCCAAGATGTGTTGAGCTTACTAATGGTGTTCCATCAACTTCATTATTTTCAAATACCATGCGAGTTGTCTTGCCTCCGAAGGACATAGCACGAAGTGCTGCCTTTGCTGCAGGAGAAGCAGCATATTTGATTTGTCCGTAGTAATTTGCCTTTTCAATTTCAGCTTCAGCAGCTGCTAACTTAGCAAATGTATCAACAGTGCCAGCATCAGTGATTAATGGAGTTGTTACTGCTCCAGCACCTTCACCAGTAGTTGTAGAATTGAATATACCCATTGGCTGGTTGTCAGTAGCAGCACCATTGCCGAAGAATGTAGCTTCAAGCTTGTCCTGAATTGATTCTGCAATCTGCTTGCGTAAGTAGTTTTCAACACCAATTGAGTCTTGTGCTAATTGCTGCATTGAAATTTCAACAACAGTTGCAAGACGCTTTGGCTGCATCTTGATGTAGTCGAATGTAGCGTCAGAAGCTGATTTCTGTGCTGTTTCACCCACCCATGCTGATGTGATTGCTGAGCCATATGGGATTTGGATATCACCAACAAGACCAGTCATTACATTTACGCCGAGGTCAGCAAGAATGTTCTTTGACTTCAATGGGTCCATGATGTCCATGAAATCAGTTTCAATAACTGCATCATGTGTTCCATCATTGCCAGTTACCTGAATTGTGCGTTTTTCAAATGGCAATACCAAGTCTGCTTTGCTTGACTGTATGCCAGCTTTGCGAAGCTCAGCGCGTCCTTCTGCATTAACTGCTTGTGTATATTCATCAACATTGCCATTGACGATGCCACGGAGTGCGCGTGTTAAGCTAAATTTGATTGTATTTTCCATATTTCTAGAAATTGTGTTTTTATTTTTTTGTTCTTCTTTTTGTTCTGTCTGTACTGCTTCCATTTCTTCGGAGCGTTCTTCAAGCTGACGGTTCAGCTCGTCAAGCTCACTGCGCATTTTGCGAAGTTCAGCAATGTTTTCATCATAGCGTGCTGTTTCGTCTTCGTTGAGATTTCGCATTTCTTTCTTACATGTTGCGATTATCTCCTTATTATTGGCAATGAGCTCATTGATACGACATTTATATTCTAATGAGTTCATAGTTAAAATGTAGATATTATTATATATTTAATATAGCAAAGTCGCTAGCTTGGTCTCACAGATTATTCTTCTGTGCTTGTGACGTCAGCGAATTGTGCTTCAATATTGTTCATGTCATCAATGCGCTCTTGAAGTGAAGCAAGCACCTCAGCATCAAGCTGTTCAATCTTGTCTTGTGCTCGCTTTGACACTGATGTTGTTGCATATGCGCCAGTGCGGACAATCGAGCAGTCATACAAGCGTGCAATATGATTGATTGTGCGGCATGTGCGTCCATCTGCTTCTCGACACCATGTATCTGCAGTGTTGTCTTCTTGGTCGATTGAGAATGCAAAGCTGCATTCGTCCAATTCTCCACGCTGCACCTTTGACATTATGTCATTGCCAAATGCAGTGTCAGGACATTCAAAGTCAAAATAAAGACCATCTTCACGCAGCTCTAAATTAAGAGTGCCCTCACCAAAGCGTGAGCGTGCGAGGAAATTGTCTTCATGATGGTCAAATGTCATGAATATGTCTGATGAGCGCAGCGTTTCTTCTGTGATTGCTGTAGGTGCAATTGTCTCATACCATCCAATATATCGTGATTGTTCATTGAAGCGCACAGCATATCCACAGATATGTCGTGAGGTATTTTCATCGTTATTTCTCAGCTCCAGATTCGTCTTGAAGCTTCTTATCTCCTTCTCCATTTTCTTCATCGTTGTTTTTATCGTTGTCTTCGTCTTTGTCTGTGTCAGTTTCATTCACTTTGTTTGAAGCGACATCTGTATATGGCAATATCAAGTCATCACATCCATCAATAGGATTAAGTGACAGCATCTGTCGTGCTTCATTGATTGTTATTATGCCATTCTTTGTGAGTGTTGTGATGTAGTTCGCTTCTGTCTGCTTGTCTGCTTTCAACAGCACATTTGTGTTAAAGTTGATGTAAATGTTGCGCTCAACAGGCAATATTAGCTTGCGTGTGAATTCGCATTCAATCATTTCAACATATGGCAGCAGTGTGTGCTGTACGAATTCAATGTTTGCTGATTCAATCGTGCCATATTGTGAATGTGACAAGTCGCCAAGAAGAATAGGCGAAATGTTAAAGAAGCGTGCAATTTCATTCACATTGAACAATCGTGTTTCAATCATCTGTGCATCTTGCATTGAGCTTGCAACAGGTGAATATTTCATGCCTGCTTCAAGCACTGCAATTCCGCTTCCATCACCTGTCTGTGCTGATGTCCATGACTGGCGTATCTTATTGCGCTGCTCATCTGTCAGACGCATTGCATCAGATGATAATATGCCGTTTACAGCACATCCTGATGAGAAGAAATTGCTTGATGCTTTGTCTGCATTCTTAGCTAATTTCACTGTCTTGTCAGCAAAGAACAATATGCCACGTCCAAAAACACCTTCCAATGAGTTGATTGTCAGATGTATCATGTCAATTGGCTCAATAGCACCGCGTCTCACAGTAGGGATTTTGTAATATAGCTGCTGTTTTGCCTCATTGAATTCAATCTGCACGTCACTTGGACGGACATAGCGCAATTGAATTGGCTTGCCTGTTTCATCGCGCTTAATATAAGCATAAGCATTTCCTATAAGCAGCAAGTCACACATCATTGTCTTCATTGTTGTGTATCGCGTCATCAGCGTGTTGTCGAACAAATGATACACACAATGATTGTCTAGCTTCTGCTCACGGTTGTCTTGTTTTATACATACGTCAATAGGCAGTGAAGCGATAGCGTTTGAAATTATCTGTACAGCACTGTATACTGGTGACAATGACATTGCTGGATAGTTCGCCAAGTTCAATGTTGCATTTGAGAGACCAAGTGCATAGCATGCGCTTTCAAGATATGAGTTGCTTCGCTGTTCTGGCTCTGCCTTCTTGCGTTTCCAGAATAATAGATTCATATCGTGTTTTTATATAATATTGTAAATTTGTATGTTCTTACATACAATATAGTAATTTTTAAGAAGTGCTATCTAAATCGTATACCATCGGTGAATAATTGTTCTGCTGCATGAAGCCACCAAGTGCTTCAAGCATCGCAATCACTGGGTCAATCTTATTGTTGTCTGCATGATTTGCTTTTATTGGCTTGCAGTTCTCATTCCAGTCATATTTCAGCTCAACATTGCCAAAACACCATAATATTGCAGGATTTTTATCAATTATCACCTTGCTGGACTTTACGAGTATCTCAAATTGCTTTGTTGGACGGTTGAAATTGGCTAATCCCTGTGAGAATGGTGTCAGCTGCAACCCTTCATTTGTTGCATTTATTGCCCACTGTGTTGCATTATATTGGTCATAATATATGCCATAAAGGGTTAAGTCGTTTGCAACATGTATCTGCTGGCGCAATATCTCATCATAATCAACAACATTTCCTGGGGTTCGGATGGCATATCCGTGATGTATCCAGTCGCGATAGATTGAGGAGTTGGGTGACGTCTGTATTGCTTCATCTGGAATAAACAGCCATGACTTGAATATGTATTTTGTCTTCCATTTCTCACGGTCTGGATTTGGCGGCAGCAGAATAGAGAATGCTGTAAGGTCGCCAACATATGACAAGTCGACACCCATATATGCATAATCACCTTTGAACGCTGAGAGGTCGACATTATGCATACAAGCAGACAATATCTCACGCGAGATCCATGTCTTCTGTGACTGACACCACATATTCAGCGTCTTTGTCTTCACACCAACTTCCAATGATGGTGTGTTAAGTGCTGTCTGTATTTCAGAGCGGACATATTCTTCACTGACTGTCTCATTCAGTGATGGACAGCATTTCTTCCACACACGACGGTCCTGCCAGTCATCGCCTTCATCCAACTGTGCTATGAATGAAAACAATGTATCATCTTGCTTGACGTTGTTCAATATGTCACAGCATGTCTGCCACAGTGAATAGCATGGATATTCTTGTCCCAATTGAAATCCAGCAGTAGTGATTGCCATCATCAGCGGCTGTCGGCGTGCTCCCTGTGATGATTTCATTACGTTCCACAAATCCCAGTTCTTCTGAGCATGCAATTCATCAAAAATAGTCAGTGAAGATGAGAAGCCATCCAAGCCAAGTGAGTCAGATGATAGCACTTGAATGACAGATTTTGTCACTGGAATGCGGATTTCACCACGGTAACGGTGGAATATCACACGCGTAGGGTCGATGGATTCTGCAAAATTAGAAGTGTGTTTAAAGCAGAGATTTGCTTGCTTCACATTATTTGCAATGAAATCGACCTCACATCCGTTTTCTTTGTCACAAATGATGGTTGCCAGTGCAATAGCAGCGGCAAGTGCTGTCTTTCCACATTTGCGTGACAGCATACAGAATGCTGTTCGTGTGATGCGAGTGTCATCTTTGCGCCATTTCCATCCAAATATCTGTGATATTACAAATTGCTGCCATGGAAGCAGCTCAAAATGCTGCCCATTGAAGTCACCTTCATAGTGCTTCAATTTGTAAATAAATTTTATTCTACGGTCAACATCTGCGTCATCAAAATATATGTCATCGCGTTGCTCAAAGTCACGAGCACGCTGACATGCAAGCTTAACCCACTTGCCAGCGACAATCTTGCCATCCAGAACGTCAGTGATGTATTTTTTGTATGCTTTTCGGTTGTATGTGCTCATTCTGACAATATTTCAAGTAATTTTGTCGCATTGTCTTCCTTTGAAGCATGTTTCAGACGGTTCATACGGCGGCGTGCCATTGATGTTGCACCACTTTCCTTAATCATATCCATTATTTTTGTGTATGACTGTTGCAATATAAGCACGGCAGCATTGCGCTCGGTCTTGCCACTTTTTGTTTTAATGAAAAGACCATCCTTCTTCATTGTGTCATATGCATTGAAATATATGTCTAACTGCACAGCAAGCAGTTCAAGAGACATATAGTAGTATTCTGGCACAACGGAGTCGTTGTATTCAAGTGCGTCTACGAGCATCTTGATACAGCGGACAGTACGCTTATCATATTGCTTGAATTGTTTATCGACATCTTCAGATTTAATCATTTGTCTTTGTTGTTATTTTTGTGAGATTGTATAAACATACAATTAATAATAATAAAATAGAATATCTATACAGTAAATTTCAACAAAAAAGAGGCACTGCCAACACCTTGTGCCGACAATGCCTCCGTGGAAACTGTTCGTATTATATTGCGAAATTAGAAAAATTTAGGTCCTTATCAATGAAAATCGGAGCGTGCTATTCAAAGGTATGGGTAAGATACACACGCTCCGATTGGTGTAAGATATAATATTTACTTTCACAAGTAAGTATCATACAATCAATTATAAAATGCCTGTATGTGTTTGTTAAAATATGTTTTCAATCAAAAGTGAACATAGCAGCTTTTTCAGCAGAGCAATTTTATAATATTATGAAAATAGAAAACAAAATCTCTTTTGTTGTAAAAAATATATACATGATTTTATGATATGAAATTATGTCAAGATTACATATATACCGCCGTATAGATGATGAGTGTGTATTTCTGTTTACTTGACTGCTATGCTCACAACAATGGAAATAACTATTTCTTTATCTGTTCAGTGAAGACTTCGTTTGTCACTGTGTTTATCTTTGATACCGTTGCATAAACATTTCGTTCAGATTCAATTATCAAATTTAATGTGTGTAATACGCATGTCATCAACAGCTGTGTTGTCTTATCCTCCAGCAGGCAGTTGAATGATAATATAAATGTAGGCATTTCACGCCAGAATAATATTGAGCTGCATAGCGTTGGCTTATCCAACAGCATGTCTGTCATTGTATCATGAACGTATTTGACAAATCGCTTGTCACGTGCTTTGTTTACGTTGAAAATGTTTATGATTACACGGTCAGTATGTTTCTTGTTGTCTTGTAGAGCAAGTTTTAATGCATCTTTCACTTTCATTTATTTGTATGTTTATATAATAATAATAAAATAGAAAGATTTATGTGTAAATTAAATGAAAATATGTCAAATGTTTGGGACGTCTGTTGCTCTCAACAAGAACGGTATATGATTGAGTTATGTTATGTTTATAAAATAGAATAGTTCTAGCAGTGTGTTCAATGTTTATGAGATTAAATTTTTATGTTATATAACATGTTTTTTGATTTAACAATTTTCACAATTTTTAAAAGTTGCTTTTTCCAGAGAGATAGTTGGGTTTTTGCGTAACCAGAGTGACAAGAGAGGTTCCAAACTGGTATTTTTAAGGGCAAAATGAAAACATTTTACAAAAAATGATGTTCTCCGACTGTGTTTTCTCGGG
>Ga0326512_10000369_pt1 | contig 38947 bp, 23 predicted proteins | sample 1_2617_0518_D_FD_203652 | JGI IMG/M metagenome (GOLD analysis project Ga0326512, IMG submission 203652) | Bovine rumen microbial communities from UC Davis, California, United States - 1_2617_0518 | ecosystem: Host-associated > Mammals > Digestive system > Stomach > Rumen | place: USA... | reverse complement strand
CTGAGGAGGTCTATGAGATGGTCTTCGACCTGATGTTCTCTTTGGACGCCACCGAGGATCAGCTGGACTTCCCCGTGGTCTATGGCTCGGCAAAGAACGGATGGATGGGTGAGGACTATAACACACCAACCAACGACATCACCTACCTGCTGGACAAGATTGTGGAGGTGATTCCTGCTCCCCAGCAGCTGGAGGGTACACCACAGATGCTGATTACCTCTCTTGACTATTCGAGCTATACAGGTCGTATCGCTGTGGGTCGTGTTCATCGTGGCTCTCTGAAGGACGGTCAGCAGGTGACGATTGCCCATCGTGACGGTACGATGGAGAAGACGAAGATCAAGGAACTGCATACCTTCGACGGTATGGGACATGTGCGTACTGAGCAGGTAGACTGTGGTGACATCTGTGCCGTCATCGGCTTGGAGAAATTCGAGATTGGAGACACGATCTGTGATGTGGAGAATCCGGAACCGCTGCCTCCTATCGCCATCGACGAGCCGACGATGTCGATGCTCTTCACCATCAACGACTCCCCCTTCTTCGGCAAGGAGGGAAAGTTCGTCACCAGCCGTCATATCAACGACCGTCTGGAGAAGGAGTTGGAGAAGAACCTCGCCCTGCGTGTAGAGCCCTTCGAGGACGCTACCGACCGCTGGGTGGTCAGCGGTCGTGGTGTGCTACACCTCTCCGTGCTCATCGAGACCATGCGCCGTGAGGGCTATGAGCTGCAGGTGGGACAGCCGCAGGTAATCTATAAGGAGATTGATGGGGTGAAGTGTGAGCCTATCGAGGAACTCACCATCAACGTACCTGAGGAGTTCGCCTCTAAGATGATTGATATGGTGACACGCCGTAAGGGTGAGATGACCTCCATGGAGAGTCAGGGTGAGCGTACGAACATCGAGTTCGACATCCCTTCCCGTGGTATCATCGGACTGCGTACCAATGTGCTGACGGCATCACAGGGTGAGGCTATCATGGCACACCGCTTCAAGGAGTACCAGCCTTACAAGGGTGACATCGAGCGTCGTGTCAACGGTTCGATGATTGCCCTGGAGACAGGTACCGCCTTCGCCTATTCCATTGATAAGTTGCAAGACCGTGGTAAGTTCTTCATCGACCCGGGTGAGGAGGTATATATGGGGCAGGTTGTCGGTGAGCATGTGCATGACAATGACCTCGTGGTGAATGTCGCCAAGGCAAAGCAGCTTACTAATGTCCGTGCCTCCGGTACTGATGACAAGGCACGCATCATCCCCAAGACCGTCATGTCACTGGAAGAGTGTCTGGAGTATATCAAGGAAGATGAGCTGGTGGAGGTCACTCCCAAGTCGATGCGTATGCGCAAGATCATCCTTGACCACGACCAGCGTAAAAAAGCAAATAAACAATAAAACATCTCCCCTTCTCCCGTTTCTTCGTGAAACGGCGGTGTATAGGGCGTTTCAGTACGGGAGTAGTTGTCGCAACTACTCCCGTACTAGTCCCTTTTTTATGCACTTTTTTGTGGTATCGCTTTGTAATAGGCGACATGACTATGCTCCACATGCTCATAGCCTAAGTCCCTCATGGCGAATCCAAGTTGAATCCTGCTGCTTCTGTCAATCTTGACGAAGGGGTATTCCTGCTGGATGACTTTCAACATCTCTGTGCTATTGATAGTCTTGATACGTTCTCCCTCCTTGGGTTTCCTGAAACATACCTTGATCATCTCGGCAATGTCTTTCTGCTCCATGTAGTTGAGGTTCAACTCTTGGATACGGGTCACTTCCGCATTGTTGAACCAATATGGTACCTTCAATTCCCTAATCTCATAAAGCACCTGTGCATACAACTGCTCATAGTCAATCTCATCCTCGTTGTCGATGAGTTGTCCTTGGGGTACCGCCAGACAGATGTATCGGCGTGAACCTGTGGCATCCGTCAGCGGATGGGGGTTGTTGGTGGTGGCGACGAAAGAGGCAAATCTCGGACGGTCCTCCTGAGAGCATCCGAAGATGGGTCGCCCGTTGACTTTCGACTTCGACAGTGTCTGTTTCAGATGGGCATGCTGACTGGGTCGGATGGCATCTAACTCATCAAGGTTCACCAGCAGGTTGTTGGTCAGTGCCATCTCCTTGTCGAACTTGTTCGAGAGGTTCAGGTGGTCGAGGAAATACACTCGCAGGTGGGGTGGGAGCAGTCGGGTGACGAAGGTTGTCTTGCCACATCCCTGTGCACCTATTAAAATAGGTACGCACTCGTTACCATGAATGGTGTCCATTTGCAACCAGTGGGCGACCGTCGAGCGGAGCCATACGGCAAGGAACCCATGCTGCTCTGTCGAGATACCAGGTAGTCTGCCGAACAACTTCGCTACATGGTTCTGTCCGTCCCACTTTGCCAGGTGTTCCAGGAAGTCCTGGACAGGATTGAACGTTGGAACCTCCTCGGAATGAATCAGTTCCAAGATTTCCGTTTTCGGACTCCCTTTCTCACAGACTCCCTCTCGTTTGGCACGGATGATGATGCTGTTCAACGCCTGTTGGGTGAATGTCCTGTAAACAAGTTCCTCTGCAGGAAGGGTTGCGAACTCTACCTTTCCGCTCAATACGTTGCGACGGAAGAGGTAATTGTCTTGGAGGAATAACTCTGTGCCTAGAGTTCCCTCCTGCGAAGCCGTAAGGGTCTCGCTTTGTGAATTGGAATTTTTAAACATAGTTTGTTAATAAATTTAGTTAATAATGTGTTCTCAAAAGCAATGGCAAAGATACAAAAAAATAATCCCTTTTGCAATACCTTTTAGGAGGCATACCCCTTCCAGATACCAGGGATTTAAGATTCCCATTATCGGGATACCCCGTACGAGATATCAGGAGTACCTCTACGAAGCCTCCGGAATGGGATTCCCAGATATTCGGAAGACTCTTGGGAATAATATTAATGGAGTATAAAAATTATAAACGTCCTTCCTTCTTCGTCAGAAAGTGAAGAAATCATATACATAGGCATAATGTTCGAAGACCAGGTTTTCCGTATAGCCAGTGCGTTGGAAGAGTTGGATAATCCACTTCTGTTGCTCCTCATTCAGCATCCGTTCGCCATTGTTATAACGATAGTAATTGCTGGTGCCGTTGAGATATTGTCGCATAGCAGTACGTAATCCCCTTTCATGTTTGCTCCTCACCTCCTCGAATAGTTTGCCGAAACCCCATGCCATCTTGACGGGCTGACCAGTGGCAAATAGTCGGCAACCCCTCTCTGTCATCTTTATATTCGGATAGACAGCAGGTCCCCAGTCCCGATCCTCTGGCATTTCCTTGCCAGCAAGATACCTCAGACACTCGTCCTTCATAGGACATGTTTCCATAAAACATAGTTGATACCCTTTAGGTACATTCCGATAATCGGCTCTGATAGTTAGATCCTTTGTTGTCATTAATAGTTATGAAATTAATGGTTTGTAATAAAGTTGATAATATCATAGTTGATATATCGACTACAAAGTTACAACTTTTTCTCGAATCCACCAGCCTCCCCACCTCTCTTTTTTCACAAAAAGGAGATGAGCCTGCAAAAAAGGGAGTAGTACGGGAGTAGTTACACCAACTACTCCCGTCCCGAAATGCCCTGAACATCGGCATTTCAAGAGAAAATGGGAGTAGGGGAGTAGTTTTTCGTTTTTGACAATAAAAATAAGAAAAAAGTGACTTTTGTTGTTTATAAACAATAAATTTGTTATCTTTGCAACATACTTGTTACTAACCTAAAACGAATGTAATGACAAACAAATATGATATTTTCATCAGTTATCGTAGAGATGGCGGTGCACAGTATGCTCGTATTCTGCAATTGATGCTTATCCAGCGAGGATACAAGGTGTTCCTTGATTACGATGAACTGACTGACGGAGTCTTCAGCGACAAGATCGTAGCGGCCATCAAAGAGGCACCTGTCTTTATGCTTGTTTTGTCGAAAGGCTCCATGACACGGTGTGCCAACGATGGTGACTGGGTACGGAAGGAGATCACGCTGGCCGTTGAACAGGGAAAACATATCGTACCCGTCAACCCTGACAACGGGTTTGACGGATTCCCCGAGGGGATGCCAGAAAAATTGAAGGATTTTATCGGTTCTCACCAGCATTCCGAGATCAGCTTCGGTCAGGCACTCGGAGCCACCATCGACCTGATGATCAAGAACCGCTTGGTGCCGACACTTGGTGAAAGGGTGTCGAATGAGCATAAGGATACGGATTTTGAGACAGCACAGGAGACACTGCGGAAACAGGATGCCCATAACCGCTTTATGAAACGGGTGGGCATCATCGGTGCTTTGGTGATTGTCTTGATCGTGCTTGGCACATGCCTCTGGTTCTGGCATAACCAGCAGTCAAAGAACCAGGCTGATGCTGAAATGGCTGCCCTTCGAAAGATGTGCATGGAGATACAGGATCGTCACAAGACTTTCGGTCTGCAGTTCTCTCCTGATCTCACAAGGGAGCAGATGAACACCATCGACACCCTGCTTCAGAAGATGTCTCCTGTACGCCCCGACACACTATGGATGAGCCAGTATGAATTCACGGTCGGACAGTGGTATGGCATCAAGGGAGAACCCTATGACGAAGCACAGAAGGACATGCCGATGACCAATGTGTCGTATGGTGATATCTATCTGTTCCTCGGTGAGTTGGGCGACATGACCAACCTCCAGGTGGCGTTGCCTTCTGTCGAGGAGTGGGAATATGCGGCCCATGGGGGTGAGAACAAGGAGACAACCTTGTATGTTGGTGATGATGATGTCAACAAAGTAGCATGGTATAGGGATAATTCGGAAGGACACCCGCATCCCAGCGACGGTCAGCAAGGAAAGGATCCCAATATGCTCGACCTCTACGACATGAGCGGTAATGTTAGTGAAATATGTAATACTCCTTTTGATGAGAGCGGATTATATACTATTTGTGGTGGTGATTATGATTCGCCGGCATCAGAAGTAACAGCCTCTTCTCGTAAAGGTATTGATACCAATACTAAAGATAAACATGTAGGCTTCAGAATTATTATCAGAAAAGAGTGACTATAAAAATAATAAGGTATGAGAAAAATTGTTATTGTTCTACTATCCGCATTTGGTATATTAACTGCATATGCACAGGAAACGTGTACTGACAGTATGAGTATTGATGCAGCATTCAACGCATGTATTGCTATGCGCGATGCTGTGGCTAACAAAGATTCCGTTGCCATCAAGCAGTCGGTCAATGATTTGAAGGCCGCTGGCACTACTAATTTTTCTTCCCTCAGGTGCAAGGATGACAGCATCGCCTCACTCAATGGTCATCTTGTCTTTGATGAGGCATTTGCCGACAGCATCGCTGAAGGTAAGGATGTATATGGTAAGGCTGATGACATGAATCGCTCTACTGCCCACCGTGGTCAGACTTCAGATGGCTCCATCCTCACCAAAACCTGTTTCGTAAAGGCAGGCAAGAGCACCAAATACTCCTTTGCCTCCAAAGGTCATCAAGAACTCGCAGTGGTTGCTGAGGCAGGCGGCCTTGTCACCATGAAGATTCACGTCACGAACAATGCTGGTCTTGACAAGCGTTTTGATGATACCAAGAACGTCAAGAAGGGAATGCCCCAGCGCAAGACCTCCTTCGAACTCCCTACCGACCGCCGCAATACGGTGGAACTGGAAATCATCAACTGCGGCAAGAAAGACTGCAGTTTTGTGGTGATCAGTAACTAAGTAGCGTCTTTCTTGTTTCAAAATATGGAAAAAGTCAAATACCCATTTCTCGTCCTTTTCTTTTTGTTCGTTTACAAGCTTCATGCTGAAGATGTAAATTTACAATTGGCATTTTCTATGGCCACAATGAGCATACAGAATGGAGACTACGCTGGGGCAAGGAAGATGTTGGAAAAAATTTCTACACAGTGTGAACGTTCTGCAGATTGGGAGATACGCTACAAATACTATCTGCTGAATGGGGATATCTACTATGCTTATGACAAGGACGTTAGACGGTTTAATCAATATTATCAGCAGGCCCTGGATGCCTATCCTTTAAGCATTCCATTAACTCAAGAATTTTTGTCAAATGCCGCTAACCTTTGTTGGGGGCTTATAGATGATGAGTGTTACGAACAGGCAGAAAAACAAGCAGCAAGATATCTTGTTCGTGGATCATCGCTTGCCGACAGCTGCTTGTATTCATCTGCATTGTTTTCTGTATTGGCAAAATGCTATGAGCAGAGAGGAGACACCATCATGCCTATGCATTTCCACGACAAAGCACAGGAGTTGGCCATTAGATACCATATTCTAACAACCAAGGCTGATTCTATTGCCATATACAATGATCGCTTAGACAGATTCAAGCAAACAATGAATGCGGCCAAGGCTCGATTCAGCAAAAAAATGCCCAACTATCTGCTGATGCTCAACGAATACTGTGACATGATTGCCCAAGCGGGAAATCTTCACGAAACGATTTATCTGGCAGAGAAAACCATCACCCTGGCCACGAATATGCATATGGACTATTTAGATGGTGCTTGCGATGCCTATTTTTATCTGTTGTACAGTTATGCCTCTAATAAACAATTGCACGAGGCGGAACGTGCATTATTGCCAGCTGTAGAATACTTTAGCAGGTTTCCCCAAAAACAAGTCAACGAGGCGGTCTTGCTCTATCAGATAGGCTTAGGCCTCATGGATTCCGAACAATATCCCGAAGCCATAAGCTATTTTGAACGTACTCGCAAGCTATGGAATGTCAATCAGCAGGAATATCGGAAGATGATACCTCAATTGATTAAACAATGTAAAGAACATCTATGAAACACTTGATTGTATTTGTCTTCTTGCTAGTCTGCAGCATGACAGCTACGGCTCAAAACAAAACTGGTGCTGACGAATTTGAAAAATTCTATGAAAATAAGGCGGCAGACTATATGCGATATATGCAGACGCGAAAGGCTGACTCTATGCAGATTATTGCAGATCAGTTGCATGACGAAGTGATTTCCAGAGGAGTGACAACGCTTTACCTTTCTGCATGTAAATACATGAAAGCATGGGCTGAGTCTGCCAAAGGATATACTCAGTCTGCTTTCACTTGGCTTGAAGATGCTCATAAAGTGGGGGTGAAAGTGGCCGATCAGGAGAAAGACTCTAAGGTTTATCCACTATATATTGAAATGTTGGGGAATCTTGCCCAAGGTTATTATATGCGTGGTAACTATCAGAAATCCTTAGAAGTAATGAACGAGATGGAGCTGCGTTCACTAGACTACTACCATGAGGCCAGCCTACAGTATCTGACGACCCTAACCATGAAGTCGGATGTCCTTTTTAGATTAGCACGATTCCAGGAGTTGTCGGCACTTTTAGATAAAGTTGACTCCATCAGCCGTATTGTACCAAACCTACCTCCACAGCAACTGGCACAGATTCAGTCTGGCATAGCCAAGTTCAGACAGCATACAACTGGACAACTGCAACAGGCTCAGTCAAACACAGTAGATGTTCAACAGGACGAGATGGCTATGCTTGAGCAACAGGCTGCACAAAAAGCCAATAGCGGACAACACCAGGAAGCCATTAATATTTTACGGCAGATATTGACAAAAGTTGAGACACAGCAGTTTTTCGACAGTCAATTATATTCCTATTATGTCCAGCAACTGTGTTTCCTTCTTTCTTCTAACAGAAGCTATACAGAAGCACTCAATGAGTTGGAAAAGGCAAAAATGATCGTTGAAGCACTTAGCCCCTCTGACCCCTATGCTATTAGGAGTATTGAAGCCGTTGGAGGAAAACTTTTGTATAGTATTGGCGATTACAAAGAAGCATTGAAGCGGCTTAACAATGCTAAGCTGATGTATGAACAGGCAGGGGACAATAGTACACAATATTACATGAATTGTATATGGAACTTAGCCATAACCTATACAGAGAGTGGCGATTTTGCATACGGAAAGCTATTTATGGATGAATTTGCACGTTTTTTGGACAGTAGTTTTCAAGGAGTTACATTAACACCAGAAATGCTGTTGTCAAAAATGTCATTTTCTGCGTTGTATGGTTTAATCGGATATGATGATGCGTCCATAAAACATTTGGAAGAACTGCTGTCCAATGACAAAGCATCTGTATCCCCCTATCTTTGGAATTATTCCAGCATGATTCTCTCTCTGTTTTTAATGAAAAAGCAGAATTGGCTACAAGCAGAACAAGTACTCCAAAATATGTATGATGATTTGAGTGAGGATATGGCTCATCGACGGCAAGGGTGCCTTCTTATGTGTGCTGCTGCTCAGCAACGGTCTAATGCTGCTATCCGCCAAAAGCAATACAACGATTATACCCGCCAGCATGTAAAAGCAGTTATGTCATCTTTCAGTCAGTTAGAACAACAGATATTTTGGGAACGGCAAACTTACATGTTAGCCAGTGGAAACTATCCCTTGCTTCGTATGATGTCAAACAATCAGAGTGTAGTCGATGAGTGCTATAATGTAGCACTCTACAACAAAAGCATGCAGGACAAGTTCCTACATGAGACATATACGTGGAAAGATGTACAAGAAGTGCTGGTGGAAGGTGAGGTGGCTATTGAGTTTATTGCCGCTAATACCAGTTTCTTTGATGACAAAGGTATGCGATATGGGGCACTTATACTGCGTAATGGACAAAGTCCACAGTATGTTGACCTATGCAATGCCGAAAACTTGGTAAGTATTTTCCAGGATGTCATCCATACCGATACAGCTATGATAAACCAGTTGTATGATGATGACAATACGTTTCTATATGATGCAATATGGAAACCGCTGGAAGACTTTTTACATGATGGTGATATTGTCTACTATTCACCTGTAGGTAGTTTGGGACAGGTCAGCATGTCCGCAATCCGTGATGCCCATCGGCAGCTTATTGGAAAACGCTACTATATCCATCAGGTTTCTTCTACCGCTAACATCATCACCATGAAACGCAGACAATGGCAAAAGCCGCAAAACGCCACGGTCTATGGCGGGATCTATTATAGTGCCAGTGTGGACGAGATGCTGTCTGCTTCCAAACCATACAAACATGATGATAATCATTTCCCACTGATGGCTCAACGTTCATTGTCTGCCACTCGTGGAGCTATTGTCGAACTGGAAGGAACGAGAGAGGAAGCTTATTATATCAAGGATGTGCTGGAAGGAACAGGCTGTCGTGTTAGTTTACTGACTGGCAATGAGGCAAACGAAGAGTCTGTAAAGGCTCTTCATGGAAATGCGCCTCACTTATTGCATATAGGAACTCACGGATTCATGCTCTCAACTAACCAAGATCAGGCCAGTCATGGCAACCTGTTTGAACAGATAAGTGCTACTGGCAACCAACAGCAATCACTCATGCTTCAGACTGGCCTCCTCATGGCAGGGGCTTATAATGTATGGAACAACATTGATGTACCACAGGGTATTGATGATGGTATTCTGACCTCTTACGAAATATCACAGATAGATCTCGGTAATTGCCAGCTTGCAGTTCTGTCAGCTTGCGAGACAGGATTGGGATTTGTCAATAATGCTATGGGGGATATCGGACTGAAACGTGCCCTCAAACTGGCAGGGGTTCGTACCATTGTTGTCAGCCTTTGGGAGGTGTCTGACGATGCTACCATGCTGCTGATGCAACACTTCTATAGCAATATTGCAAAAGGAGAAAGTCCGCAGCCTGCGCTCGAAGAAGCAAAAGAGGAAGTTAAGAAGATTTTTCCGCAACCCTACTATTGGGCTGGATTCTGTGTCGTCGACTAATCAAATAAAAAAATAAAAGGTTATGAAAAAGGTAAAGTTTTTATTGGCAATGACGGGCATGATGCTGTCACTTGCAGTGTCGGCTCAAAAGTACCATGATGCTGAAGGCGACCAGATTTTAGGACACGCAAAGTCGTTAACAATTAGTACCAATGGACAGTCGCAGACTGTCACTTATACACAAGACGGGAAGATACAGTCACCCGACATCTCCTCCCCGTCTTATAACGCTAACGGTTATATGACCAGTTGCAACTATACGATGATGGGGTATACAGGAAAAATGACATTCGATTACAATGTTAAGAATCAGGTTACCAAGCAAGTGCTTAGCATTGAAGGAGGTACAATTTCACAAGAATTTACCTACAACAGCAATGGCACAGTAAAAACGGAGACAACCACGATGAGCTATCAGGGCGTGTCACAGTCAATGACAGTGACTTATTCTTATCAGGATTATGATAGTCACGGTAGCTGGATTAAGCGCACCGGTACGTTAAACGGACAAAGTTCCGAAGAAACGCGCACTATTCTCTATTGGTGATGTGTTTTTTCTATAGTTGGACGCATTAGATTTGGAGATTTATATTATGAAAAGAATATTATTTTTCTGTGTATATCTGATGCTGGCAGGCAGTACTTGGGCACAAAGTGCCAAGAGTGATGAGTTGTTTGCCAAGGGAGTGGAGTTGTATTATCAGGAACGGTATGCAGAGGCGATACCGTTCTTCGAGGAATGTGACAGTTTGGATGTCCTGGAGATGGACACGACGAGTGTTCGAATCTCTTACACCTCCTGTTGGCTGAGCAGTTGCTGGTACAAAGTCGGAGATGTGCAGAAAGCAAAGAAATGGAGCAATACGGACTATGACTCTCAACCCATAGATCGTCGTCTGACCATAGAAGAGGACTCCCTGATGGACCAGGCATTGGCTGCTCTCAATCGTGATGACAATGTCACTGCCAACAAGTTGTTTGAGCAATGCATAGAACTCGACAAGCAGATTGTTCCATTTGTCTGCTCCCACAAAATCTTTATGATACTATACAATACGATTGCACTCAGTAATCTGAACAGGACTACGGAGGCGATAGAGACTTTAGACCTGCTGTATAAGGTCTGTCAGCAATCCTTGAGCGCAGACAATCCCCTGATCAATGAGACCTTGAAGATGAAGGCACAGATGTTGTGGGGCACAGGGCAACTGGACGAGGCTGGTGAGACATTGGGTGATTTGATGGAACATCTGCGCAATACAGGACAGGAGGGGTCAAGCGACTATCTATGGACATTAGAACAGGGTGTACAACTGGCTTTCCAAATGGGCGATGCTGAGGCTGTACGCGAAGGCGGCAGCATATTACTTGAGGAGACAGGAAAACAGTGCGGAGCAACTTCCGAACGGTATATCAATCAGATGGGGACTGTCGCGAATATGCTTTCCATCATGGGCGACTCTACCTGTATGGATGTCGGACAGGCATTCTGCACGATTGTCCGTAACCAAAACGGAATGGAAAGTCTTCCATATTTAAGGGCTTGTGGACTGATGGTGGAATGGGCCGGGAAGATGCTACGTGCGGACATTATGAAAGACTACCTCCATCAGTTGATGGTATTGACACCAAAGATGGAACCTGACCACCCGGAGAGTGCCCCTCTGTTTTCCATGGTACTGGCGATGTGCTATTTAAAAGAGGATGCAGACAGCGCGGCGATTTATGTAGAGAAGGGAATGGAGGGGCTACGGTCGTGTGGGATTACCGACGGTCCCTACTACCACATGGGACGCTTCTTCAGCGGATTGATAGCCGGTATCCACGACGACTACGGCCAGGCAGTAGCATTAATGGCACCGTCTATCGATGTCATAGCACCAATTGTAAAGGATAGTGTGTCACTGTTACAGAACAAATTGTTCCTTTCCTATTTCTACACCATGAACGGAGATTACTCGAAGGGGAAGAATCTGGGACTGGAAACGATAGAAAGTCTGCGTAAGGTCCTGTCGTCCCCGTCCATGGGAGGACGTTCCCGTGGGGCGATGTCACACTTGTCAAGCATCATCTTACTTTTCGACAATGCCCGTCAAAACGTACTATTCAGCAAACCCGACAGTGTACGCTACACATACGGACTGCTGCATCGTGAACTGCTGTACTTGAAGATGCAGCAAGAAGAGCGTCTCGACTCGTTTGACACAAGTAATTTCTTCAACACACTGGTCAAATACGGACACACGTCATTCTGGACAAAAGACTATCTGCACACACGCAGTGTCGTGACGGCATACACGGAAAAGATCAGGAACCTCTTCGGAGAGAAGAGTTGGGAATACGACCGTTGTCTGGATGCACTGATTCCCTGTTATGAAGATGACGACCCTATGTTGAAGACAGTTTATGAACAGCAGATCGCCCTGGAACAGAAACTGTATGGCAAGCGGCACCAATTCACGCTCACGACCAAGAGGAAATATTACAAGGCCATGGGTGACAACGAGGCCCTGATGGCTGTTACAAGACAAATGGCCAAACTTGGTTACATCAGCTATGGGGACGATGTTTCCAGCATGGTGTTCCTCTCGTCACAGAAATCCAATGATGACTACAAGTCGGAACTGAAGTACTACCAGGAGGTTTTTGATTATGCACTGAAGAACAAGAACGACATCTACTCATTGACCGTTCCCGTCAATGGGATCCTTTCATGTCTCTTGAAACAGGGAAAGACGGATATCTTGCCAAAAGAGTGTGTAAGCATGATGAGACAGGTCGAAGAACGCCGTCCTGCATTATGGAACGCAGTTGCTTTCAGTTTGGCGAGCTATGGCTTACTGGGTGCTGACGACGACACCTACGAACAATGCCTCATGGCACTCAACGATGCATTCGTACAGTTACAGAACCATCCGGAACAATATGCCTGTCTGTTAACGGCACGTTACCATGACGGTTATGTCGGCAGTGACAAGACGGACAAGGCATCACAACTCTACGACCGTGCCCTGACAATGGCCATGCCAGTCAACCAACGCCTGTACGACGAACTGTTGCTCAACAAACAGAAACTGGAATACTATACGCTTCATCACTATCATTATACCTATTCCCCGTCAGACATCCTTGACATGGAGCAGAGGGCTGATAAGATGGAGCAGATATTACAGGCGTACCCTGATTACAAGATTTCCAGCGACTATGGTGATGTCCTTGCCATTCAACTGAGAATCGCCTTGTTGCGTGGTGATGACGAAAAGGTTGCTTCACTGGCCAGTCGCCTGTGGGAAACGGTCAGAAGTCCGCACAAGGGTTTCTTCACAGATGGCGAGATAGCACGTATCAGTGGAGCGTCATCCAGATGTACACGCGAACTGATGTCCCTGGAAGAGAAAGAAGAAGTGCTGGGAGAGGCAGCCCTTCATATCAAAGACCGGGAGTTTCAGGCGAAGTTGGGAACATACGTGATTGGCAAACAATATGCGAGGGCCCGAGAACACCTGTCCTCACCATTCTATCGAAACAGTATTCAGTCTGACCTCGACGGACTTGTCAACACGGCAACACACTTAGCCTTTGCAACAGCCATCGACAGTCTTGCCGGTTATGCCTATGATGCCTCCATCTATTGTAAGGGTGCTCTGTTGCGCTCCGACAAGCTCATGGAGAGCCATATCGTCGAGCATGGTAACAAGACGGCCCGTCAATTGCTGGAAGAACTGAAACAGACCGTACTGCTCCAGGACAATGTGGAGATCAACCACCTCAGTGTTGATTCCCTTGCAGAGAGACGCCGGCAGTTAGACCATAAGTTACGCGACATCTCTAATATGTTTGGCGACTACACCTCGACGATGACGGCCAGTTGGCGTGACGTGCAGAAGAGGTTGAAAGTCACAGATGCCGCCATTGAGTTCTCTCAGTATCACGATGGCGATACCGTTCACTACTGCGCGTTGGTACTCAAGCACGACAGTCGTCATCCGGAAAAAGTCCTATTGTGTACCGACTCTCAATTAGCCGCTATCAAGGACTACTATACGACAGACAGCCTCTATGCCATCATATGGCAGCCTCTGGAGTCTGCATTAGAGGGTATAGAGACCATCTATTTCTCTCCGACAGGACAGTTGCATCTCATTGCCGTTGAAGATGCCAAATCCAGTCAGGACGACAGGTTCTCTGACAGATACCATGTCTACCGATTGTCCAACACTCGTGAACTGATTCCGTTAACCCGTCCTAAGCGCCAGGGCAGTGCCTACCTCGTCGGTGGCGTGGAATACGAGATGACAGAAGACGAATGGAACGATGCGACCCGAGACATCGCAAAAGGTTTTAGTGAAGACATGGATTTTTCACGCAACAGCGGATCGCTAAAGGAAATAAGAGACCGCGGTGCCCTCACCTTCCTGTCTGGCACAGAACAGGAGGTAAAGGCCATCAATAACCAGATGCAGGCTGCACACCAAACCGTGAAGTGCGTCATGGGAATGAAGGCGACGGAGGATGAGTTCAAGAACAGTGCCGAGGCAGGACATACCATCATCCATATTGCCACCCACGGTTTCTATACGCCAGTATCCGACGGACAGTCGGCAGGCAGCAATCCTGGCGAGGATACGATGATGAGTCGTAGTGGTCTCCTGCTTGCAGGGGCTCTGTCTTTCCTTAACGGTGAACCGCTTCCTGAGAATGTGGATGACGGTGTGTTGAGTGCCCGTGAGATTTCCCGTCTTAATCTCACCAGTGCCGATCTGATAGCCTTGTCAGCCTGTGAAACGGGTCTCGGTGATGTCAGCGGCGAGGGTGTTTTCGGTCTTCAGCGTGGTTTTAAGAAAGCAGGTGCCAACAGTATCCTCATGTCACTCTGGAAAGTGGACGATGATGCCACCTGCCTACTAATGACAGAGTTCTATAAGAACTGGATTGGCCAGAAGAAATCAAAGTATGAGGCACTTGAACTGGCCAAGCAGAGCGTACGCTCACATAAGGAGAACGGATGGGACGACCCGAAATACTGGGCGGCATTCATATTGTTGGACGGGTTAGACTAAGAAATAACCATGAAGAGATTATTGTTGATGACAGTGATGATTCCGCTATGTATTGCGGGATTCGCACAGACCATACAGCAAGCTGACAGTTTGCATCAGCGAGGACGGGAATCGTTGAATGCAGGGAATATCACCGAGGGGCGGGAGTATACCCGTCAGGCAATGGATATCCGGAAGAAACTGCTGGGAGAGGTGAGTGAGGACTACATCACGTCACTGAACAACTATGCTTTGACGTTCAGTATGGAGAAAAATTACCAGAAAGCGGTGGAACTGCAGGAACAGGTGATGCAACTGTGCGGCAAGCTCAGAAAACCACATAAGAACATCGGGATGTACACAACCAATATGGGACGGTATTACTATCTTGTAGGTGATAAGGCAAAGGCTGCGCAGATGTGGGAACAGGCTCTGCCGTTGGTGGAGAAGCATGGAGATATTTATGAGTTCTTGCTGAACAGTCTTGGTTCGGTCTATAGTGATGCTGGCGATCAACAGGGTATTAGTCGTGTTATGACACTGATGGATGAACATAATCAGCATGAGTTGACCAAGCCTTGTGATGAACCCAAATGTATGTTGGAGCGGGCACAGTATTATGGTACTACAGGCAATCAGGCAAAAGCGAAAGAGTGTTATCTTAAGGCTTTGGATATGCCGATGGATGACGAGACGAAATCGCAGGTGCATGAAGCATACGCCTCCTATTTGGGAGGAACTGTAAGGGATTTTGCCTCTGCTGCAGACTACTACCTCTCTGCAGCCAGCATCAGAAAGACTGTCAGCGGTGAGACAGAAGCGTATGCCAGTCTCATGTACAATGCCGGCATATATTCATTCATCGGTAAGAAATATGAACAGGCAGTGAGTGCCTATCAGGTAACGCTCGACTTCTATAGAAAATCCGACACGGAGGCAGTACGTAAGAAGATCGCCCAATGCATGAAAGGGATGGGCAATGCGTACAATGGCATGAAAGACTATGGCAAGGCCGTGGAGTGCTTCCAGCAATTAGTCGCCTATTATGAACAATATGACCAAACTAACGAAGAATACCCAAGGGCGATTCTGCGACTGGCCAAAGCAGAGAAGTTCAATAAGGAATATACCGTGTCTGTGGATCATCACAAACAGGCGCTGGCCCTATTTGATGAGCGTGGAATGTCCACTGATTATGCTGATGCTGCTGCCTCGCTTCAATTGTGTTATACTTATGCTGGCATCAACGAAACAGTGGATAGGAAGCACGAAGAGTCGCATGAAGCTCGGATGGCAAAGATTGATAGTCTCATAAATCAGGAGTTGGATGGCTTGGAACTGACACAAAAGTTTTTAGGCAAATTGATGTATGCCCGTTCGTTGGCTACACTGGGCGGCTGCTATGAGATGAAGGAGGACTGGGAAAACAGCATCAAATATTATCAACAATATATGGAGGCTGTTCGTGAGGCCATCCGCGACGAATTTCGGTTACAGAGTGAAGCAGAGCGTATGATTATCTGGGATGATGAGAAAAAAGAAATCTCGCAAATGCTTGAGCTACTGATAGATTTGCCAGAAGATCAAGAGAATCTGGCCAAGCAGATGGCAGGTTTTGCTTACGACGCGGAGCTGCTTTCAAAGGGTATTCTGCTTAACTCTTCGATTGAGTTCGGAAAGGTGCTGGCAGAAAAGGGTGATGCCAAACTAAAAGATGTCTACGAGCAGTCGAAAGCCATTAAAGCAGAGATAGAACGGTTGAGGAAGAGTGTCGCCACTGATAATGACTTCGACAAGATACTGAAACTTACACAACAGAATCAGGCCCTACAGCTGGAACTCTACCGGGGGTGCGCAGAGTATGCAGACTTCACCAATTACATCTCTTATACTTGGAAAGATGTTCAAAAATCACTCTTGACAACGGATGTAGCCATTGAGTTTTCCATTGTGGGAAACCGTATCTTTACTGGTGACAATCAGTTGATGGCATTAGTTCTGACCAAGGATATGTCACAGCCAAAAATCATCAAAGTGTGCGACATCAACACACTAAAAGCCATTGAGGGTCGTGATGATATTTTCGATAAATCAGATGCAGGAGCAACGATATGGGGTGTACTTCAACTATATCTCACTGACAAGAGACGTGTTTTCTTCTCAGTTGATGGTGTGTTGAATCGCATCGCCATTGAGTATTTGCCATATAATGGCACGCCTTTGTCTGAGCAATTTGAAGTGTATCGTCTTTCATCAACAAAGGAACTATGCTACAAACGAGAGGGTATGAAACTGACGAAAGCTGCCTTGTTTGGTGACATCAACTATAATGATGAGGCAACAAAATCGAATGATACGCAACGTTCTTTGGCTTCACTCCGAGGTTCTAGTGACGCTGGCAGTTTTGCAGATCTGAGTAATACCCTACGAGAAGTGGATGGCATACAAGGCATATTAAAAAACAAGGGAGTGAAAGATGCAGTACGTTTCCGTGACACGGAGGCCAGCAAAACGGCCTTTATGAGCCTGACGGGCACTAAAGTAAATATTCTTCACATTGCCACACATGGCATGTACCGTGACAAGAAGAAATCGACCGATGCCGAGTCGATGCAGAACAGTCTGCTAGCCTTTGCCGGAGCCAATCTTGATGATAGCTCACTCTTGACAGCGGCTGATATTGCCACAATGAATTTGCGCCAGTGTGACTTGGCAGTGCTTTCAGCATGTGAGACTGGACTGGGAAAACTTGGTGGCGACGGTGTGTTCGGACTGCAGCGTGGTTTTAAGAATGCGGGTGTGCATACGTTGTTGATGAGCCTGAAGAATGTCTATGACGATTCAACAGCCGATCTGATGATTAGTTTTTACAAACATCTGATGAGTGGCTCTACCAAACGAGAGGCCCTCGTGAAAGCTCAACAGGATATTCGTAATATGGGATATGTTGATCCCAAATATTGGACAACATTCATCTTGTTAGATGCTTTTTGATAAAAAAGTGTGAAATTTACTGATATTGCTAAAATAATTTCCATAAAATCTTTGCTGTTTCATAAAAATGTTGTAATTTTAGCACCGATTATGCAATAACAATTATTTAAAACTATTTTTAATAATATTATTAATCATTTAAATTAAAAAACTATGAAAAAATTATTTGTAATGATTGCCCTGATGCTTCCAATGGCAGTGATGGCACAAGAAGAGAAAGACGCAACAGGAGTAGTTCCCGAAGGAGAAAAGGCATTACGATTAGCAGCAGAATTATCAAAGTATGGTTATGCCAATGATGATGCTTTGTCGCTCATTCAAGCTGCTCGTATCTCCAAGAAGGCTGGCTTTACGCTTGAGGATAAGAAGAAAGTGGAAGGTGACAAGGGGCAGCCAGGATCAAAGGCTGGTAAAAAAGGACAAGTTTCTGTGGAGCCGGCAAAACTTCTTGCCGATGCTAAGGCAAAAGCAGGTGATGACGGTGTGCTTCTGGCTCTTATTGATGATGTGAATAGTAACGTCCGTGGTGCAGTTGGTGGTCCTAAGTATGGAGAAAGTCATGTTAATGCTGGAAGTTCTGATTTATATGAAGTCAACTTCAAAGCAGGTGAATCTGCAATGGTGATTGTCGTAGGTGACGGAGATACCGACCTTGACCTCTATGTATATGACAATAATGGAAACTTGGTAGCACGAGACGCTGATTACACTGACGACTGTGTAGTTACTTTCACCCCACGTTGGACAGGTAAGTTCACTGTCAAGATTGTAAACCGTGGTAGTGTATATAATAGTTATTTAATTGGCACGAACTAATTATGTAACAGACACTTGTATGCTTATTATAAGCACATATAATCAAAATAATTCACTGGCAGTCCGTGAAAAGGCTGCTGGTGAATTAGTTTTTCTAGAAAAGGACGACAATGCCGCCATTAAGCGGCTTACAGAGGAAGCGAGGAAATATAACGAAAGTGAATCGAAGCGTTTGGAATGCTATCTTATTTTATGTGACCAGACATCACTATGGCTTTTACAGACGGTTGGGCTTCCTCAAGAAATCGAGGATAAAGTGGATGTATTTGCCACGACAATGGAAGATTTGTTGGCAAAGACTATTTTTGTAAAACTCCCTAATCTTCCTTCAAAATTTCCATCATTAGACCGACAGCCTATTGCGTACGGAAGTGATACCACTGTTCATCTCGTTCTTGTAGGCTTCTCAGCCCAAACGGAGGCCCTTGCTCTTAATGCAGCCCTAGTTGCCCATTATCCGAACTATTGTAAAGACACACGGTTAAGAACACGTATCACCATCATTGACGAAAATGTTTATGATGGAAGAGACCGGCTGATACAACGTTACGCTCATCTGTTTGATAATTCTTATTATCGTACCATTGATTTAAATGACACACATCCCCAGTGTCTTGTGCACCGTCCGATGTACGAGAAAGAGCATCGTAAAGATTTTGTTGACGTAGAGTGGGAATTTGTCAATGGAAACATCAGGAATGATGCTGTTAGACAAAAACTAGAAGAATGGAGTACAGATAATCGTCATCTGTTGACGATTGCTGTTTGTCATACTGACAATAATCGTAATTATAGTGAATCTTTTGGCTTGCCACAGCAGGTTTATAATCAAGAGATTCCTGTTCTATGCCATACAGAAGAGAGTGAACTGATACAGATTGCTACAAAAGAAGGAACTTATACTTCTGTTTATCCGTTTGGCAGTGAATGTTGTGATATAAATACCCTTCGTACACTAAAACGATTGGCTCAAAGGGTCAACTATGTGTATAATCATTGTTTTTCGCTTGTATCGGGAGATCCGATAACGGCTCCTGCTTCTATCGACGAAGACAAATTGGAAATGCAATGGAGACAAATAGGTTCTTTGTCAAAGCAGTATTCTAATATCTTCAATGCGATGACGTTAGGGACAAAGATGCATTCTATCGGTCACACGTCGGAAGACTGGGAGGCGTATTATGCCGTGACTCTAGAAGAAATTAATATTTTGACGGAGGTAGAGCATAACCGTTGGAGTGTAGAAGAACTTATTCTGGGTTATAGACCTGTGACAGAAAAGGAGGAAAAGCTCGTAGAGAACGATATCTCCCAGAAGAAAGCACTACGTCAAAAAAAGATACACTATGATTTACGCGCTTTCAGCGACCTTCGGACAGACAGCACTGGCAAGAACGTCAATGTCTATGATATGGCTTTGATACAAGGAATCCCACTAATTATCAAATCATGTATTACCGACTAATATATACTATATCACCAGACAAAAATAGGGTGGGTGATTACGTTCAAAATGGGAGCAAACCCTTGAACATCGGTCAGGGTGTAATGTGCAGTGTACTGTTGCCTGAATCAGAGAAATATGAGCCTCAGGTTTATGCCACCATCCTCCAGCAAGCAGAAGAGGAGGGATGGTATTTAGTGAGGAGGACAGACTGTTATCAGATTCTTATTAATGGCAAAGAAATTCCTGTCGCCCAAGTTCTTCAACATGGAGATATTCTGTCGTTTAATGATGGTGATTCTCATACAGAATTGAAATTTGAGATATTTGATGATGGGGAGTACGATGCCAGTAGTGGTGTCGTATATAAAAAGCATAAGAATAATAAACTGTATTATGTTGTAACAATGTTTATCGCTCTGTGTGCTTTTGGTATAGCAACTCTCAGCGTCCTGTCACCTCCTCAAGAAGATATAAGACACTCTGATTTAAGCCAGTTTAATCAGTCCGTCTACCATATCATGGTTGACTCTGTATACCTCTTTTGCGATAGTGTTGTAGTGGATGCTATAGAGTTGACAGAAGTTGCGGCAGGTACTGCATTCCTTGCCAAAGAAGGGGATGATACATTATTCGTTACCGCAAGACATTGTATCGAACCATGGATTAATGATGAGGAATGGGACGGGGTGTCGAATAAGTCAAAGATATTGCCAGAAGTCAGACTGGCAGTAAAAGCTGAAACAGAAAACAAATTGGTGGGATATGAGAAATATGTTCTACGATCGCATTGTGTGATTAGTAAGGGTTTTGAACGGTACGACTACTATTCCACAGACTTCTTTGTGAATAGAAGCCGTGATTTGGTGATGCGTCTTGGAAATACGAAAGAGGTTTTCTATTGGCGTACCATTTTTCCGATAGCACATCGAAGGGATATGGAACTAGGTGATTTCGCTTATGTCGTAGCAACAGGTCTTACAAGAGAAAGTAATAAACCATTGATGTCTATGGCAGAATGGGAGGAAGTCAAAGGATTTACCAACTCGAAGAATCTTGACATTGCCGTTATAGGATATCCTCTGAACGATAATGATGCGGATGATGTGACGGTGGTCTATGGAAACCATGCAGGAATGGCAATTGATGACTCCTTAAAGGTTCCGGTTGGATGCATGCAGTTATCGGCACCTATCAATAGAGGAAATTCTGGCGGTCCTGTAGTTGCTATTGTGGAAGGTGTCATTAAGGTGATTGGTATTGTGTCGAAAGCAGATGGACGAGCAGATCAGGGAATGTTCTGGGCTGTGCCTATTACAGAAGTTCTTATCATGCACAGACAAGGTGACAAGGTAGAAGAAGATATTGAAGAATACAGAAGATGATGAAGAAAGAGATTACGCTGAAAGATATCGCAGGATATTCAACAGAAAGGACAGTCTGGCAAATGATATTAAACCTTTCTGCTCATGGCCTGATTGACAAAATCAGTAATATCACACCACATGCAGTGGCTATTGTTGGCAATGACTTCCTGTTGAAAGAAATCTCATTAATTGAAACTGATAGTAATAGGGCTTTTGCTGCTCCGGAGACATTTAATAAGAATACAGAAAGTAATTCTGAGGCATCTGCTATCTGGACCTTAGGGGCTTTGGCATTCTATGTCATCACCAGTACGAATGTGTTTGAAGGAAAGGGTGGCGAAACACAGACGGAACTTACGGAGATTCCAAGAATCAGTTCTGTTTATGCTAGTTCGGATCTTAGCACTTTGATACAGCGTTGTCTCTGTTTCTCTCCACAAAAGAGACCTACAATAAAGGAGATACGACAGAAAGCGGAGGCTGCCCTAAACAAGTATGTTGAACCACGCAAGAGACTAGTCAGTCACACAGGAAAAAGCTATGCTGCTTCATTGGTTAAATTCTGGCCAGAAGAGATGATTCCACTTTTATTGATATGTCTTTTGCTTTTATCGTCTATATCTCTTCCTGCCCAGTCTCTGCAAGGGGTTGATAAAACAGTAATACCTAATGAAATGGCAAGCTTGGTGTTGCGCTGTATAGACCTTCGTTCATCTCAGAATGCGGGAAAAGTCAGTAGGGCAATGGACAGAGATATGAACTGGACTATGATGGATGAGTTGCCTGTTGACAAAGCAGGTGAATGTACTACCAAAGATGCGGTGGACATGTTTGGTTTGAATGACATGGGCTTCGGTATACTCAAACGTCACGGTGGTGTCACTAATTCGGGAGGAAGGTTCCGTGATGGTCGTGATCCTCGCTATAAATATTCGTTTATAGAAATTACTGTGAAACAAAGTAAATCTGTTCGCTATAGTATCAGTGGCCGTGAGGGAGAGCAATTGTTTGCAGTTGTCCCCTATGATAAGAATGCCAAATTCGAAGTCATGATTAGGAAAGATGGGAAGGATATTAAAGGATCCGTGATAGATGGCGTTAGTTATATCAGATTGCGACAAGGTATCAAGAAAAGCGATACATTTACGTTGACCCTTAGCAATCACACGGGGAAAAATATGGCTTTTGCGCTTATCAATTACAATTCAAGGAATAATGAGTAGGAGGGTTCTGTATATCATATTTTATATTTCTTTGTTGGCAACTCCAGTTTTTGGTCAGCAAGAAGAAGGCGTATTCGACGATGAAATTTATAACCTTTATGACAAGGCATATAACTTGAATGAGTCAAAGGACTATCTGTTGGCATATCGCAATATCCTTTTAGCTGACCAGTCTGTTCTGACAACATTATCCAAGAAACACTTGAAAGCCTCCTCCTTAAGTGACGAAGAGTTTATCTATCCATATTGGCGTATTAAGCAAAGTAAGGCAGAGATAGCATATATGTTAGGCGTATATACAGATATGGAGGCAGTTTCCAATGAACTAAGATTATCCTTGAGGGAAAAAAACTGGAAAGAAGGAAATGGAATAGAGGAAATAAAAAATGGACTCTGGGCTACTTTGGCAAAAATAGACGGAAGTCGTTATTTCCTGATAGAGAAATATGACTCATCAGAAATCGCCTTAAAGGATGCGTTACGCCTAGGTTCATTTTATGGAAATGCCTTTTTTATGTGTAAGGTCCATGACGATCTGGCTCAGTTATACTATAAACAGGAGGTCTATGATAAGTCTTTGACACATTTGGACTCTATTTTGGCAAGTCCTCTCTATCAATTAGATGCCCGTAATAAAGAAACAGAGCAGAATATAAAGATTGTTGAGTCACAACGTGCTATTTGTCTGGCTCGTCTGGCTCGTTTTACTGAGGCGTTGAGAGAAATAGAATCTGTATGTGCTTATTTTAAAAAGGTAAATGATAAACGTGCTTATGCCGAGGCTTTGCGTAAGAAAGCGAAGATACTGATGCTCCAGTATGACTCTACCGGTATATATAGTCCGGAAGCCATTTCATGTTACCAACAATACCTCTCCATTTCTAGGGATTATATTGATACCTATTTTATCAATATGAGTGAATCAGAACGTGAACAATATTGGATGACTGAGCAACCTTTTGTCACAGACTGTTTCAGGTTAGAGGAAAAGGCACCAGCCCTTCTGTATGACGTTGCTCTCTATAGCAAGGCGGTCCTTTTACAAATGGGACGTGACTTTAAGGAAAATATGTCTGTCGCTGATAAGAAACGTGCGTTAGCATCTATTCGTGTCAACTGGAAACAGGTAAGAGAAAAACTTCCGGTCTCCAGCTGTGCCATAGAATATCTTGTCTATGAAAAAAAAGGTAAGAATCACCTAGGCGCTTTGGTTGTTACGAAGAAGTCAGTCAGTCCACAATTTGTTGATATAGGTGAGGTCGCACAGATAAGTGATTACCTGCTGACAGAAAGATTACGGGTAAAAGATGTCTTTGCTGATACGCAAAGTAAGGATAAGATAAATACTCTTTATAATGATAGTATGCTATGTCGATTAATATGGAATGACGACATGGTAAGAACCATTGGTGATAATAGGAAAGTGTACTTTTCACCGGATGGCATTTTCTATCAAATGGGTATAGAGTATATGGTGCCACCGTCATTGGATGGAAAGCAATTTTATAGGCTGACTACAACGAGATTGCTCACACAGGCTAAACACAAGGTACGGACAGACAAAATGCTGGTATGTGGCGGGGTGGAATATGGCTTGACAACAGAAGACAAGGAAAAAGGCAATGACGAATTGGCTTATTCTTTGTTGGCACCCATGGATATAAGGGTTGCACCTCTGCCGAATTCTGCAATAGAGATAGACTCTATCAGGGGTGTTAGAAACAAACGCCCAGAAGATATGGTCCTTCGAGCAGATTCTTTGACTGAAGCTGCCTTGAGTCAATTGATGGGGAAATACCATATTGCACATATATCAACTCATGGATTGTTTTCAGAGGTAGCCAAAATAGGAACAGACATACGACCCTCCTCCTCTGATTTACAACTTTCTAAAAGTTGCTTGCTCCTCTCAGGATCGGAAAAGAACTTAAGACAAATGGCGTTTGATGCTTCTTTCCATGATGGTATTTTGTCGGCACGGGAATTGGCTAAGATGGATTTGAGTAACGTTGACTTAACAGTGCTATCAGCCTGTATGTCAGGACTGGGATATATTACGCCAGATGGTGTTTATGGACTTCAGAGAGGATTGAAAACTGCAGGTGTGAAGACTATCATATCCACACTGTGGAGCGTAGATGATGAAGCCACTTGTTTCTTTATTATTCAGTTGTACAGGAACTTAGAAAAAGGGAATTCTCTATATGAGTCATTTTGGGCAGCTCGAGAGACTTTGAAGAAGTATGAAAAGACTTATGGCGGATCTTCTGCCACAGGAACTGCCAGTGGGTCGTTCACTCAACGCAGGCGGATTACCATTCCCAAATTTAACAAACCTTATTTCTATAACGCATTTATCTTAATAGACGGACTGGAATAATCATTAAAATACGATAAAAATGAAAACGAAATTATTTTTAATTACTTGTGTATTAATGCTCACAGCCAATCTTGCGAAGGCTCAGTCCTCCCATTCTCAACCTGGCAAGGGTAACCCAAATGAAGATATTATGAGCGGGCTTGATATGAATAGTATGGAGACATCTTTTGTCCTGAATATTAACCCGATGAATGAGGAAAGGAAAGACAAACTCAACCGAGTGGCTTCCAATTATCGTTCTCACAATCGTAGTATCTTGACAGATATGGGTAATTCTATGATTACAGGTGGTGTCGCTGCCATTATAAATATTATAGGAACAGAGATTATCAATCTGACACAGATTCGGTCCAGACAGAAGAAAGCATGGGAACAGATGAGACAAAAAGAGTGTATGTTTGTGGATAGTCTTCAATCTGTTAAAGGACAAAGTGATTTCTATGGCCGACAGTCTACCTATGGTCCATTAGATCCATCCGACATGAATTTCGATGGTATTACACTTAAGGCTAACAGAGGTGGAAAAGAGGTGTTGAAAATGGTGTGCCATATTGACACCATGAAATTCGACCACTTGTTCCTCCATAGTAAATTCTATTTGGTTGTAGATACTATCATATTCCATCCCTATCGCTCTTTTTTACCCAATTTGAAAGCCAATCATATTGAGAAGCCTCGTGCCAATGAGGCATCGCAAGATGAAATAGACTATTGGAATACAATTAGTCAGTTCAGTTTTGAAGAACATCAGTCCCCAATAGTTAATATCCAAATGGAGATATATTCTTCCTGGATTAATGAGTTAGTTCAAGTGTATCAGGACGTAAAACTTGGCTCTTTCTCTGTGAATATTCCTATCAACGAAAGAGATCTGACAGACTCTGTGTACATATACAGTCGTAAGCAGGCTATTGCAGAAAATCGTCCTATAATTAATATGGACGGCGATTGTTTCGTAGTTCCCCGGTCTTATATGCCCGTGGCTGCTAATAATCCGTCATGGGGAACTGGTGAATACAAAATGAAAGTGGTTCTCTCAGAGAAGTGTAGGTATAATCCAAAGGCAGGACGCTCAAAGAATTGGCACCGTGATTACAAACAACTGGTTCGTATGCGGAATCATGGTAAGGCTAAGAACGAGTATTTGAATGATGTTGTCACGACGTTCCGTGATAATGGCACTACAATTTTAAAAGCTACATATACTCCCGTTCTCAATGCTCTTCCAGGCATGCTGGGGATTGGCGCATCGTCAGGTGGCGGTGCAAGTAAGGCAGGTGCTGGTGGAGCGAGTAAGGCAGGCGCCGGTGGAGCAAGTCAGGCTCAAGGTGGCGCTTCTGGTGCATCGGGAGCACCAGCGGCAAAGAGTAGTATGCAATCCAAGAGATAAGTTGAAATGGATGCTTTATGATATAGGGATGATTAGAGCGAGATGAGGTTTAAATATCGCTAAAAAGACTTTAGATTTTGTCAGTCAGTCTTTAAATATTGTCTGATAAACTAATATTTTTTGTCTGTACTATTGTAGTACAGACATTTTTTATATTTTTGTGCTCAGTAAAAACCAATCACAAAACTATCAAATATGAATAGAATAAAGATTTTCATATTACTGGCAGTGCTGCTATGCGCTACCACAACTTGGGCACAAACCAAAGTCTCAACGGATAGCGAACTGCGTGAAGCGATAAAGACCGACGGTGCGAACATCATCGTGACGGCTGACATTAACCTCAGCAACAGTACGCTTGAAATCCAAGCAAAGAAGACAGTGACCATCAACCTTAAAATTTGAAAAAGATTAATAGATTGGGGTCTATCCCGCATAATACGTTAAAGAACAATAAAAGTTACCTTTGGTAATTTACCATTGGGTAACTTTTTGTATATTTGTACATTATAAGTAAAACTAAAGAATATGAATGCATTGAGCAATTTCATGGTTTTCGACGTAAAGCTTGTGTTGCTAATGGAGATGTTGTTACTAGAGAAAAATAATGATTAACCAATGAGAATAAAACGAAGAAGAATTCTATGGCTTAAGTTTGATAGACTACTGTCTAAGAGCCTGCTTAGGCAGTTTGCTATTCTCGGTGCAGTACTTGTTGTCGCGCTTGGATTATCATATCTGATGCTTTCATGGTCTGGTACTCAATGGAAAGAATTTTGTGACGCAGAGCATCTAAACAAATATCTGTTGCCTCTTTATCTACTGACAGACTCCAATGCGCTGAACAACCTATACATGGGTAGTGACAACACTCATGTTCATGGCTGGATGCTGATAGCCAGCAGTTTGATTTTCCTGTTTGGCGCATTTGTGTTCAATGGCATTATCATTGGTGTTATTACCAACTCCATAGAGCGACGGGTGAACAGTCATAAAGAGGGACGGATTCATTATTTGAAGTCGGGTCACTACATCATCATGGGTTATGACGAGATGGTACCCTCATTTATTTCGCATATTTTTGATAAGGATAAGGATGCCTACATACTAATTCTTACAGCTAAAGAGACGATGAGTATCAAGGAACAGCTCTTGAAGTCATTCAGTGATAAGCAGATGGAACGGGTGATTATCAATTATGGACATCGGATATCTACTGAAGCTTTTAAGGATATTTACTTAGAGGCTGCAGAAGAGGTGTTCGTGGTGGGTAATCATTCCAACCCTGCTCACGATGCCATCAATGTGGAGTGTGTGGATAGTATCAGCCGTTATCTAAAAGACCAAAGACAGAAACCGGTTCGAATTACCTGTGTGTTCAAGGATTTGGATACCTATGCTGCCTTCAAGACCTCGGAGATATTTGGTGATGTCAAGAATCTTGGAGTGGAGTTTGTTCCATATAACTTCTATACTGGTTGGGCTAAGCAGGTGTTTGTAAAGCGTCTTTACAGGGACTTTGACAATCCTGGTACGGAGTATCGCTATCCGCTTGTCTATGGCAAGGGTATTGTACCTGACGATGAGAAGTATGTTCACCTGGTATTTGTGGGAACCACCAACTTTGCCGTAGCTTTTGCGATGGAAGCTGCATATGTACTGCACTTTCCCAATGGTCCAAAGGTTAAGACGCTCATCACCTTCATCGATGTAAATGCCGACAAGGAGAAAGACGAGTTTATCACCCGTAACCGCCATTTCTTTGAGGTGCAGGCATACATTTACAGAGACCTTTCTGTCGAGCCTAAGGACGTGTCCGAATATATCGGAAAAGAATATCTGAAATTTACAGGCAAAGACTCAAATTTCCTTGACGTAGAGTTTGAGTTCATTAAAGGAGACGTTTTCTCAAAGAATGTACAAGATGTGATAAGCAGTTGGGCTGAGGAACATAGCGAGGGTAAACAATGTTTCTCTATTTTCCTCGCACTGGCTGACCAGCGCCAGAACTTCGTGATGGGTATGAATATGCCAGATGAGGTGTATAATAACGAGATTCCGGTGTTCATCCGTCAGAACCGCTCAGACAATTTCGTCACGAACTTGCGCAATGCTGACATGAGAAGAGGAGACAAGAAACTGATCTATTCGGTGGTCACTAAAGACGATGTGGTAGAGTCCAAGAAGTCTGATGCTCGCTATGCCCATATCTATCCCTTTGGTATGAACGAGACAGCTTTCAGTGCTGATGACCACTCGCTGAAACGTGCCAAGCTCATCAACTATCTATATGAGACAGCCGACTATGAGACATATAAGTTTCAGGGCATTCCTGTCCTTGATGCCATTCCTGAGGATAAGATATGGGAAGAGGCTAATAGCTGTTGGCAGAAACTGTCGGTAGCCCTGAAGTGGTCGAATCTTTACAATTCTTACACTATGCGTACCAAACAGCGTACACTTAGGGCTATGCGTGGGCTGGATATTGACGACGAGAGTCACGATTACGACACCCTGTCTGAATATGAGTTGGAGCAGTTGGCTATAGTGGAGCATAACCGTTGGAACGTGGAGAAGTTGTTGATGGGATTTAGAAAACCTCGCAAAGATGAGGATATGTATGAGCATGAGGAATTTGCTGACAGCCTGAAAAAGAATAAGGATCTCTTTATCCACCACGACATCAGACCGTTTAGTCAGTTGGATACGATTAAGAAACTTGACTACGAGTTCTCGCGCTATATCCCGTGGATAATGAAAATGACAGAAAAATAATGAGTAACTAATTATAGAAGAGCATTTTGGTGGATAAGTTGAAAATGTGCTGGATAAGTTCTCTTCGCAGAGTCAAAACGAAATGAATTTCCAGTGTTATGTCCATGCTACCATCGTCTACTATCAGACCATTGAGGATTATAGGAAATGGTTCCAGGAAGTCCCTTCAGACCTGAGACCGCTCATGGAGAGGGAATATGCTGCCTGGCATGATCTCCACGAGGCTCGTTACAACTTCTGGTCTGACGTGTCATACAGGCAGGAGTGGTATAGCATGAAACCGATGGAGTTAGCTGCTCACTATATCGCTATGTTACAGAACCGGCGTGCCGAGATGGACATAGAGCGAGATATTATCATGGGAAACAAGTTGTATCAGCAGCAGAGTAGGACAATGACTCCCAGTCAATGGGAACAATGGATAGCAGAGAACTCAGTCCCGGAAGATCTGGATGAACTCTACAAAATCGGTGATAAAGACCTCATCCCGAGTGACAGTCTGGTGGCAGACCGTGTGAAAACACTTAAGTCCTCTTTCTACCAGTGGGTTGCTGCCCGTAAGGCTGTTGCCGAGGCATTACCTGATAGTCAGGGCAGGTCTTACGACAACCTGAGTGCCGATATCAACAATCGTATGATAGGCAAGCTGCCCCCACTCATTCCTTACTTAGATGAGTAGAGGCGTAGAACGATAGAATCGTCAGAGAGAGGCGACAAATGTCTTGGTGATCTGGAAGGAGTTGTCGGCAATGGTGTTCCAGAAATCATGATATTGGGAGGCATCGGTGTCACGCAATGGGATGTCGCTGATGACACGGAAGGAGATAAACGGTACTTGGTTGATATAACAAGTCTGGGCAATGGCACATGACTCCATATCGACTGCTTTAGCCTCCGGGAACTTGTCGATGATGCTGCGCATCTTCTCCTTGGTGTCCACGAACCAGTCGCCGGTGACGATGAGTCCTTGGTGAAGGTTGATGGATGATGTCTGGAGGTTGAAGGCTTTTTCAAGTAAATAAGGGTCAGGAGTATAGCGGACGGGGAGCCCTTGTACTTGTCCGTAAACGGTAGTCTCATCAATCGCCTTGCCACAGTAGACATCATGATAGGTGACTTCGGAGCCGACAATGACATCTTGTATGTTGATGTCGTCGCCATTACCACCGGCGCAGCCGCTGGAGATGATTACGTCGGGGTGGAACTCATTGATTATGCGTTGGGCACCAAGGGCGGCATTAACCTTGCCGATACCACATTTCTCCACTCTTACGTTGTCTTGACAGAATAGCTGTTGCAGTTGACGCAGCTCCTTGTCCATTGCTACAATAATACCAATCTTCATATCACTTTTTATTATTTATGGTGCAAAGGTACAAAGAAATTAGAAATTAGAAATTAGAAATTAGAAAATAATTCTTACCTTTGTACGCAAAATACTGAAAAAGATGAAGAAGAGTTTAAAACAATGGCTGCCAGACATCTTGGCGGTAGTATTATTTGCCGTTATATCATTTGCCTATTTCTTTCCTGCAGACATCGAGGGGCGTATCCTGTATCGTCATGACTCCTCCGCCGGACGCGGGGCAGGACAGGAAGCATCGGAATACTATCAGCGGACAGGTGAGCGTACCCGTTGGACCAATGCGGTGTTCAGCGGTATGCCGACTTACCAGACCTCTCCGTCGTATAAGAGTACCGATACGCTGGCGAAGGTGGAAAAAGCCTATCATCTATGGCTGCCAGAGAACGTATGGTATGTGTTTGCCTATCTCTTGGGCTTCTATATCCTGTTGCGTGCCTTCGATTTCCGCTGGTACCTTGCCACCTTGGGTGCCGTGGTATGGGCGTTCAGCAGTTATTTCTTTATCATTATCGCTGCAGGACATATCTGGAAGGTGATAGCCCTTGCCTACCTGCCTCCGATGATAGCGGGTGTGGTACTTGCCTATCGGGGGAAATACGCATGGGGACTGATCGTCACAGCGTTGTTCTGTGCCTTGGAAGTGCTTGCCAACCATGTGCAGATGACCTATTACTATCTGTTTGTCATCCTGGCGATGGTGATCGCTTTTGTGATAGACGGAGCGAGAAAGAAAGAGTGGAAACACCTGCTGAAAGCGACGGGCGTCTGTCTTGCCGGTGCGATGATAGGTACCTGTATCAATATGTCTAACCTTTATCATACCTGGGAGTATGGCAAGGAGTCGATGCGTGGTAAGAGTGAGCTGGTGAAGGCGAATGCTGCCAACCAGACCTCCAGTGGACTGGACCGCGACTATATCACACAGTGGAGCTACGGCATTGATGAGACATGGACGCTGTTGGTGCCCAACACGAAAGGAGGTGCCTCTGTGCCGATGGTCCTCAACAAGACGGCGATGGCGCATGCTAACAGTGACTATATGGGTATTTACGAGCAGATAGGACAGTATTGGGGTAACCAGCCGATGACGGCAGGTCCCGTCTATGTGGGTGCCTTTGTGCTGATGCTCTTCATACTGGGACTGTTTATCGTTAAGGGACCGTTGAAATGGGCATTATTGGCAGTTACGATCCTCTCCATCCTGTTGTCGTGGGGACGTAATTTCATGCCGTTTACGGATTTCTTCCTCGACTATATCCCGATGTATGCGAAGTTCCGCACTGTCGCCTCTATCCTCGTCATCGCGGAGTTCACCATACCTCTGCTGGCGATGTTCGCCTTAAAGAAAATCGTAGAGGAACCGGAGGTCATGACGAAGCAACTTAAATATGTCTTTGTCGCTTTTGGACTGACAGGCGGACTTTCCTTGCTCTTCGCCCTGATGCCGAAGGTGTTCTTCCCCGACTATATCAGTATTAGTGAGATACAAGCGATGCGACAGATCCCCGCCGACCAGTTGGCTCCGTTGGTACAGAACCTGACGGAGATGCGTGTCGCCGTGTTTACTGCCGACTGCTGGCGTTCTTTCTGGATCATCATGATAGGAACGGGCTGCCTGTTCTTGTATAAATATCGTAAGTTACGTGCGGAATGGCTTGTAGGACTTCTCACCGTTCTCTGTCTCTTCGACATGTGGCAGATTAACAAACGTTATCTGAACGACGAGATGTTCGTCTCGAAGACGGTCCGTGAGGAACCCATCCAGAAGTCGACAGCCATAGACCATATCCTGCAGGACAAGACCCTTGACTTCCGTGTGCTGAACCTTGCCTCGAACACGTTCAACGAGAACGAGACGAGTTTCTATGTGAAGAGCATCGGAGGTTACCATGCCGCTAAGTTACGCCGTTACCAGGAACTCATTGATGCTTATATCTCGAAGGAGATGGAGCAGACATACAGTGCTATCGCTGAGGCACAGGGTGATATGACACGGGTGAAGGGCGACTCCGTCTATCCTGTGCTGAACATGTTGAACACGAAATACTTCATCCTGCCGTTACAAGGGGGACAGACCGTTCCTGTGGAGAATCCCTATAGCTATGGTAACGCCTGGCTGGTAGACAAGGTGACTTATGTGGATAATGCCAATCAGGAATTAGACATGCTTTCTAACCTGAACCTCCGTCATGAAGCTGTCGCCGATAAGAAGTTCAAGGAACAGCTCGGTGAAAGTACGCAACAGGACACGTTGAGTGTCGTGCGTATCAAGAGCTATGAGCCTAACCAAATAGCTTATGAGGTGGAGTCAGGTAAAGGTGGAGTCATCGTCTTCTCAGAGATCTACTATCCAGGTTGGACGGCAACGGTGGATGGCGTGGAGCAGGAACTCGGTCGTGTCGACTATGTGTTACGTGCTTTGCAGGTGAAGCCTGGTAAGCATGAGATCGTACTTAGCTTCTTCCCGAAGAGCATCACCACGACAGAGACGATTGCCTATGTCTCATTAGTCATCCTGTTCTTACTGCTGGTCGGACTGGCAGTACAAGCCTACCGTACCCGGAAGAAAGTGTAAAGGTATCAAATACAAACTACTATGAAGAAACTACTATCCGTTCCGCCCAATGTGGTGGACTGCTTTCATGAGTTGACAGGACTGAGCAGGGAAGAGTATTTCTGTACCTGTGACCCGATAGGACACCGTTTAGGGTCGGGTGGGGGAACGACATGGCTCCTCCAGCAAGCTGCCGACTGGCTGGGTGGTGAGCGTAGTATCATCCTGCATGCCGGTGGACAGAGCAAGCGACTGCCTTCCTATGCCGTCAGTGGTAAGATCCTCGCTCCGATACCTGTGTTCCGCTGGGAACGGGGACAGCGACTCTCACAGACCCTGTTAGACTTGCAGTTACCGCTTTATGAGCGGATGATGGAAGCGGCACCAAAGCGGTTGCGTACCATGATTGTCAGCGGTGATGTGTATATCCGTGCCGCAGAACGTATCGGAGCCATTCCTGATGCGGATGTGGTATGCTATGGACTCTGGCTCGACGCTTCGATAGCCAAGGACCATGGGGTGTTCGTCAGTGACCGCCGTACCCCTAACGTCTTGAAGATGATGCTTCAGAAACCCAGTACGGAACGACTGTCAGCACTGTTGAAAGACCATTTCTACCTGACGGATATCGGTATCTGGCTCTTGAGTGACCGTGCCTTGGAGTTGTTGAGGAAGAGATCGGAGAACTCAGAGTACTCAGAGAACTCGACGTTCCCACTCAAAGAGTACGACCTCTATTCTGAGTTCGGTTGTGCCTTGGGTACCCAGCCTACCATCGATGACCCAGAACTTGGTGCACTCTCTGTGGCTATCGTGCCGTTGCCAGGTGGTGAGTTCTATCATTTCGGTACTTCCAGGGAGATGATCTCCTCAACACTAGCGATACAGAATATTGTCAATGACCAGCGGGAGATCATGCATCATGACAGGAAACCCCATCCGTCTATCTTCACACAGAATGCAGTCACCCATTATCAGTTTACACCTGAGAATCAGAATATCTGGATAGAGAACAGCTTCATAGGACCTCGCTGGAGACTGACCCGCGACCATGTCATAACAGGTGTTCCCGAAAACGACTGGGAAATCAGTCTGGAACCGGGAGAGTGTATGGATGTGGTGCCGGTAGGAGAGGGTGACTATGAGGTGCGTCGTTACCATATCGATGATGCCGTGAACAGTAATGAGGTGGCGCAACGTGCCAACCTACGGCGTTTGTTTGCCCAGCGAAATACCTTCCGTCAGGAGAACTGGCGTGCGATGGCTCGTAACTGGCAGCATAGCGTGTTTTATCAGCTCGACCTGGACGATGCCGCCCGTGAGTTTGAGAAGATGAAGATAGAGCTGCCTCCAGTACTGCCTGACGATGCCCCTTTGATGACCCGTATCCACGATGCTATGTTCCGTCAGGAAAGTACCCATGCCTTCTCGTTGTTACGAGAGGGACTGACCGCTGATGTGGTGGCACAGAAACAACAGCCGCGGATGTCGGTATACCAGGACCAAATCGTATGGGGACGTTCTCCTGTGCGTATCGACCTGGCTGGAGGATGGACAGACACCCCTCCATACTGTCTGATGGAAGGTGGCAGTGTCGTGAATATCGCCATCGAACTCAACGGACAGCCCCCCTTGCAAGCCTATGTAAGACCGAGTAAGGAGTACCGTATCGTCTTGCGTAGTATTGACCTCGGTGCCTCGGAGGTCGTAGAGACCTATGAGCAGTTAGGGGATTTCATGCATGTGGGCTCTCCTTTCAGTATCCCGAAGGCAGCACTCGCACTGGCAGGTTTCCTGCCCCGGTTCTCCGCAGAGGTCTTCCCGTCATTGAAAGCACAACTGGAAGCCTTCGGCGGTGGTATCGAGCTGACGTTACTTTCGGCAGTACCGGCAGGCAGCGGACTGGGAACGAGTAGTATCCTCGCAGCCACCGTCTTAGGGGCTGTCAGCGACTTCTGCTCATTAGCATGGGACAAGAACGAGATAGGACGGCGTACCCTCGTGTTGGAACAGCTGTTGACCACTGGCGGTGGCTGGCAGGATCAGTTCGGTGGGGTACTGGGTGGTGTCAAGCTCCTGGAGACCACTCGTGGCTTTGAGCAGAACCCCGTGGTGCGTTGGTTGCCTGATGATGTGTTCACTCAACCCGAATACCAGTCGTGTCATCTGCTTTATTATACGGGAGTCACTCGTACGGCGAAGAAAATCCTGGCGGAGATAGTCCGTCGGATGTTCCTCAACCAGCATGAGCAGCTTTTGATGTTAAGGGCGATGAAAGCTCATGCCTTGGATATGTATGAGGCAATACAGCGGAACGACTTTGCGGAGATGGGACGGCTGGTACGTAAGACGTGGCAGCAGAACCAGTTGATAGACAGTGGTACGAATCCTGATGCGGTGCGTCGTATCACCGATCTGATTGACGACCTCTGTCTGGGTTATAAGCTTCCAGGAGCCGGTGGCGGTGGTTATCTGTATATGGTTGCCAAAGACCCGGAGGCTGCGGCACGTGTCAAACAAATCATCCAACAGAGTGAGCAGAACCTGAATGCGCGTTTTGTGGATATGACATTGAGTAAGAAGGGACTGCAGATTAGTCGTAGTTAGTGTGAGGTATGGAGTTCAGGACTGTTGTTGACATTCCCAAGCTGGCGTTTCAGATAGAGCCTTGTGAGGAAATACTGTTAGTGGGTTCTTGTTTCGCCGACAGCATCGGACAGCGTTTCAAGGACGAGAAGTTCCATGCCACAGTCAATCCTTTTGGTGTGATGTACAATCCCGCCTCTATCCTTCATACCATCGAGCGGTACCAGGGGTGCCCCCGTATCGTCTTCCTGACATTAGGTACCAATCATGTCTACCGTCTGAAAGAGACAGGTGAGATCGTGGATAATTGTGAGAAGCGACCTGCTGCCTTGTTTCAGGAAGAGATACTGACGGTGGAGAAGTGTGCGGACTACCTGCGGAAAACCGTTGACATCCTAAGGGAGCGTCGTCCAGATGTGCAGGTCGTCTTGACCGTCAGTCCCATCCGTTACCGTAAATACGGTTACCATGAGAGTCAGTTGTCGAAGGCGACATTGTTACTTGCTGTCTCTCACCTGACATCAGACATCTTACATCATCCATCATCCATCTATTACTTCCCCGCCTACGAGATCGTGATGGATGAGTTGCGTGACTACCGTTTCTATGCCGCAGACATGCTCCATCCCTCAGAACAGACTGTGGATTATATCTGGGAGCGACTCGTGGAAGCCTGTTTCTCACCATCCGCTAAGGATTTCCTCCGGGAGTGGCATCCCATCAAAAACGCCCTGCATCACAAGCCTTTCCACCCTGATTCGGAGGAATACAAAGCATTTATGGATAAAACAATGTTAAAAGTAGAGGAATTGAAAAAGAAATATCCTACCTTTGCACTATGATTTACACAATAGAAAAGATTACAACGCTCATTGGAGCCCGTCGCATCGGACATGCCGATGCCAAGATTGGATGGCTGTTGACAGACAGCCGTTCCTTGTGTTTCCCGGAAGAGACTTTGTTTTTTGCCCTTCGCTCCCAACGGAACGACGGACATAAGTATATTGATGACCTGTACAGGCGGGGAGTCAGGAACTTCGTGGTGGAAAACGACATGTTTGCCTCTCAACACACCGACGCCAATTTCCTCGTCGTTCCCTCTCCCTTGGAGGCGTTGCAGCGACTCGCAGAGCGTCATCGTGACGAGTTTGACATCCCCATCGTGGGTATAACAGGCTCTAACGGCAAGACGATGGTGAAGGAATGGCTCTACCAGATATTGTCACCACAGATGGTCGTCACCCGGTCCCCCCGCAGTTATAATTCCCAGATTGGTGTCCCCCTGTCGGTATGGCTGTTGAACGAACAGACTCAGGTGGGTATCTTCGAAGCGGGAATCAGTGAGCCTGGTGAGATGGCGTCGTTACATGATATCATCCAGCCTACCATCGGTGTACTGACCTCTTTAGGCACTGCCCATCAGAAGAATTTCCGCTCGATGGATGAGAAATGTATGGAGAAACTGCAGCTCTTCCATGGGGCGAAAGTCATTGCCTATGACAGTGACAACGATACCATCAGCCGTTGCATCCGTCGCTCTGGTTATCAGGGTGAGAAGATAGGGTGGAGTAGGGAGAATCCGTCGGCACCACTGTATATCTCTAGTATTTCTAGTACTCCGAGTACTCCGAGTTCCACTAAAATATCCTACTGCTATAAAGGAACCCAGGGTGAGTATCGCCTTCCTTTTATTGATGAGGCTTCCATGGAATGCTCCTTTGCTTGTGCTGCTATCGCCCTTTATTTGGGAGTCAGACCGGAAGACTTGGATGCGAGGATGTCTCAATTGGAGCCTGTCGCCATGCGTCTGGAGGTCAAAGAGGGACAGCATGGATGCACACTCATCAACGACTCTTATAATTCTGATATCAACTCTCTGGATATCGCTCTCGACTTTATGAATCGTCGCCCAGAGTATCAAGGTCGTCGACGTACGCTGATACTGAGTGATATCCAGCAGACGGGTATGGATAAGTCGGAACTCTACCGGGAGGTCAGCGACCTCTGTCAGAAACGGGGTGTCGACCGCTTGATAGGTATCGGTACGGCTATCCAGTCGCAGGCTGATGTGATTACCGTAGCCGACAAGGCTTTCTTCCCAGGCGTCCAGCAGTTTGTGGACAGTCCTCTGTTCCGCAGTCTGCATGATGAGGTGATCCTCCTGAAGGGGGCACGTGTCTTCGGTTTCGACCATCTCACGGAGCTTCTGGAACAGAAAGTTCATGAGACGATATTGGAAGTCAACCTGAATGCCGTGGTCGATAACCTGAACTTCTACCGCTCGTTCCTCAAGCCAGAGACGAAGTTGGTGTGCATGGTGAAGGCGGATGCCTATGGTGCCGGTGCCGTCGAGGTGGCGAAGACACTGCAGGACCATCGTGTCGACTATCTCGCCGTGGCGGTGGCTGATGAAGGTGTGACGCTCCGTCGTCATGGCATCACTCAGAATATCATGATCATGAACCCGGAGATGACTGCTTTCAAGACCATGTTCGACTATGACCTGGAACCGGAGGTTTATTCCTTCCGACTGATGGACGCATTGATTCGTGCGGCAGAGAAAGAGGGTATCACCGGCTTACCTGTGCATATCAAACTGGATACTGGTATGCACCGCCTGGGCTTCGACCCCGAGAAAGATATTGATGAGGTCATCGCACGTCTGAAACGTCAGAATGCCATCATCCCTCGTTCGGTATTCTCCCATTTCGTGGGTTCTGACAGTGACGACTTCGACAACTTCTCCGCCATGCAGTTTGAGAAGTTCGACAAGGCAAGCAGGAAACTGCAAGCTGCTTTCTCCCATAAGATACTGCGCCACATGGACAACTCCGCTGCCATCGAGCATTTCCCTGAGCGACAGATGGATATGTGCCGCTTGGGACTCGGTCTCTATGGCGTGGACCCTCGTGACAACCGCATGCTGCATACCGTCAGTACCCTGAAGACTACCATCCTCCAGTTGCGTCATGTACCTAAGGAGGAGACGGTAGGCTATAGCCGCAAGGGCATCCTGACCCGTGACAGTGTGATAGCCGCTATTCCTATCGGATATGCTGATGGTCTCAACCGCCACCTGGGTCGTGGCAAGTGCTACTGTCTGGTGAACGGACAGAAAGCCCCGTATGTCGGCAATATCTGTATGGATGTCGCCATGATTGACGTGACGGATATCGACTGCAAAGAGGGTGACAGCGTGGAGAT